>Ga0129307_1002482_pt1 | contig 14310 bp, 10 predicted proteins | sample P1105metagenome_FD_94437 | JGI IMG/M metagenome (GOLD analysis project Ga0129307, IMG submission 94437) | Capybara group fecal microbial communities from Wisconsin, USA - P1105 metagenome | ecosystem: Host-associated > Mammals > Digestive system > Large intestine > Fecal | place: USA: Wisconsin... | reverse complement strand
GCTTGTTGCTGCTGTGAAAGCCGGTTACGATTTCGCGGGCTGGTTTGATAAAGATGGTGAAGAGGTTACTGCAATTGCTAAGGGCTCAACAGGCAACATTGAACTGACCGCCAAGTGGGAAGACCCGATTGCATATACGATTACGTATGAATTGAATGGTGGTACTATTGCAGAAAATGCTAATCCGACGACCTATACGGTCGAGACTGCTGCAACATCGCTTGTTGCTCCTACGAAGGATGACTATGACTTTGAAGGCTGGTTTACGGCAGATAATGTCAAGTATGAAGAAATCGGTGGTGGCATTGTAGGTAATCTCAAATTGATTGCTCATTGGACTGCGACCTCCTACTCGATTACGTATGTTTTGAACGAAGGCGAATTGCCAGAAGGTGTGGAAATCCCGCAAACTTACACCATTGAATCTGAGGATATCACGCTTCCGACTCCGACCAAGAGCGGCTACACGTTCGCTGGCTGGTATGATCAATATGGCTATTCTGTTGGGAACAAAATCATTAACCAATCTTCTGGCGATATAACTTTGTATGCCAGGTGGGCTGCCGTTGAATATAAAATCACATATACAACTAATGACGGCACGCTTCCAGATGGCGTGGAAAATCCGCAAATTTACACCATTGAATCTGAGGATATCACGCTTCCGACTCCGACCAAGGACGGCTACAATTTTGTTGGCTGGTATGACAAAGAGGGGGATGATGGCAAATTGGTTGAAAAAATTGCCAAGGGCTCGACTGGTGATACTATTTTGTACGCCAAGTGGAGCGAACCGATTAAATATACGATCAGTTACAACAACGTTGAAAATGCGACGAATAATAACCCGACTACATATACTGTTGAAAGTGATACGATTCAGCTTGTTGCTACTGTGAAAGCCGGTTACGATTTCGTGGGCTGGTTTGATAAAGATGGTGAAGAGGTTACTGCAATTGCTAAGGGCTCAACAGGCAACATTGAACTGACCGCCAAGTGGAGCGATCCGGTTAAATACGAGATTACGTATGTTTTGAATGGAGGCGAATTGCCAGAAGGTGTATCAAATCCGGCGGAGTACACCGTTGAATCTGACGTGACGCTTCCTGAGCCGACTAAGAAAGGCTACGAATTCAAAGGCTGGTTTGATTCTGAAGAAAATCAGGTCACTACAATTAAGAAGGGCTCTACAGGCAACCTCAATTTGACTGCCAAGTGGAGTGCGATTCACTATACGATTACGTATGTAACGGCAAATGGGGCCAACAGCTACCCCAATGTCAATTCTTATACAGTAGAAGATGTTGCTGGTGATAAGGTCATTGAGTTGAAACCTGCAACCCGCTGCGGCTTCAAGTTCGAAGGTTGGTTTAAAGACGATAAATTCTCGGGAGATGCCGTTGAGCAAATACAGAATGGTGATGCAAGCAATATGGTTTTGTATCCGAAGTGGAGTGAAAATACAAATTTGGTTAATGACTTTGGGGCAGTAAAGATTTACGAAGATGAAGATGGATTAAGATGTGCTGCTTTGGCTGGCTACTCAGAGGACGATGTAAAAATCAATGAAGAAGTCGAAGTCAGTTATGTTACATTTGACCGTGAGTTTGTAGTAAATGAAACTGATGGTGAAAAAAAATTAGCAACGATAGTTTTGCCGTTTACAATTGCGAAGAACAAAGTTGTGGGCGCAAGGTTCTTTGGAATGATTGATGTTAAGCCTGAAGAAAGTGCTGTTTACATCACCCCTGTGAATGATGATTTAATCTATGCGAATACGCCGTATATAGTTCGTGCGACAAAGGCTAACCTCTCGTTTAATTTAGATGAAAAAGAAATGTTGAAGTTAAATACAAGTGAAATAAAAAATCTAAGGTGTGGGGAATGGGAACTTCGTGGCGTATATTCTTACAAGAAGTGGAAGGCTGGTGATACGGAACTTGGCAAAGCTTATGGATACACGGTCAGGTCATCTAAAGAGCATGCTGCGGGTTCTTTTGCTCGGAATGCGGCTGGTGCGTATATCTACCCGTTCCGTGCATATCTCTATAACTTCGATACAAAGCCTCAATTGGCTGCTCCGAGTCCGTTCTTAGCTAAATCTACAATGACGAGAACTTCCGTCGATGCATTGTTAGAAACAAGCTCTTTGGAAGTCTTTATTGTAGATGGAAGCGTAAGCAAGACGGGCGAAAATGTTGAAAAAGGCGGAACAACTTCGATTATCACGGTGAAAACCGCACCGGCTAGAATGAAAGTCCGTGATGGCTGGTACGATATGAAGGGACGTAAGCTGAAGGGCAAGCCGACAGCCAAGGGAATTTACTACTATAATGGAAAAAAAATAAGGATTCAATAATTATGGAACAAAAAAAAGAATATACAGAACCGAAAATGGACGTGATTACGCTTGAATCTCAGTCCATGTTATTAGATAATAGTACAGAAGTTGGATTTGCTCCGTCTTCTTCTGATCCGAAAGATTTGGCTTAAATTTTAGCGATAAACACATTGAGTGAAAATCCACCGTGGCTTGTTTCGATGAGCTTCGCGGTGGATTTTTTGTTTGGTGCGAGTGCTGGGCATTCGCGCAGCAGGTTCGCTGTGCAGGTGTACTTGGAGCCTTCGCGGGCGTCGTCTTTGGGGGCGAGTATGGCGACGATAAGCGGCATGTTGAGTGCTTTTAATTCGCGGGCGAGGTCCGCAAGTTTTATCCCGATTTTTGTATAAAGTTTTGGAGCGTCGAAGTCAAGACGCTTGCCGTAAGGCGGGTTCAGCACTAGGATGGGCGAGGTGTCGCCGCAGGTCTCTGCAATTTCTTTTGCGGTATAAGAAAAAAAGTCGCGGAGTTGCGGGATGACTGTGGGCGAGTTTCCGTTCGAAGCGATGTCCGCGAGCGGGCTGCACTTTACGTTGTGTTTGATGATGTTGATGGAACGCTCGTCGATATCGCTTGTGATGATTTTGATAAATCTCTCGTTTTTGCAATGGTTCTCATTATGACTGTCACTCGTAAACTCATCGCCGCGACGCACAACTTGCAACTCTTTCGTTTCCCACCTTTCGTCTTTCGTCTTTCGTCTTTCGTCTAGAATATGCTTCCACGTGGCTTCTTTGAAGGCGGGCTGGTGCTTTAATGCAAAATCGCGGCATACGCCGGGGATGATGTTGCTTGCAATGCAGGCGGCTTCGAGGCTGAACGTGCCGCTACCGGACATGGGGTCGATGAGGGCGGTGAGGTGTGAGGTATGTGGTCGCTCGCTGTGCTCGCTTTGAGATTTTGCAATTATGTCGTCTTGGAGGTTTTCGCTTGTGTCATCCAGAGGGTTAACACAACTGTCATCCTGGAGATGCGAAGCGTCGATAGGATCCAGTGATTTTTTAGATGAAAAACTGTTACGCTGTTGGACGGAAGACGATAGATGTCGTGGTTGGGGGGTGTCGCCCTCTTGCTGTTTGGCCATGTGGAGCGCTTCGAAAATCATCGCGGCGGCGATGGTTTCTTTGAGCGGCGCATCGTTGACGAATCGTTCGAATCCGCGTTTGTACAGTTCTTCGCCGGCGAGGTCTAGCCAGATGGTGCAGCGGTCGTCGATGAGCGTGACGTAAAGGTGCTGGAGATAGGAGCGATGAGCGATGAGGTCGCTCGTTTCACTCGCTTTGAGGGGTGAGGTTGCTTCGCTTTGAAGTTTTGCGATTTTGTCATCCTGAGCGGAGGCATGAAATACCGGAGTCGAAGGATCTAGGCTTGAAAATGTTTTGGAAATTATTTTCTGTAGCCGTTCTTCGATGGCGTCGCTGTGGTACAGTCGCGAATGCTTGCAGGTGACGTGGATAGTGATTAGTGGTTGGTGGTTGGTGGTTAGGTAAAGTTCGAAGGGGATTTCGCTTGCTTTCTTTTCGAGTTCGCGGAAGTTTTCAGCTTTGAAGTCGGCGATATGCATCAGCACGCGATTCGCGATGCGGCTGTAGGCGACGGCTTTCCACGCGTCCGTGATTTTTGCGGTAAATTCGACTTTCCCATCCCCGACAATTTGAGGCTGTTCCAAAGCTTTCGACTCGGTCATGCCCAATTCTGTTGGTTGCGACTCTCGCCTTGCTTGGTTGTCATCTCTCGTCTCTCGTCTAATACATTCAAGTTCATTGACGAACGTTTGTTCGAATCCGAGCGGAACGACCGCTAAAAAACGGTGCGCTTTTCCGATAACTTGTCGCTTAAGTCGCTTTTCGAGAGCCGGGTTCATTATAGGTGTTAGGAGATTGGTTGTAGGTTTTAGTTCAAAGTATAGCCTACGGCGATTGCTTTAATATAGAAATACTAATGAATGTCCATTTTAGAAAATAGGTTCAGTACGGCAACGCCAGAAATAATCAGCAACAGTCCGACAATGGCTCCGACATCGGGAGTTTGTTTGAAAAAGAAAATTCCACTTACAGTAATAAGTGCGATGCCAAGGGCTGACCAAGTGGCGTATGCGATGGCGATAGGGATTGTTTTAAGGCAAAGGCTGAGCAAGTAAAGCGAAGCAACATAGCAAATCAGCGAAAAAACGGATGGAACCACTTTCGTGAATTGTTCCGACATCTTGAGGAGCGTCGTTCCCGCGGCTTCCATGACAATGGCGAGTAAAAGAAAAACGTAATTGAGCAAGGTTTCCTCCTAAATCTTGCTGAAAAATAAAAAATTTCGAGGAGGAAGTTTTCGAAATTTAAGACATTTTTGAAGTGAATACTTATAAACGACGCAAAAATTTGTTTTTATAGGTACGAATATAAAAAAAGCCCCCGGCGAAGCCGCAATTGTGTAACCTAATCCCTAAATCCTAATCCCTATTCTTCCTAATCCCTATTCTCTGGGCGTGACAATGGGGAGCTTGCTTAGGTCCAAGTTGATGGTGATGATTTCGCCGGAGAGCGACATGATGGTGCCTGTGGAGGGGGTGAACGTGCCGATGATTTTGCCGAAGCCGTCGCTAACGGTCATGTTCGTCGGTGCGATGAGGTAATAATTCGTCCCCAGCTGGAAAAAGTAGCTGGTTTCAATCACGACGATATTTTGCGGAATTTTGAAACTCGTATTTTCGGCGGAACTCTTAGCAATGGAATCTTGTGTTGCTCCACTTTCGGAGCAGCTCCAGATGGCGGCAATAACGCCTGCGCAAGCCAAGATTCTGAAATACTGTTGTTTCATTATTTCCCTTTTTTCCTCGTAATTCCATATTATAAATTACAATGTAAATTTTTGTTTAATATACAGAATAAGCATTTTGTAAACTTAAAATGTTCTTTTAGTGTTCTCAGCAAGGCTTCGATTTGTTGTAAATCACAAAATTGCTAAAATTGACGCCAAATTTTCAATCATGATTATGCTCAATTTTTGTGCCTCTCTTTGTTGTTGCGAGAATCTGTAGATATTGTTTTGCTAAGACTTTGATAATGAGGGTCGAAATTTGCATTCCGCGTGAACTTTTTTTGGCGTGTTACTATCTTTTAAAGCATGAAAATGAAAAAGTTTGTATTGATTTCTGCGATTGGCTTTTTGGCCGCTTCCGCTTTTGCAGCTCAGGGTGCTCCGATGGGTGCATCTGTCGATCCGACTCCCGAAGAACAGAAGGCTCTTGACGCTTTGAAGGGCAAGCTCGAAGGGGCGATTGTCTGGGCGACAAGTCGTGCAAATTCGCTCCATGATATTTGGATCATGAATGCCGACGGTACGGGTTCGCGTGCGCTCACCAAGAGCAATAACGTGGACTGGTTCCCGCGTATTTCGCCGGACGGTTCGAAAGTGCTTTTTAACCGCAGCAAGGGCGGCTGGGTGCCTGAAAACGATGCGAACTATCCTGAAAAGTGGGACTTGTGGACCATCGCGATTGACGGCTCGAACGAGACGAAGCTCGTCGAGAATGCGACGTGGGGCACATGGCGGCCCGATGGCAAGTCGATTGTGTTCAGCCGCGCGGGCAAGGTCTTTACGATGGACCTCGCTAGCAAAAAAGAAACGCTTGTGCTCGATGGCGAAAAGGCGTTCAACAAGGCTGGCGTGATTTTGCAGGAACCGAACATGAGCCCGGACGGCAAGCATTTGGCGATAACGCTTCGCGGCTCGATGCGCGAAACGGGCGTGTGGGACTTGACGAAGAACGCATGGACGAAGTCCGGTGACGGCTGCCAGATTGACTGGACGCTTGACGGCTCCAAGCTTTACCGCGTGAACCCCACGGGGAATGGCGGAACGGCGGCTCCGAGCGAAATTCTGTGGTTTACTGCGAAAGACGGCAAGCAGGTGGAAAAAGTCGGCTTCTTCGGGATTCCGAAAAACGTGAAGCTGATGGATTTGCCGGGCCGTCGCAGTCACGAATACTTCCCGCGTATTTCGCCGGATGGCAAGTGGCTTGTGTGGGGTGCAACCGACAAGGGACATGACCACGATTTGTTCGACTATGAACTTTATCTGTGGAAAATCGGCGAACCGTTCGAAACCGCAACGCGTATTACCTACAACAGCGGCAACGACCGCTGGCCGGACATTTGGTTTGGCAAGGTTCCTGTGAGTGCTTCTGCCGCTTCGGCTGATGTTGCCAAGATCGCTGCCGAAACTGCCGCGAATGCGACTGCCGCCGCTATTGCTGGCGGCGTAAGTGAAGCCAAGATGGATGAACTCATCAAGGCCATCGACCGCTTGACCGAAGCAGTGAAAGCACTCGCTCCGGTGAAGTAGTTGCTATAGCGTAGTGAATGCTAATGACTAGTGGCTATTGACTATTGACTAAAAAATGTACACAGAACCGAAATTTTTAGCGATGAAGGAAACCTCCAAGTTCAAACGCTTGGCGGAACTTTTGCGTGTCATCATTTTGCAATTGGGTGACGACGTGCCGCGTGCCCGCCGTGAATTCGAAACTTACGCCGAGTGGCTGCATTTGCCTGAATCCGAGCGTCTTGTGGGCAAGAATCAGGCGCAGATGATTGACTTGTACAAGACGTTCCGCACTCGCGCTGGCCTTGGCTTTGAACGCGATATTTACCTAGAGCAGGAACCGGGCGACCGCGAAGTTGCAAACGAAAAGCCTATCCCGTTTGCTGTTCTCGTTCACAACCTCCGCAGTGCATTCAACGTCGGTTCTATCATTCGCAGTACCGATTGCTTTGGTCTCGAAGGCGTTCATTTGAGCGGCTACAGCTGCGGCCCTGACCATGTGACGGTCAAGAGCGCAGCCCGCGGTTGCCAAGAGTGGATCCCAATCAAGCGTTGGGACGATCCGTTCGAATGCATCAAGTATCATCGCGAAAACGGCTACGAAATCATCGCTCTTGAAACCGGCGAAGATATCCCGAGCATCAATGATGTCAAGTGGCCCGAAAAGGGCTTGATTGTGCTTGGCAACGAAGAACTCGGCATAGCCCCGGAAATTATGGAGCTGGCGACTATGAAAGTCACGATTCCCATGGCTGGTCGCAAAGCCAGCATGAATGTGGCCGGCGCTTTTGCCATTATGGCGTTCTGCTTGAGAAGTGCGCATTGCGCGAAAGCTTAAAAAATCCTGCGGATTTTTCCGCAGGATTCCTCCTCCTTACAATTCCAAGTGGCTTGCAAATGCTGCAATACAGCTGATCTCGGAACGGAGTCCGGGATGACAGCGAGAATATGTCATCGACCCGGTCGAGGTGTTAGTTCTTTACGCAGCGGACTTTTGCCGTTTTTTGTGTTTTTGTCTTTGCTATGCCGAAAGTGAAAGTAATCTCAAAAGAGGTGTTATCGACATTTCTGTTGCTATGATAGTGGGCCAATAAAATGGATGCCCATTCTTCGTCAATAGTTCCGTTGGCTTCAAGAGTGTTCCGCAGCGCGTTATATTCGGCTTCTATATTGTTAGAGAAGGATTCGTGAGTGTATGTGTGATAGTAAGCTTTGGGATTCGTCTTGTCCATTGGTTCAAGGTTAAAGTCGAATCGATTGTAGAATACTCCTGTTAAATCCCTTGTTTGCTGGCTATAGTCTATGTTCCAATTTTCGTTAAGCAGATTGTTGACTCCTTCTACATAGAAGAGTAAGGCTTCCCAATCCAGAGTGTTGGCGATGTGCCAGCCTGTAGGGCAGATACCCTGATGGAGTGAATCAATTGCATCGGCTGGAGCTTTGATTGTTATGACTTTGTTTTGTTCGTAATCCTCATCACTCTTATACGCTTCTCTTGAGAATTGTTGAATAGTGTCTGTTGTGCTTGCGTCAATCTGCATGGCGGTTGTCCAACTATAGAGACCATAAGCGCTAGAGTCTTGCGAATTCGGTATTGCGTATTTCAGGTCTTCAGCCATCCATTCGTAATTCTTTCCGTTGTATGTAAAACTAACTGTCTTGTATTGCTGACCGTTTCGCGGATCCGTCATTGTTCCCAATTGGTGTTCGATTCTCATTGTGAGGGAATCAATATGTTCTTTTGTCGTTAATTCCCAATAATGGCCATTGCAAATAACGTAGCCAGAATCCAAGATGGTTTCATCTCCGTAATAACCGAATGTTACGATAGGTTTGTTGAATTGTCTGCGGTTTCCCCAAAGATTTTCGGTGCAGGGTTCAATTCCCATGTAATTTGAAAATAACAGCTTGCTGAACTCATATTTTTTCTTTTTAACGCTCAAAGACTCGTATAAACTTGGATCTTCGTTTTCTATTCTTTCCATCTCCTTTTCGTCTATGATTTCCATTTCGCTGTGTTCATGGAGTGTCTCATAAGCTAGGGTTGCGACATGTTGCATAATGGAATCGCTGAGAATGCCGTCATCTGCGAAATCATCGGCAATTCTATCGATGTAGTCTTGTAACTTGGAGCAGTTGACGTTTTTATTTTCCCAATGCTCCATTTCATCGCCTTTGCCATCCCAGGGGTCCCACAAGTATCGTTCGTCAATGATAAGGCTTATGTTGTAAAGCGTTCTGTCCGCTTCAGAGGTGTTGAATATGTTCAAATCTTCGGCGGAAGAAATGTCTATATGGACTCCGAACGCTCCAAGAATTTCCGAAGCGGCCTGTTTCTTGGCATTTGCAAAGGACTTTCCAGTTTTGACCAAGTTTAAAACTCTCTTGTATTCAAAATGCGTCAAGAGGTTTATGTTGGATGTTTCGCGGTTTTCCAAATTAGAAACAGCGTCAAGACGCATGGGGCATTCTGACCGTTGACCGTTGTGTTCGTGAATGTAGTAGCCTTCGGCAGAAAGAAGTGCGTACTGACTTTCCAGATTGATGCTGTCAATTGCGAAATCGCCTTTGTCGCCGGTGATTGTGGTGTTGAATTCTCTGCCTGTTGGTTCGAGTGTCCCGTTGGCAGATGTTTCCTTGATGACGACGTTGGAACCTTTTACGAGAGGGCCTTTTTGTGCCGCACCGGCAATTTTTTTGTTCGTAAGAGCGACGATGCCTTCGGTCTCTTCGCTGATGCCTCCAGCGGTGTCGTTTCCGCTACAGGCGCAAATGCATGCGATAATTGCAAGTGCATTAAAAAGCTTTAAAGAATAAGTTCTCATGGTTTAATCCTCCTCGTTATTCAGTGTATCTTTTGCTCTTTTTTTGATATTTTTTGTTAAAGGGAAAAGTTGCATGTTGAGTCTGCAAATTTTTTCAACATCATCTTCGGCAGATACGATTGCAAAAATTTTTTTGCGGCATTCCTTTAACGTTTCGATGACCTGGTTGTAGCTTTTTTCAGTCATGCCCATGGTGAGGCCGCTGAAATGCCTTTCCGAAATGGGAAGGTCGTCAAACGCTTGCAAGGCAAATTCACCCATTTTTCGTATAAGCGAATGTATAGGCACGGAGACGAACTCCAAACGCCCTGTTGTGAGTAACTTGTCCGTTTGGTGGAAATGCTTTCTTTCGTCAATGGTCAAAAAATTGTTCTTGACTAGGAAATTGAGGCTGTCGTTGATTTCGGCTGCGGTGACCGGAATGCGGATAGCCTTCGCGATTTCGAGTGGCTTTGCTCCGGGCATGTTGGGAGCAAGTTCACGGACGACGGAGTGGAGCCAAGATTCGTAGTAGGCATAAGATTCGTTACTCAGCAATTTGACTTTATGTGCCGATGTTATTTGCTGGATTTTTTCGAAGTATTTCTTTTTCTGTTGGTTGTCCTTTGCGTTTTCGTATTGAACCAACAGCATGAAATAGTCGTATTCAAAATCATGCAGATCCATGGCTATAGCGGTCTTTTGTGCGCCCTCCTCCACAAGGCGTGTTTTGTGATCGCAGACAAGTTTGAGATAGGAAGCTGATGCGAAACCGGCCTCTTTGGCGAACTCCCTCCAAGTGAAAGCGGAAAGGCGCTTCCTCTCGGTGTAGTAGTCCAGTATGTACTGGTGATAGTCTTGATATTCGATGATTGATTTAAGCATGTCTAAAAAATAGAGAAAAGAAATGGGAAAGTCAATAGGTATAAAACAAAAAATTTAAAAATGTTTGAAAAATTGAGTTTTTGTGTTCTTTATTTTGAAAAATTTTAATTTTATAAAACAAAATTGGGCGGATATAAAACAAAATGGAGAAAATCTAGCACAAACGTTCCTTTAAATCATTTTAGTTTGCTAAAAAAGAATGAAAAAAATGTAATTTTGTAATTATGAAGGAACTTGTTCCCTTATTTGTGTTAGTCTTGCTGTTAGGTTTGTGCGGTTGCACGGAGTCGGATTCTTTGGATTCCAAGGATTTAGGCTATTTGGAGTCGCTGGACTTGAAAGATTTCTCGTTGGTTCGGGCCAAGGGCAAGTCCGTATTTTTGGGGACGAACGATTCTGCGGCACCGATAAGCGCTCGCCCGATGATGGAATCCAAATTTGATTATGATTTTTGGATGGGCGATCATGAAGTGACTTGCAAAGAAATGGGGATCTCTTGTGCGGATTCGTTGCCTGCAACGAATGTTACTTTATTTGATGCTATCTTGTATAGCAATCGGCGCAGTGTTGCTGAAGGTTTTGACACGGCTTATTTTTATACTTCGGCGACTTTTGATAATAGCGGATCTTGTGTGGGGATGGAAGGGCTTGTGTTTCGCCCCGAAGCGAATGCTTATCGCTTGCCAACTGAAGCGGAGTGGATGTATGCGGCTAGCTTGGACTGGAATCCCGAAAATAGTTGGAACAGCGAAAATTCCGGTTACGAACTGCATCCGGTTTGCACGTCGAAAGTGGGGAAGGATGGCTTTTGCGACATGGCGGGGAATGCCGCGGAATGGGTTCATGATTTGAAAGTTCGTTTCCGTTCCGAAGCTGTGAGCAATTTTGCCGGTGGCAAGATGGTGAATGGTTTGGATGAACGCGTCTTGAAAGGCGGTAGCTTCCGCAATGGAACTGCGTCTATTCGTTTGTACCGCAGGGACGATGTCTATACGGTGACATCTTCGACGAAAGCGGATTATGTCGGGTTCCGTTTGGCGTTTGGTGCAATTCCGAGCCCGACGTATCTGGATTCGCGTGGCGAAGATAACGTAGTTGGGTATTCGCTATTAGTTAATTCTAAAACTGTAAATGATTTTGTCGGGGCGGAACATGCAAAGTTGGTCTTTAAGGATGATGCAACGGAGCGTTTGGTTTACGTTAATTTCGACGGGGCGGTGCGTTCTGTCGATGAATTCCCGGTTGATGTAGGGTATCATTCTGATATCTCGCCTGATGGAAAATTTGTCGCTTACTCTACGGGGCTGGAAGGCATTTCTGGAAAATCTGAAGTCCGTGTGCGTCGCCTTGATGCTTCGGGAGTCGAGCAGGTTTTGCCTGTAGAATCTGCGACGATTCCGCGTTGGCGCGTGCTGGAGAACGGCGATACGGTTCTTGTTTATGTGACTGATGCCGGGAACAATAAGGACGAGGCGGATTTCTTGAAACGCGGAACATATCAAGTTTCGTTCTCTGGGCAAAATGCGAATGGAAACTTCGGTAAGCCTGAAAAGCTTTTCGATGGTGCGTATCACGGGGGCGTTTCAAAAAATAATAGCCTTGCCGTAACGGGCTCCACTCTCTTGCGTGCTCGTGTCAATGGCAAAAGCGAAATTTGGTATAGCGCAAATCAGGCTTGCAATGTTTCGCTAAGTCATGGTGGTGCGAATAACGTTTTGTTCCTTGATTTTGGCGGAAAGCCGGGACGTGAATTTGTCGGAAAATCTTATGGAACGCACGAACGCGTGTTGATTGCCGATAGTACAGGCAAGTTAATCAATTCAGTAGCAGCTCCGGTGGGCTACACGTTTGACCATACGGAATGGATTGCGGGTTCGGATTCTATTTTCATTGCGACGCTTGTGGATGTGAACGGTGCTCACCGTAAAATAGTCCTGGTGAATGAAAAGTCGGGCGAAACGTTGCCTCTTGTCGAAGGCGAAGAACTGTGGCATCCTGCGTTGTGGTCGGGCAAGAACTCTTTTGACGAAAGTTCTTGGAATTTTGATAGCCTTGGTGTCTATTATGCAGAACACGATCAGTATTGGCGTATTTTGCCTCAAAAAATGTCTCTGTTATGGAAATATCGTGATTCTGTAGAAGTGGCTTGCTTAGGAAATTCTCGCATGTTGCACGCTGCTATTGCAGATGAATTAAATATTTTTGCACTCAATATGGCAACGATTCCTTGTGATATGCATTGCATCGAATTTCTTTACGAGACTTATATTTCGCTGCATCTGAAAAACTTGAAGTATCTGGTCATCGGGCTTGATTTTGATCTTTGGAACGAATATGAACCCATGGGTTCTGTTAACGTCAATCGAGGGGATGCGCTTGGATTCCAGTACGATGAAAACCATGATTATTGGCCTGATGGGGTTGATAGTTTATTTGTATCTCGCGTGGAAGAAATCGCGAATGCCGAGAAAGATGAAGACTACGTGGATATGCGTAAACGCGCTGGCTGGATTCCTAGAACTTGTACAAACGATTGGGGCTCTAACGGAACCGGCTACGTTGAAATACAGCAAGATAGCACTTGGAACAATGATGATACGCGTTACGAGTCCAATTATGCGGAATTGGAACGTATTCTGGATCTTGCGAAAAAACAAAATATTGTAGTTGTCGGAGTTATTTTCCCGTTAAGTCCTTATTACAAAAATACCGGGAGCTATGGCCGTTGTGGAATGCGGCGTTCTACGGCGGAAATGCTTATCCAGCGGATCAAAAAGATCGCTGAAGAAAATAAAAATTTTGTCTTGATGGATGAGAATAAAATGGGAAATCACGATTACTTTGGAGATGTCGCTGCGGATTACGATCACCTGTGCGACAAGGGGGCAGAAAAGTTTACTTCGCGCCTTGATTCCCTGCTAAAAACGCTTGAAAAACGCTAGCTTTGGGCGAATTTTTCTATCTTTGCCGGAGCATGCAAAACAACTTAAAAACACGTGTCCTGATAGTCAATGATGATGGGGTAGAAAGCGCCTATATGCGCTCTTTGGCGTCTGCTCTTTCGCAAGTGGCCGAGGTGTTTGTTTTTGCCCCAGAAACGGAACAGAGTGGCGTTTCTCATGCGTTTACGGTTCGTCGTGGACTTTCGCTCAGAAACGTTGCCGAACGTGTGTATGCCATGTCGGGAACGCCTGCCGATTGTGCCAAGTTTGCGCTAGGGCATTTTGCCCAGCACGGAACAGGGTCTGAGGGGGGTGGTCCGGGTGCATTTGACGTGTGTTTTTCGGGTGTGAACGTGGGTGAAAATTCTGGTGTGTCGTCGCTTTATTCGGGGACGGTTGCCGGGGCGCGAGAAGCTGCTCTTTGGGGCGTGCCTGGCGTTGCGCTTTCGCTACGGGGCGGGGATGCTCTTTTGCAGGCTGCAATTGATTTTGCGGTTCGTGTCGTGAAAAATGGCTGGTATCGCGAAATCCCTACGGGCGTGTTCTGGAACGTGAATTTTCCAAAGGCTACTGCTGAAACCTTCAAGGGGTTCAAGGCGACAAGGATGGCCCTTGGTATGTTTACGGACCACTACTCCCATGACGGGGGGCTGTGGCAATTGGATGGCGATAAACTGTGGAACGAGCAACCCAAGGATAGCGATGACTATCTGTTGAATCAGGGGGATGCAACAATCACTCCGCATAAAATCGACCAGACCGATGAAAAAAGTTTGAAGAGGATAAATGAAATGTTAGAAGGAGGCAGAAAGATTTAGGAAAAACTTCCTACTTCCTACGGCCTACTTCCTACTAATTTGAGGTTAACTAATGTCAGAAGAAATGGTACCTGGATCGCAGTTCAAGAGTCTTGTCGAACAAGACATGCAGGACTGCTATCTTCGCTACTCGATGAGCGTTATTGTCGCTCGTGCATTGCCGG
>Ga0129307_1002481_pt1 | contig 14313 bp, 12 predicted proteins | sample P1105metagenome_FD_94437 | JGI IMG/M metagenome (GOLD analysis project Ga0129307, IMG submission 94437) | Capybara group fecal microbial communities from Wisconsin, USA - P1105 metagenome | ecosystem: Host-associated > Mammals > Digestive system > Large intestine > Fecal | place: USA: Wisconsin... | reverse complement strand
CGACCGCGGTCTTGCCTACCTCAAGAGCCAGCTGGCATCGGGCAACAAGGTCCCGAGCCAGGGCAACATCTTCGTCTCGCTCAAGGACGAAGACAAGCAGAAGGCCGTCCCGCTCATTCGCCAACTCGTGAACCTCGGATACGAACTGTACGCCACCCGCGGCACCTCTACGATGCTCTACAACGAAGGCATCAAGACCCGCGCCGTGTTCCGCATCTCCCGTGGCCGCCCGAACCTGCTGGACCTCATCCACGACAAGGAAGTCCAGTGGATCGTGAACACCACCGAGAACGGCGCCGAAGCCATGGTCGACGAATGTCAACGCAGCGAGGAAAGTGAGAATATGCTTGCATATTCTCATTTGACGAGCAAGGAGACTGTACGCAAAGCGTACAAATCCAGATGCGCTCCAAGGCCGTTGTCTCGGGCATTCCCATCACCACGACCATCGCCGCCCTCACCTCTACCGTGGAAGGCTTGGAAGACCGGCTGGCCTTTAATTCAGGATGTTACAAGACCCCAAAGGCCAGCCTCTCGCACGGCAACTCAGCCAAGGCTTCCTTGCCTTCGCTCACAAGGGACAAGCACGACTTTGGAAGATTCGAAGTCTGCAGCTTGCAAGAGTACCACAGGCACGTGAAGAAGTAACACCCATCCGACATGCTCAGGGCTGGCTCCGTGTCATCCTGAGCGAAGCACCCTAAGGTGCGAAGTCGAAGGATCTAAAACTTTAAACAGGTGTTCCAAACGGAGCATCTTTTTTTATATCTTTAACACCATGAAAAAATATCTTTTTGTGCTCTTCGTTTCATTTATTTGTTGCTGCAGTGATGAAAAATCTTCCTCTAGCCCCGAAGATACCATTCCACCCTATACCCCACAATTTGGAACGCTTTATGATTCACGTGACGGCCATTCCTATAAAACGACCGTTATAAACGGGCTTGAATGGATGGCAGAAAACTTGAACTACTATGTATTGACCACAGAATGTATTAGTTGTTCTGGAGAAAAGCTGACTTGCGGAGAACAGGATTCCTCGTTTCAAGCCAATTCATCGAGTATTGGAAGATGCTACGGAATATCCACATACGTGAACAGCGGCTGCTATAATGATAATCCAGAAAATTGTGAGAAATATGGACGAATGTATAGCTGGGATGCAACAGTCGGAGACACCTCAGAAATCAAGCTGCATGATGAGATCCTCGGGTTAGGCGATTCTATTCAAGGAATATGTCCTGACGGCTGGAGGATTCCAACAGAAGCAGATTTTTATGATGGTTTATGGTACTTTATACTTGAACGACATCCGGATTTATATACAAGTGACAGAGAAAGAAAACTTAAGTCAACAGAGGGCTGGCCAGACAGTCTAAAGGGGACTGATGAGTACGGATTCAATTTGTTACCTGCGGGCTATGATAGGGATAGAAAGATGGGTGAATGCGCATCTTTTTGGTTAGCGAACGAATTTAACGAACACCTTTCTTCCAGCGTCAACTTTGGTTGCAATTGGAAAGGAGGAGTGGTTGACACCCCCAATAAAAGCAGTTTTACATATGTAAGATGTGTAAGGGAATATCCGCAAACCGCTCCGTAATGTTCCTTAGCAAGCCCTTCAACAACAAACTGGCGAATTTGATGATTTTTTCACCAAATTTGGACTCGTTAAAATAAAATTTTTCCCGCAAGCCTCCCAATGTCACATTCTGACATTGCGGGAATGTATATTTGCGAAAAACACTAAAAAAGCCGCCTTTTCCGCATGTAGGTGGCCGGAGGTAAAATGAATAGACTAGCAAAAAGTCCACAAATAATCAACAAACACTTGCGAATTGAAAGCAAATGTAGTATATTTGTTAATATGAGTACCGTAGTAACAAATATCCGACTGGACCGTGAACTGAAAAACGAGGCTACCGAATTATTCAACGATCTGGGACTAACCCTATCGCAAGCCTTTACCGTTTTTCTGAAACAGTCGCTGTTGCATCACGGACTTCCTTTTGCCGTTACCCGGCCTCCTTCCAAGGAACTTCTTGCCGCCATCGATGAGGGCGAAAAACTCGCTCACGACCCGAATGCCAAAACGTATTCGACACCGCAGGAACTTTGGGACGAGTTGGGAATATGAGCGAAGAAAAATACAAGTATCAAATCCGAGCGACAACAAAGTTCAAAAAAGCGGCGAAACTCGCCGCCAAGCGTGGCAAAGACACGCAGAAACTCAAGGATGTTGTCGAAAAACTGGCGAAGGGCGAACCTCTTGACCACGCATTACGCGACCATTCTCTTTCAGGGAACTGGGTCAATCACAGGGAATTACATATTGAGCCCGACTGGCTACTGATTTACAGAATAGAAGAGAACATTCTTGTTCTTGAATTAGTAGACACAGGTTCGCATTCAGACTTATTCAAGAAATAATCAGGTTTCCGCGTTAGGGATTCCCCAAAGGGGATAAGAACACTAAGGGAGTAAGCTCCCAAGTGTTTCTATAAGTGACCCCTTGGGGACAAGACTCGCGTAGCGAGGCTTGGTTGCAAGAGCCGCGCGGGCGTACCGTAGGTGCGCACGGGAGGCCTTGCAATATAGCCCGACCCGCACATATATGTGCGGGAACGCTCTTTTCCTGTAAGTTCAGAGACCCAGCCTCATAAAACAGGTCTTTTCTGCGAAAGCGTAAATTTTCTATCTTTCCCGCTATGATTATCAGGCAATACAACGATATGGACCTTGCGGCAATGATCCGCATCTGGAACGAGGTGGTGGAAGAAGGCATCGCCTTTCCGCAAGAGGACTTGCTCACGCCCGAAACCGGCAGGCAGTTCTTTGCCGCACAGACCTACTGCGCCGTCGCGGTCGAGGACGGCAAGATTTTCGGCCTATACATTCTGCACCCGAACAATGTGGGCCGTTGCGGGCACATTTCAAATGCAAGCTACGCGGTCGCTTCGGAATCCAGGGGCAAGCACATCGGCGAAATGCTCGTAAAGGACTGTCTCGAACAAGCTAAAAAGCACGGCTTCGGAGTCTTGCAGTTTAATGCCGTCGTCGAAAGCAACACGCACGCGCGGCACCTGTACGAACGCCTCGGGTTTGTCCAGCTCGGAACCATCCCGAAAGGTTTCCGAATGAAGGACGGACATTACGAAAACATTTGCCCGTACTATCACGAGCTGTAATTAACGCCGTTCCGTTATAGCCACAATCACTTTTACATCTTTTGAACAAATTTCACTAGGTGAAAAACATTATTCGTAAATCTGATTGAACATCTCCTGTTTTTCTTGATAATTTGGCGTTTTTCGAAAGAAAAACGCCATTTTGATTTTTTGGCACGCTCTTTGCATATATGGCGCGAATTCCAAAATTCCTTGGAATGAAAACAAGGACAAGCGCCATGAAACTCGTTACGGCTTATATCCAACCCGAACGACTCAATCTCGTGAAGCAAGCGCTTTACGAAAACAACATTTTCAAGATGTCAGTAACCAACGTGCTCGGCTGCGGCCAGCAGAAGGGCTATAACCAGCGCTTCCGCGGTGTGGTGACCGAGGTGAATTTGCTCAAGAAGATTTGCCTCAAGATCGCAGTAAACGACGAATTCGTGCAGCCCTGTATCGACGCCATCATCAAGGGCGCGCGCTCCGGCGAAATCGGCGACGGCAAGATTTTTGTCACCAGCCTCGAACAGTGCATCCGCATCCGCACCGGAGAAACTGGGCCGGAGGCGATTGGATAAAAGGGGCTAGAGACTAGGATTTAGAGGCTAGTGATTTTTCGCCCTACATTCACCCCTGGGTCCTAGATCCTAAATCCTATCCCCTAACAACAATTTTTCAAGAGGAATTTTACCAATGAACGAAGTTACACAAGTCGTACCTGTCAGCGACGCCATCTTTATGACAGAAAACATCTGGATCATGATCAGCGCCATGCTGGTGTTCATCATGGGTCTCGGATTCGCCTGCGTTGAAGCGGGCCTCGTACGCGCCAAGTGCTCGGCGAACGTCGCGTTCAAGAACATCGCGGTTCCCGCCATCGGCATCACCATGTATGCCCTGCTGGGCTTTGGCCTCATGTATCCGGGAACCTTCAACGGGATTCTCGGATTTGCGGGCTTGGGTATCGGCGATTGGGCTAACCCGGACAGCTTCACCGCTGCCTACAATGGTCACTTTACGTTGTTTGCAGACTGGCTTTTCCAGGCCATGTTCGCCGCCACCGCAGCCACCATCGTCTCGGGCGCTGTCGCTGAACGCGTGAAGCTCCATTCCTTCCTCATCTTCACCGTCATCTACGTGGCCTTTGTATATCCTATCGTGGGTAGCTGGACATGGGGCGGCGGCTGGCTTTCTACCCTCGGTGCACACGGTTTCCATGACCTGGCCGGTTCTACCCTGGTCCACTCCGTGGGTGGCTGGGCAGCACTTGCAGGCGTGATGATTCTTGGACCCCGTATCGGCAAGTATGTGGGCGGCAAGGTGCATGCCATTCCGGCTCACAATATTCCGCTCGCCACCATCGGCGTGTTCATGCTGTGGTTCGGTTGGTGGGGATTCAACGCCGGTTCCGCTCTCTCTGGCGACCCGAAGGCTACTAGCTGGATTTTGGTGACCACGAACCTCGCCGCCGTTGCCGGTATCATTACAGCGACACTCACCAGCTGGATTGTCTCCAAGAAGCCCGACGCCACTATGGCCTTGAACGGCTGCCTCGCTGGCCTCGTTGCCATCACTGCCGGTGCCGACGTGGTAACTCCGCTCTCCTCCTGGATTATCGGCGCTATCGCTGGCGTGCTGGTTGTGGGTGCGGTGTTCATGTTCGACCGCCTGCACTTGGACGACCCGGTCGGTGCCCTCTCTGTTCACCTGGTAAACGGCGTGTGGGGAACTCTCGCCGTGGGTATCTTCGACATAACCGGCGACTACACGCTGGGAACGCAGGCTGTTGGCGTACTCGCCTACGCAGTGCCCTGCTTCGCAGCCGCAAGCCTCATCTTCTACGTCATCAAGAAGACTATCGGACTGCGCGTTACTGAAAGACAAGAACTTCGCGGTCTCGACCAAAGCGAACATGGTCAAGAAGCCTACAGCGGATTCCAAATCTTCAGCAACATGTAGATTGGACGAAAGAATTTCTCTGTTGACTAAAATGCCCCGGGACAAAAGTCTCGGGGTTTTCTATGCATTTTTTTATCGCCATTGTTCATGGCGATTCGATTGAGAGAATTTTAATCGTGAATTGTCGAGCTAAATCCAGTCAGATGCAGAGGCGTCGCTGGGCATGCGCCAGTCGGCACGGGGCGACAGCGAGATGGTACCGACTTTGGGGCCGTCGGGAATGCAGCTGCGCTTGAATTGCTGCGTAAAGAATCGCCTGATAAAGACGGCGAGCGCCTTGTCGATTTCTTCGTCGGTATGCTGGCCATTGAAGGCGTATTTCGCGAGGTAGCGAAGCTTCTCGGGAGTGGCGCCGTATTTCGCAAAATGGTACAGGAAAAAGTCGTGAATCTCGTAGGCACCGAGAATGCTTTCTGTCTTTTGCGCAATCTGGCCACTCGAATCGGCAGGCAAAAGTTCCGGAGAGACGGGCGTGTCGAGGATATCTCGGAGAACGGCGGCGAGGGCCGCGCCTTTTTCGCCGGATGCCAAATTCGCTTTTTCGCCGGCATCTAGATGCGCGCCATTTTGATTCGGGATGGATTCTGCGCCGGACCTGTCGGCATACCAGCTTACGATATGCCGCACGAGGGTCTTGGGGATATCGCAGTTTACCGCGTACATGGACATGTGATCGGCGTTGTAGGTGCTCCAGCCAAGCGCGATTTCAGATAAATCGCCCGTGCCGATGACGATTCCGCCTTCGCTGTTCGCGATGTCCATCAGGATTTGCGTGCGCTCGCGGGCCTGCACGTTCTCGTAGGTAACATCTAGTTTTTGCGGGTCGTGCCCGATGTCAGTAAAATGCTGGAGGCATGCCTTCTGGATATCGACGGTACGGAGTTCCACGCCCAGGAGTTTCGCAAGTTCAACCGCATTGTTCTTGGTACGCTTTGTAGTGCCGAATCCGGGCATCGTGAGCGCGAGAATTTCTTTTGCCGGGCGGTTCAACAGTTTGAACGTTTCCGCAACTACAAGAAGCGCGAGCGTAGAATCGAGCCCGCCGCTCAGGCCAATCACCGCACGCTTGCTGCGTGTCGCCTCGAGTCGCTTGGCAAGTCCTGCACATTGAATGTTGAAAATTTCGGTGCAAGATACATCACGGGTTTCGATGTTTCCCGGCACAAAAGGCGTTGGCGAAACAAAGCGGTACTGGAGCGTATCGCAAGCACGCAGGCCATCAAGTGTTGCCGCCCGCGCGATGATGGCACGGCTGTCAAAATCCTGGAACGAACCTTCGCTCAGGCGCTGCATATTCAACCGTTCCACATCCACGTCGGCATAGACAATTTCGGTTTCGCGCGAGAACGGCTTACTTTCGGCAAGCATGCTCCCGTTTTCCGCAATCATCAAATGACCACTGAAGACCATGTCCGTCGTAGATTCGTGTACTCCGGCAGAGGCATACACGTAAGCCGCCATGCAACGCGCCGACTGGTTCATCACCAAGTTCCTGCGGTAATCGCACTTGCCTACCAGCGCATCGCTTGCAGAGAGATTCACGATGACGTTCGCACCCGCAAGAGCAAGCTCCCCGCTGGGTGGCGCTGGCGTCCATAAGTCTTCGCAAAGTTCCACGCCTATGCGGACCTCGGAACCCGCGCCCTTCACAGTAATAAAATTCGTGATAGGTATTTCGCCGGCACCTTCTATCACACACTTCACGACGCCAGCGTCATTCCCTACCAAAGCGCCGTACGCCCCGCGCAACAAATCGCGCCCGCTGGAAAAATGCCGTTTCTCGTAAAACTCGCGCTGGTTCGGCAAGTGAATTTTCGGCGTAATCGCCACGACTCGTCCCCGTTGCACAAAGGCAGCGCAATTATACAGGCGACCCATAATTCGCAATGGCAGCCCCACTGCAATCACGGCATCACTATCTTTTAAAGCTTCCGCAATCCGCACCAGCGAGCGGATGCTATTCTGCAAAAGAAGTTCCTGGTGGAACAAGTCGCCGCAGGTATAGCCCGTAATGCAGAGTTCCGGGAAAACGACAAAAGCCGCCCCGTTAGAGGCAGCAATTTTGGCGCTCCTGATGATTTCTTCGGTATTGTAGGCGGTATCGGCCACCTTCAACACCGGGGAAACGCATACGAACCGGTAAAATCCGAACATAATTCCGTGGGCGGTTTACAGCAGCCGTTACTTGAGTGCCGCGACTTTCGCCTTTGCATCGGCCATGGCACGGACCACGAGAGAAGCGCCGTTCGCGCAGTCGCCCACCGCGTGGATATGTCGGGCGGGGTCCGGGATAATCGCCGTACGCGGGGTAAGTTGCAGGCTCAGGTCGTTCACGAGACCGACCGCAGGCACTCCGGTAAAGCCCATGGCAAGCACCACCAGGTCGGTATCGATGACCTCGGTAGAATTCGGGACTTCGGCAGGCTTGAGCGGGCGGCCCTGCGGAGACATTTCCCATTCCACACGAACCGCTTCCACACCGGCCACACGGCCGTCCTTCACAATGAACTGCTTGGACGAAACATTCCAGCGGCGTTCACCGCCTTCGTGTTGGGCGTAGCTGGTGCGCAGCATGTACGGCCAATCCGGCCACGGCGTAGACGGGGAACGTTCCTCAGGGGGCTTGGGCATGAATTCCACCTGGAGAACGCTTTCGCAGCCTTCACGGATGGCCTTGCCCACGCAGTCGTTACCCGTATCGCCACCGCCAATCACCAACACCTTGCGGCCCTTGGCGGAGAACTTTTCAGGATTCTTTTCGCCCGGCATTTCGGCACCGTGCAAGAAGTCGAGAGCAAGGAAGATTCCCTCGGCATCGCGGCCCGGGATTTTCAGGTCACGAGCGTTGGGCGTACCGATGGCGAGGAACACCTCGTCATAATTCTTGTGGACGTATTCTGCCGCAATGTCCTTTCCGATTTCGGTATTATAGACAAACTTGATTCCGGCCGCTTCCAGCAGGACGATGCGGCGATCGATAATGGACTTGTCCAATTTCCAGTTCGGGATACCGTAACGCAGCAGGCCTCCCGCCTTCGGTTGTTTTTCAAAGACCGTGACGGCATAGCCCTTACGGCGCAAAGCTTCGGCCGCAAACAGGCCCGAAGGACCAGAACCGATGACTGCGGCAGTCTTGCCGTTGGGTTCAACCGTCGGCAACACCACGCGACCTTCCTCGAAGGCAGTCTCGATGATAAACTTCTCGATCTGGCGCACCATCACCGGGTCGTTATGTACATTACCGGTACAGGCGGATTCACAGAGCGCCGGGCAAACGCGGCCCGTAAACTCAGGGAAGAAAGCCGTCTTGCTGATGATATCGTAAGCGCGTTCCGCATTCCCGGCAGCAATCGCCGCATTGAATTCAGGGACAAGGTTACCAAGGGGGCAACCCGCACCATGGCAGAACGGGATTCCGCATGTGTGGCAGCGGCCTGCCTGGCCCACCACTTCTATCGACGTGAGCTTGCGCTCGACTTCGTTGTTGTCTTTGACACGCTCTTCGACAGGGCGGTAGATGTCTGCGATTCGGTTAATTTGCTGCATAATAACTCCGTAAAAGCTATGAGGTCGGCGTTACACGCCTTTGAGGTATGGGGTCGTGCCCCACAGGGGCACTTTGAGTATTATAATCGCGCCAAAGGCGCCAAACCATTACTCAAAGCGACCAAAAGGAGCGAGCTCATCCCTCAAAGCCTTGCTTGCAAGGCGCGCTCACCTCCTTTCAAAAGTGCGTTCCTGTAATCCACCGGGAATATCTTCACGAACTTCGGGCGTTCGCTGTTCCAGTTTTCCAGAATGCGCTTGCCCTTCTCGCTACCCGTCGCCTCAACGTGCTGCTTGATGATATCGAGCAGTTCGCTTTCGCTCTCGGTACCCGGAAGCACGCTTTCGAGGTCGGCGGAATCCACGTTGCAGCTCAGGTCAAAGTGGCCCGTCTCATCGTAGACGTAGGCAAAGCCACCCGTCATACCAGCAGCGAAGTTCACGCCCACGCGGCCAAGCACGACTACCCTACCGCCGGTCATGTATTCGCAGCCGTGGTCACCCACGCCTTCGCTAACGAGGAGCATACCCGAGTTACGGATACCGAAGCGTTCGCCAGCGAGACCGTTGATGAAGATCTTGCCCGAGGTTCCGCCGTAACCGATGACGTTACCCGCAATCACGTTATCTTCGGCCTTGAAACTTGCATTGCTAGGCGGGCGCACGATAATCTTACCGCCCGAAAGGCCCTTGCCCATAAAGTCGTTTGCTTCGCCCTGCAAATCGAGGGTGATACCCGGAGCGAGGAACGCACCGAAGCTCTGGCCCGCGACACCCTGCAGGTGAATCTTGATGGTATCTTCGGGAAGGCCCTTCACGCCGAAGTGTTCGTCCACCTCGCCGGAAAGTTCCGTACCCACCGTACGGTCGACGTTGTGTACCACCGTGCAGAGTTCCACGGCCTTGCCGCTCTTGAGCGTGTCGGCCACGAACGGCAGCAGTTCGCGACGGTCGAAATTCACCAGTTCTTCTTTCACAAAGTTCTTGTCGAAGGACTTGATGCCGCCACCCACGGTCTGGAAAATCTTGGAGAAGTCCAGGTTGTGAGCCTTGTAGAAGGCAATCGCCTCGTCGCGCTCCAACAAGTCGCTACGACCGCAGGCTTCGGAGAGGCTCCTGAGGCCAAGGCTTGCGAGAATCTCGCGGACTTCGTCGGCGATGAAGAAGAGGAAGTTTTCTACGTATTCGGGCTTGCCCGCAAAGCGCTTGCGGTAGTCCGGATCCTGCGTAGCAATGCCCATGGGGCACTGGTTCGTATGGCACTTGCGGTCCATCACGCAGCCAAGGCTTACGAGAAGGTTCGTGGCAAAGCCGAATTCTTCGGCACCGAGGAGAGCGGCCACAACCACATCGCGGCCCGTCTTGAGCTGGCCATCGACCTGGAGCTTGATGCGTCCGCGCAAGTCGTTGAGCACGAGGGTCTGTTCCGCTTCAGCAATACCAAGTTCCCACGGAAGGCCGGCATGCTTGATGGAGGTGAGCGGAGATGCGCCCGTACCGCCATCGTGACCGGAAATCAGCACCACGTCGGCATGAGCCTTAGCCACACCTGCGGCAATTGTACCCACGCCCACTTCGGACACTAGCTTCACGGAAACACGGGCCTTCGGGTTGGCGTTGCGCAGGTCGTAAATCAACTGCGCCAAGTCTTCGATGGAGTAAATATCATGGTGCGGCGGCGGAGAAATCAGCGACACGTTCGGGATGGAGTGACGGATACGCGCCACGAACTCGTTCACCTTGTGTGCCGGCAACTGGCCACCTTCACCGGGCTTTGCGCCCTGGGCCATCTTGATCTGCAAATCCTTCGCATGGCGCAGGTAGTCAATCGTCACGCCAAAGCGGCCCGAGGCAACCTGGCGAATCGCGGAACTGCGGATATCGCCGTTGGCGGCCGGAGTATCGCGGTCAGGATCTTCGCCACCTTCACCGCAGTTGCTCATGGCACCGATGCGGTTCATGGCAATGGCAATAGTCTCGTGGGCTTCGGGGCTCAAGGAACCCAGGCTCATGGCACCAGCCACAAAATGCTTCACGATAGATTCGCGAGATTCGACTTCGCCAATATCAATCGGCGTTGCAGCCTTGAACTTGAAGAGCCCGCGCAAAGTCGCCTGACGTTCGGACTGGTCGTTAATCAGCTTGCTATAGACCTTGAACTTCTCGTAATCGCCACCCTGCACTGCCTGGCGGAACGCGGCAAGGGACTGCGGAGTCCACAGGTGCTTTTCGCCTTCCTTGCGGAACGCATACTGGCCGCCCGACTGCAACACCTTGCTTGCATCGGCAAATGCAATCTTCTGGCGCTCGCCCACTTCGCGGGCAATCTCTTCGAGGCCGATACCTTCGATACGGCTTGCCGTACCCGGCAAGAACTTCTCGATGAGTTCGTGGTTCAGGCCCACGGCTTCGAAAATCTGTGCACTGCGGTAGCTGCGGAGCGTGGAGATACCCATCTTCGACATGATCTTGAGGAGGCCCTTGTCCACCGCTTTCACGTAGTTCGCAGCAGCCGTCACCGGGTCAACATCCAGGTCGCCGTTGTGGCACATGTTGGTGAGGCTCTCGAATGCGAGATACGGGTTGATGACCGTCGCACCGTAACCGAGCAGCAGCGCAAAGTGCATCACTTCGCGCACTTCGCCGGACTGAACAATCAGACCGATTTCGGGGCGCACGCCCGCTTCTACCAGGGCGCGGTTCACGCAAGCCGTCGCAAGGAGCGAAGGTATAGGCACGTAGCCCCAGTCGATGTTCTTGTCCGAAAGCACGATGATGTCAAAGCCTTCGTTCACCGCACGCACGGCATCGCCGGCCAGGTTCTGCAAGGCCGCTTCCAGAACGGAGCCGTCACCGCCCAGCGGGAACTGCATCTTGAGCACTTTCGCCTTGAAGGCCTTATCGCCAATGTTTTCGAAGCGACGGATTTCATCTTCGGTCACGATGGGGCGCGGAATCTTGATAAGGTGCGCCTGCTCCGGAGTTTCTTCCAAAATGTTGCCGTGGTTACCGATGTAAGTCGTAAGGCTCATCACCAGCTCTTCACGGATCGGGTCAATGGGCGGGTTCGTCACCTGGGCGAACAGCTGCTTGAAGTAGTTGAACAGCGGCTGGGGCTTGTCCGAAAGCACGGCCAGAGCAGCATCGTTACCCATGGAACCAATCGGTTCCGCTCCGTTCTTGGCCATGGGCTGCAAGATGACGGAGAGGTCTTCAGCAGAGTAACCGAAGCGCTTCTGCTGAACGAGAATATCTTCCGGAACGTCAGACGGGTTAATCTCACTGAACAGCCCGCGAACGCTCATCTTGTTCTCGGCAACCCAGCGGCGGTAAGGCTTGGCACGGGCCACCTGGGCCTTCATTTCCGCATTCTTCAAGATACGGTGATTTTCCAGGTCGAGGTAGATAATCTCGCCGGGTTTCAGACGGCCCTTTTCTTCCACTTCGTCATCGCGGAGGTCCAGCACGCCCGTCTCGGACGCCATCACGAAGAGACCATCTTTACACAAAGTGTAACGTGCCGGACGAAGGCCGTTGCGGTCGAGAATCGCACCCGCGTTTACGCCATCGCTGAATGCCACGGCGGCCGGACCATCCCACGGTTCCATGAGCATGGATTCGTATTCGAAGAAACCACGCACGTCGCGGCCCAGGTAATGCTTCTTGCCCCAAGCCTGCGGCATGAGCATCATCATCGCATGCGGGAGGCTACGACCCGCTGCGACGAGGAGCTCAAACATGTTGTCAAGGCTGGCCGAGTCGCTCTGGCCCGCCGGAACCAGCGGCAAAAGCTTCTGCAGGTCATCGCCGATAATATCGCTCTTCATGTGCGGCTCGCGAGCACGCAGGCTGTTGAGGTTACCGCGCAGCGTATTGATTTCGCCGTTGTGTGCGAGGTAGCGGAACGGGTGCGCAAGCGGCCATGTGGGGAAAGTATTCGTAGAATAACGCTGGTGAACAAGGGCAATCGGGCTCTCGAAATCGAGATCGTTCAAATCCTTGTAGAAGCCCTCAATCTGGCTCGCCAGAAGCAGTCCCTTATAGACAATGCTACGACGGCTGCAGCTACAAACGTAAAGACCCTTGCAGGCCTTTTCCATCAGGCGGCGGGCAACATACAACTTAATATCGAACGCGCTGTCGGATTTGAAAGCGGAACCGTCGAAGAACACCTGACGGATATGCGGCAACGTCTCGCGGGCCGTGCGGCCAATCTTTTCGGGATTCACCGGCACCTCGCGGAAATTCAGCACCTTCACTCCCTCGGCAGCGGCAATCTCCTTGATCTTCGCGTCAAAGGCATCCGCCGCAAGCGTATTCTCCACAAAGAACATCGCCACGCCGTAGCGCGCAGGCAGTTCCGGGTACAACTTGCGGAAAAACTTGTGGGGCATAGAAAGCAAGAGACCCGCACCGTCGCCGGTTTCCGGGTCTCCACCTGCTGCACCGCGGTGCATGAGCCTCTTCAAAACAGTAATGCCCTGCAGCACAATCTGGTGCGAGGCAACATTATTAATATTGGCGACCAGGCCGACACCGCAGGCGTCGTGTTCGTTCATCGGGTCGTAAAGAGCTTGAGCGTTCATACTCGTCCTTTCCTAATTTTGCGAATCATTCTCAAATTCGCGCATTATTCCTATTTTTGCGAAAAGGCTTTGCAAATTCCGTGCCAATTTCTGGAATTACCCGCCAATTATTGAAAAAGCGGAAAGAAAATGTAAAACACAAGGAATTTACAGATTTCCCCCATAACCAAGGGTTTCAATTTATGTAAAAGAAATGGCGGTTATTACACTTTTCGTAATATAAAAAAAAGGGGGGGGGCTCATTCCCTCCGCCTACAAGCGTAAAAAAGCGGGACTACTATGACATCATAGGTTATAGATTATGGAATCTTGAACTGCAGGATTTCATCGGCAGTCAGTTCATCAAATTCTTTTCCCACACGCTCGGCATATCGCCCTAATTCCAGCAGGTTTAACTTGCCTTTAGGAGGGTTTTTATAAGGATTCGGAGGAGCCAAGTACTCTTCCATGGAATCCGCCAGAATGACGGCGGGCTTTCTAATTCCACTCATAGGTATAGACCTCCAGAAGTTTTTGTGATGCCATCCTGCTAAAAGCAAATTGGTATGGATGCAGAGCACCCAAATAAGTTGCACCTAGAACATCAATATAGTGATTTAACAGCTCTTTGTTAAGGGCAAAACCATGAATAAATCCGTCATATCCCCATGCAAGGGAATGGTCCGCCGCTATGGCAAAAAGATGACCCCCAACACCGATGTATTTTTGCTTACCAAAAGCATGTTTGTTATTTTGCGGAGCGGTACAAGCCCAATGCAAATAGGCGGCCTTTACATCCACGTCATTTCTTACCCCGACAAGCCCTTGAATTTCGTTATTTTCCTTCAAGGCAAGGGCAAAGACCTCAACTTCTTTGGGAATTTTGATCCAATTGATTTCCCACCCGTTCTTTTCGTTGAATTTTTCCAGGAAAGACCTGCTTTCAATCCTGAACACCACAGTTTCCTTGATTTCCCCAGTTTCGGTATCCTTGAGGCAGGGAACAATTTCGTCGAGCCATATGCCGACACCACCAGCGTTTACGCCATTCTTCATCTTTCCTCCCTCCGCCT
>Ga0129307_1002478_pt1 | contig 14342 bp, 8 predicted proteins | sample P1105metagenome_FD_94437 | JGI IMG/M metagenome (GOLD analysis project Ga0129307, IMG submission 94437) | Capybara group fecal microbial communities from Wisconsin, USA - P1105 metagenome | ecosystem: Host-associated > Mammals > Digestive system > Large intestine > Fecal | place: USA: Wisconsin... | reverse complement strand
GTTGGAGACTAATGCCATGCCCACCACCTGCACTTGACGCTTGTGCAGCCCCGCACCAATGTATTGGGCGCAGAGGATGGCGGTTCCCAACGAGAAAAATTGAAAGACAAGGAACACGAAGTTCACGAGCTGGTTGACGAGGCCTACAGCTGCCACGCCGTTGTCGCTGTAACGGCTCAGCATCACAGTGTCCATGATGCCCAGCAGCATGACCAGTGCCGTTTGTATGAACACTGGTATGGTGAGTGTCTTAAGCTGTCGTTTCAATTGGCTGTCCAGCATGGTGACCTGCCTTCATTTGGATGATGGGTGTCTTGATGGCGGCAACCTGCAAAGGTAAGTTGCCGAGGCCGTTTACGGTGCTACGCAATGGGCGTAAATGATTTTTTTCGCCTCTGTAATTTGATAGTTGCAGTTGAAACTATTGATGATTCCTTTTAGCACTTCAGGGTCGTCAGGATAATGATAACTGCTGATGGCGATTTTGGGCTTGAATTTTAAAATCGTTTTCCGGGCACCCTTCAGCAAAAGCCTTTCTGCTCCTTCTATATCGACCTTTATGAAATCTACGCGCTCTATGTGGTTTTCTTCCACCCATTCGTCAATGCTGATGCAATTAATCATGCTACTGTCATTTCCCCTCTCGATGGTGATGCTTGCCGAGAGAAGATTGTCACGGTCGATGGACATTGGAAATTGGCCTTTATGGTCGCTTATCCCACAACAAATGGGGGTTATTGTTTCTTCAAATTGATTCAGGGAGATGTTTTTGCATAAGATGGAGTAAAAATAGGGTTGAGGCTCGAAAGCATACACTTTCCCTCCCTTTTTTGCAGCCAATACGGAAAACACACCCATGTTCGCCCCTGCGTCTATGACCACATCAGACTTCTTGACCTGTACATATTCATTTTCGTAAGCATCTTCTTGATAATATTGAAAGAGAATTTTCTTATGGTCCTCCAAAGTAACAGGGGTGTCGAAATACTTGTCTTTGATCATGATATCTATGTACATGCCTACGATGTGCCTTATCATCTTCTCTTCGACAACAGCAAACTTAACATCTCCCAACAAATAGTAGTCCTTGGATTTCTTGTCTAAACGAACAAACAAGCACAAAATGTCATTTAATAGCTTTTCTGCCTTTTTGTCAAAAATACTCAGGTCCATCCAACGCAAAAAGACAAAATACAACTGCAACTTGTTGAAACGGTTGCGTTCTTTTATAGATGCTTTTGCTGCCGATACCAACTATGATGTTTTTACCTTATACTTTAGCATAATATTTGATTTGTAATTTTTTATTTATACAGCCGATGCTCCTGCGAAGCTCGTTTGACAAATGGAGTGTCGTAAGAGGATTTCCGCGTCGATTTTTGATGCCGAAGAGAAATTCCGTGCAAAAATACTCCTTTCTAAACGATTAACTGAACTTTCCCACAATTTTTTATCACGAAATTCTCTTCATCTGCTTATCAAATCTCAACCCTCAACCCTCAAATCTCGAATTTGAGTCCGCCTTCAGGAACAGTCCGGCGAGGATGGTGCCGCTGATGCTGTGCCAGGCGCAGGAGATGGCGCAGGGCAGGACGGAGAGGGGCTGTGCGGCAAAGAAGGTGCCGGCAAGCACGGTGGCCAGTCCGGCGTTCTGCATCCCCACTTCGATGGAGATGGTGCGCTTCTTGGCCTTGTTGAATTTCGCCAGCCATCCTACCGTCCATCCTAAGAGGTAGCCCAAGGAGTTGTGGCAGAACACCACGGCGAAGGTCCATGCAAACAGCACCAGGCCGCGGGCGACGAGGGTGTCGTGAACGGTGCTGACAACTCCTCCCACGATGCAGGCGAGGCAGGTCACGCTGAGGCCCGGCATGAGCGACTGGATGGTGGGGAAGGCGGGGCGCTTGGAATAGGTGTAGTTGAGGAAGCAGCCTATCCCTACCGGGATGATGGTCACGATGAGGATGTTGAGGAACATGCCTATCGTGTCGATTTCGATGATCTCGCCCGCCGTGAACTGCATCAGCAGCGGTGTCATGACGGGAGCAAGCAGGGTGGAGGCGCAGGTCATGCCCACCGAGAAGGCCACGTCGCCATGGCAGAGGTATGACATGATGTTGCTCGACACGCCACCCGGGCAGCAGCCCACGAGGAGGATGCCCAAGGCCAGTGCCGGCTCCAATCGGAAGACGTGCACCAGGAGATATGCCACGCACGGCATGATGAGGAATTGCGCACAGGCTCCTGTCAGGATGTCCCACGGCCGCTTCCCCAGGATGCGGAAGTCGTTGGTGGTGAGGGTCAGGCCCATGGTGAGCATGATGATGCCGAGGATGACGGTTTGTGTCGTCCCTCGCACCCAAATGAAGAGGTCGGGCACAAAGAAGGTCACGATGGCGACGGCAATGACAAAAAGGGAGGCGTGGGCGGCGAGCCAACGGCTCAGGGTTTGCAATGATTGTAACACAGTGTTGTCGATATGATAGTCAATGGCTGTCCAGATAATGGTTTTCTGCCATCAACGTATTTTTTGGTTGCAAAAGTAGTGCTTTCCTCAGAGATTTCTGCCTTTTCCACGAAAAAGAGTGTCTATTCAGCGTTTTTTTTCGTCATTCTGTTTCCATACAATTGTTTTTGTCTTATAATTTACTGAGCTTTCCCACCAATTACGTAAAAAATTTATTTATCACGAATTTGAGAATTTGAGAATTCACAAGCAGATGAAGAGAATTTTGAAGAATTACCGTCGCTTGTCGAGCTCAGTCCAGTATTGGTAGAAGTCGTTGAGCATTTGCCATTTCCGTGGTAGCAATGCCATCATTTGCCATCTCCGTGTTGGCAATGCCATCCTCTTCCATGGATTGAACGGGGTCGATGGGATGGTTGGTTTGTTCCGCATTCTTCTTGTCTGTAGGAGTGGTGTAAGTCTTGTTCCATCTTCTTTCCAGACCTTTCCTTCCAGCCTCTCTCCTTCTCTGGCGTATGGCTTCATATTGCTCTTTGTCAGCTTTATAGCGGACGAGCCATTCATCGAAAATGACGGACACCAAGAGGTTGGGCTCCTCAGCGGGTTCCCTGCCGTCTATCGTGTAGTCATCGATGTATCTGTAAAGTCGTCCTCTCTCCTCGTCGGTCAACCTGGAAGCCATGCGGCTGGTGCTCTCATGGATGATGAAACTTCGTGTTTCCACATTTGCATTCTTTTGCCTTTCCATATTTTTGTTGTTTTGGTGATGATGGGATTAGATTGTTTGTGTCGAGATGACGGGATGCTGGGTCACGCCTGATGGCAAAATGCCATATTTCTCGAATTTTGGCGCAAAAATAATATCGGCATCTCCAAAAAAGATGTCATTTTGATATAGTCAACTCAGTCGCTCGTTATGGAAAAGATGATTTTGTGACATTTCCTTTGCTGTTACAAAAGTTTTCTTTATCTTTGTGGGGCAATCAGGAGATAGGACGATGCGAGGCTCAAAAGTCAAAACTTTGGTGATATGAGAAGGAGATTCAACGTAACGGGTAGTTGCAACCCGGAACGGCACTATATGGTGGAAACGTCAAAGCGATTTGAGGCCGTTGAGGAATTGATAGACAATGGAGAGTATTTCAACATCAACCGTGCGCGTCAATACGGGAAGACGACGATGCTGCGGATGATTTGCCGCAAGTTGTCAGACAAATATCTGATTATCGACATGAGCTTTGAAGGGGTGGGGGACGGCGCCTTTCAAAGTGAGGCTTCTTTTGTGCAACTATTTGTCACCTTGATGAAAGAGTCGCTGCAATATGCCAGTGAGCCGTGTGCCTCCTTTTTAGAAGGGCATATACCAACGACCATGCAGGAATTGTCGAAGGTGACCACCGATTTTTGTCAGTCCACACAAAAGCCCGTCCTGCTGATGATTGACGAGGTGGACAAGAGTAGCGACAACCAATTGTTCCTGAATTTCCTTGGGATGTTGCGCGAACTCTACCTGATGCGGGATAAGCGAGGAATGCGCTCCACTTTCTACAGCGTCATCTTCGCCGGTGTTTACGACATCAAGAACCTGAAGTTGAAATTCCGTCCTGACGCAGAAAGGAAGTACAACTCACCGTGGAACATCGCCACCGACTTCAACGTGGACATGACCTTCCACCCAGAGGAGATTGCGCAGATGCTTGCAGACTATGAGAAAGACGTGCATACGGGCATGGATGTCAAGGCCGTTGGCGAGGAGATTTACAAATACACTTCCGGTTATCCTTTTATGGTCTGTTACATCTGCAAGACGATTGACGAGCAACTCAATCGGGAATGGACGTCGGAAAGCATCGTGAAGGCAGTCAAGACGATTGTGCAAGGTGGAAGTACGCTGATGGACGACCTGTCCAAGAACTTGGAGAACAATGCCGAGCTGCGCTATTTCCTCTATTCCATTGTCGTCAATGGTCAGGAATACAGTTTTTCCATGATTGACCCAATGGTGCGGTTGGCCAACATGTTTTCATACATCAAGGAGAACCATCGCGGCAAGGCAATCATCCACAACCTAATTTTCGAGGAGGCATTGTTTGTGTATTTCAGCAATGAGAAGATGCGTGAACAAGGCAGTAAAATCTCGCCGTTCGTGGCATCATATATCCGCAATGGCAAACTCAACATGGAATATGTGGTGGAGCGTTTCCGAGACCTCATGCGTGAGGAATACCGCGAGAGCACGGTGCCCCTCCTTGAGAAAGAGGGACGTCTCTTGTTCCTCACCTTCCTCAAACCCATCATCAACGGCGTAGGTTTCTATTACGTGGAACCTCAGACCCGCAACAACCGCCGCATGGACCTGGTGGTGACATACGAAAGGCAGGAGTTCATTGTCGAACTGAAAATCTGGCGTGGTGAAAAATACGAAGAGAGCGGCCGCGACCAACTCGCCAGTTACCTCGCCACCCGCGGCATGGAGGAGGGCTATCTTGTCACCTTCGACTTCTCCAAAGACAAGAAGTCTGCCGAGCCTCAATGGATGGAGTGGAATGGCAAGCGGATTTTTGAGGTGATTGTGTGAGCAAGGAAAACAAAAAAACGGACTTCTTTTTCAGAAATTCGCAGGAATTCCGAAGTGACACTTCAGATTTCCTGCGAATATTTGTTTGACTCACACTCTTTGCAGACGCAGGTGTGATGGGCCTTAACCTTACACGATGCCTTGCGCCATCATGGCGTTGGCCACTTTCATGAAGCCGGCGATGTTGGCGCCTTTCACATAGTTGATGTATCCATCGGGTTCGGTGCCGTATTTCACGCATTGCTCGTGGATGTTGGCCATGATGGTGTGCAGCTTCTGGTCCACCTCGGCCTTGCTCCACGACAGGCGCATGGAGTTCTGGGTCATCTCAAGTCCCGAAGTGGCCACGCCACCGGCATTGACGGCCTTGCCCGGTGCGAAGAGTTGGTGTGCCGCCACGAACTTGTCCACGGCCTCTGCCGTGCAGCCCATGTTGGAGACCTCCGCCACGCAGAGCGTCTTGTTGGCTAAGAGCATGTCGGCGTCGTCTCCGTTGAGTTCGTTCTGTGTGGCGCAGGGGAGTGCGATGTCCACTTTCACCTCCCACGGCTTGCGTCCCGGGTAGAAGGTGGCGCCGTCGAACTCCTCGGCATAGGGTTCGCAGATGTCGTTGCCGCTGGCCCTGAGTTCCAGGAGATAAGCGATTTTCTCCTCGTCGAGGCCCGCCGGGTCGTGAATGTATCCGTCGGGTCCGGAGATGGTGACCACCTTGGCACCCAGTTCGGTAGCCTTCTTCGCCGCGCCCCATGCCACGTTGCCGAAGCCGCTGATGGCCACTGTCTTTCCCTTGATGTCTATGCCGTGGGTGTCGAGCATCTGGTGTACGAAATAGAGGGCTCCGAAGCCGGTGGCCTCCGGACGGAGGATGGAGCCGCCCCATTCCAGTCCCTTGCCGGTTAGCACGCCCTGATATTGGTGGGTGAGTTTCTTGTACATGCCGAAGAGGTATCCAATCTCTCGGCCTCCCACGCCGATGTCGCCTGCCGGCACGTCCATGTCGGGTCCGATGACTTTGTGCAGTTCGAGCATGAATGCCTGGCAGAAGCGCATCACCTCGGCGTCGCTGCGGCCGCGGATGGAGAAGTCGCTGCCTCCCTTGCCTCCACCCATGGGGAGTGTGGTGAGTGCGTTTTTGAATGTCTGCTCGAAGCCGAGGAATTTCAGGATGGAGAGGTTGACAGAGGAGTGGAAGCGCAGACCGCCCTTGTAGGGGCCTATGGCGCTGTTGTATTGCACGCGGTAGCCCAGGTTGACATGCACCTCGCCCTTGTCGTCCACCCATGGCACGCGGAAGGTGATGATGCGCTCCGGCTCCACGATGCGCTCTATGATTTTTGCTTTCTCAAACTCAGGGTGCTTGTTGTACACCTCTGCTACTGACAGGAGTACCTCGCGCACTGCCTGAAGGTATTCCGACTCGCCCGGATGTTTCTGCTCCAAGGCTTGCATGATTTTCTCAACTTCCATAGTAACTCGTTTTACAGGTTAATAATCCTTGATGTCTAAAAGGTACGCAAATTTATCGAATAATCATGTAACCTCCAAATTTTTTCGGGAGAATCTTTCCTTTGGCCGTTTCTTTCCCCTTCTTTTGCTTGTTTTTCGCGTTTTGCCTACCACCATGGGCCTCATTCAAGCTTCGCAAATAGACCCGATGATTTGCTTAAGTTGAAAATTTCAACAAAAAAAGTCTCCAAACTTGATTCGTTCCAGATTTTTATCTATTTTTGTGGACGAATTGCATTTAACCAACATATCAACTTTTGAGGTATATGAAATCATTCCATACATCATTACGACAGGGCGTGCTGCTTCTTGTTTTGTTGTGCTCTTTAGGGGCTGTGGCGCAAACAAATAGGGCAAGACATGGCGACGATCAGCCGTCGCTTCTCCAATCAATAAATGAGGGAGACACTATTGCGGAAAGGAAGTTTGAAGGCAAGATTTATGACGTGGTGGAAGACCCGCCCCATTTCCCTGACGGCAATGTTGCTCTTATGGGTTGGTTGTCTGAAAATATCCAGTATCCTCCATCGGGTGGTTGTGCTCAAGGTCGAGTGGTTTTGTCTTTTGTTGTCGAGCCGGATGGGTCAATAAGCAACATACAGGTGATACGCAGTGTTACCCCGGATTTAGATAAAGAAGCGGTCCGCGTGGTGAAAGCCATGCCGAAATGGGTTCCCGGGAGGCAAAATGGCGAAGCTGTAAGAGTGAAATACAATATGCCTGTCACGTTCAAATTGCAATAAAAGCGGATGATGAAGAAAAACCTATCGCTATTGGCTGTTTTCCTTACGCTAATGGCTTGTACAAAGGAGGAGGTGGTGGAGAATTATTCGCTACCGAGCATCACGATGGATTCGTGTGTTGTCACCTCTGGCAATTCTTTCACTGCCTATATGACGGTGGACAAGGGTGAGTCTTTCTTCAATCATAGCTTGCAGTTGCTTGTTTATGACGCGAAGGATACGGGCAACGCACTTTCTACAACCAACGTGGAGCTTGGAGATGACCGTATGCAAAAAGTTCAGAAAACATTTGCAGTGCCGGCAAAAGACCACGAATATATAGTGAGTGCAGTGCTTAAAACTGACAAGAACTCATTCAAGTCAAAATCGCTCATGATTAGTCTGACAAACATGACTGCCGAAAGTTATCTCCATATTTGGGGGCAGCCAACCTATCTTGATGCCATTGTAGATGGGACGTCATACCCATGGAAATATGAGACGGATGAAATAGCACTGCACTTTTCAGCGAAGAGGCGTTTTGGCATTGTGGTGAGGTATGCGATGCAAGGTAAACCCGTAGAGGTCAGGGTGGGCGATCATATCTACCCTGTAGAATGGGAAAACTCAATGAAGGGCTCCGGGGAAGCAGATATTTGTCTCTTTGTGGACATGACAGACAGTGGACCAGGCATTTACGACGTGGCCTTGCACTGGCCTGATGCTGAACTGCCTTTGCCAAAGAAAATCCGGATACTGCCCTTGAAGCCGGAAGAGGAGGCCACAACACCATTCAGCGAGTTTAAGGATCTGCCACACTTTGCCAGGGCATCTTTCAGAATCGATGACAGGATGTACTATTACACAAAGATGGCAGACAAGCTACTTGTCTCCTGCGACCTCAACACCAAAACATGGACAAAACACAAGGATGTGCCCTATGACATCACGGAGATTGTGGCTGTAGGCTCCAAAGCGTATGGTATCACGGAAATACAAAAACCTTATGGCAGCAACAGCAACTCGGTACAGAATGAATTGTATGAGTACAATCCCGAAACTGACAGTTGGAAGAAACTGGCAGATCTGCCTGTAAGGGGGGAGTTTTACTATATGAGGACTTTTGCCGCAGGCGGCAGTGTGTATATTTTGGGCGGAAACTATTCCACTACAACCAAGCAGTTTATGGAGACATGGAAGTATGATATCTCCAAGGGAGAATGGACGAAGGTGGCCGACAGGCCTACAGACCAGAAGGTAATGCAGACGGGTAACGGTAAGACCAATGGCTACTTTATGACACCGCAAGGCTTCCTCTGGGTGTATGACTCAAGTAAAGACAAATGGACCATGGAGACGCAGTTGACATCTGTTTATAACACCAGCAACCAAAATCAATGTCTTCTCGAGCATGACGGCAAACTCATCTATGCCGGCAATAAAGACAACTCAGCCATCTACAGTTATGATTTCAACACCAAGGAATGGGAACTGTTAGGTCTTTACGATACTTATATCATTGGCCCCAATATGCTAACAGGCACATTCTATAAGGACAAGCTCATCTTGGGTCCTATGTTGAAAGACACGGGCATTTTAGGCGCTACAAGTATGCACTTCATCAACTTCAACCTCAAATGAATGCTAAATCTATCATAATAACAGTGCTCTCAGCTGTCGGGGCAATGGTGATGGCTGGTTGCAGTACAGAATGGGAAGAAATTTCCTACAGTGAGGAAATGCCTTCGTATAGCAATGATGAACTTCATGTCGAAATGGAGGTTCATAAAGACCATGCTGATGTGATTCTCCAAAAAGACTTGACTTGTTATATAAACCTTGATGGTGTGCAAATCAAACAAACTTCCAAAAACAAAAAGATTACGTTGCGTGCTTTGACACCAGATACGGAATACCATTTGTCAATCAACGCCTTGGACGGCGAGAAGGTGCTTACCAAGGACATGACGTTCAAAACACTCAAGTCGTATGCGACTGTCATAGGATGGCGCGAGATGGACCTCTATGGGAACAATGAGGAGGTGAATTTGTTGGTCCGTCAGATGCCCGGGGGAGACTTTCTTGATATTACATGCAAGGACCTTGATCATTCCACCTCAAATCTCTGTCTCCGCCGAACTGATGCAGACAGCAAGGTGAAGTGGAGATGCCAAATAGGGGTGGAGAATGCATCTGTATCGGAGGAAGGCAACATAGTAGCCTGGTTTTACGATATGGCATACAAGGTAAACCCTGAGACGGGTGATGTGTTGTACAAATTTACCCACAAAACCGATGATTATATCATCAAAGGAGCATACGCTTGCAAGGATGGTGGCATGGCCGTTGTAGGCAAGAACTATACCGCTGGCAAATGCTACTTCGCACGCTTGGATGCCAATGGCCAACTGATTCATGAGGAAGAAGGTGATTTTGCCGATGAACTATATGATGTTCACGAGATTGCTGATGGCAGTGTGGTGGCAATGGGCAGGAAAGGCGAAAAGACAATTGTGGCCATCACCTTCGATGCCGAGGGCAAGGTTGCCAGCACATCTTCGGACGATTCAGAATACAGGGATCTAGAACACTCCTTTCACATCAAACAGTCCATCAGAGACAATAAGGGCAACATATACTTCTTAGGTCATGGTGAAATATATATTCAGGATTATTATAATTATTACGAATGTGCTATTGTCGTTAAAGTGGATGCGAAGGGAAAGATAGAATGGATACGTACGCAGCATGATGAGGTGGGTGTGTTTTCTACCTATATTCGCTTCATAGACGATGAAAAATTGTGTGTAATTTATGCCGGTAAAAGAACTTATCTATCATTTATTACACCCGATAATGACCTGCTTCAAGACGTAGCATTCAATGCAAATTACAATGCAGTATATGCATGGCCAGTAAATGACGAATACACCCAATTCAATCTCTTCGACAAGTATGGCAGAATAATTCATATAGATACCGAAGGTGAGTAAGAGAACATTTAGCCAAATCGAGTAAAAATATATTGGAATTTGGCTGAATATAGGCTATATTTATTTCAATTATCATTGAATAAGCACACTAAAGGTGGGTCTATGCCCACCTTTAGAAATGCTGAGATAATTGGAATGATTGCCTCGGAAAACCTAACTCAGGCCACAGGCTGCTTCAAATAAAACATTCTTCCATAAGGAAAGATAAAGGGTGAATATTGATTTTCGTCAGGTATGGTTTGTGTGTTTTGCCTTATTTTTTGTATGCGTAACAGATATAATCGCTCTAAAGTGATGATATTTGTTTTTTTTGTATTATCTTTGCAATATGATAGGCAGCAAGTTCAGATATCCCATAGGTATTCAGACCTTCTCGGAGATTCGCGAAGGCGGTTATTTGTATGTTGATAAGACGGGTTACATATTCCGTCTTGCCCAGCAGTACAAGTTTGTTTTTCTCAGCCGTCCACGTCGCTTCGGCAAGTCGCTGCTCCTTTCTACGATGCGGAGTTATTTCGAGGGGCGTCGTGACCTTTTCGAGGGTTTGGAGGCTGGCCGATTGGAGACGGAATGGGTGCAATACCCCGTGCTCAACATCAGCCTGGCATCGGCAAAGGATGGGGGCGTAAGCTATATGAAATTGCGCGTTGGCACCCAGCTTGGATGGCTTGAGGAGAAATATGGAATTGCACGGAGCAGTGACGAACCTGGTGACCGGCTGGCGCAACTTATCAAGGGCTGTGCCGAGAAATACGGCAAGAAAGTGGTGGTGCTATTCGACGAGTACGACGCTCCGCTGCTCAGCTTAATGCACCATCCAGAGCAGCTCGAAGAGATGCGCTTGGCACTTCGTGCATTCTATGCCCCTCTGAAGGACTGCGATGAGTGGCTCCGATTCGTTTTCATCACAGGCATTTCCAAGTTCTCGCAGCTTAGCATCTTCAGTGAATTGAACAACTTGAAGCGTATCACGATGGTGCCAGAGTATTCTGCTGTATGCGGCATCACCGAGCAGGAACTCCACGAGCAATGGGGAGAGGCTGTGGCCGATATGGCCGTCGATATGGGCATCTCTAAGGAGGAGGCATACCGACAGTTGAAAGAACATTACGACGGTTACCATTTTGCCAAGGACAAGACGGATGTCTATAATCCGTTCAGTCTTCTCAATGCACTTGTTGACAGGGACTTGCAAGCCCATTGGTTTGAAACAGGCACACCCACGATGCTGGTCAATATGCTAAGGAAATTCAATACGGATATAACCCGGCTGGATGGTAGTATGGCACGTTCATCAGAGTTTGATGCACCAACGGAGCGGATGAAGAGCGTGCTGCCGCTGTTCTACCAAAGTGGCTATCTCACCATCAAGGACTACGACCGCGAAACAGATACCTACATACTAGGTTACCCCAATAACGAAGTGTATCAAGGCTTGATGGATGCCCTTGCGCCATACTACGTTTGGGATGATACGATAACCACCACCAACAGCATCGTCGATATGTTCCGTGCCTTGCGCAATGATGACATAGTCGAGATGCTGGAGCGTCTGAAAGCGTTCCTCGCCTCCATCCCCTACGCGGAAGGTGCCAACACCGAGGGGCATTTCCAACAGTTGCTTTACGTGGTGTTTTCGCTGATGGGCCGTTATCTTCTGACGGAAGTCAGGACAGCCACGGGCCGTATGGATGTGGTGTGGCAGTCTCGCACCGATATCTATGTCTTTGAACTGAAGATTGACCAGCCGGCCCAAAAGGCCTTGCAGCAGATTGACGAGCGGGGTTATATGATACCCTTCAGCCACGATGGTCGCCATTTGCACAAGATTGGCCTGTCATTCTCAACAAAGACCCGCACTATCGAGGAATGGCTGATAGCTGACTAATCTTGATGCCATAGGGTTTCTTAGGATAAATCTCAGACAATTCTCGGATTTTTTTCAGTAACTGTCCAGCGAATATTTTTTCAACACGAATTTCCACGAATTAATCAAAAATTTTTTACAATACACAAGCCAACCCTAACAAATCTCCTTATTCTGCATATCTATGGACAACAATTAACGTATAAATCCTCAAGTCTCCCCCACTTTTGTACCCTTATGAGCAACAATTGATGTTTAATTAAATGATTATCCGCATCTATCCGTAACCACCTCGTCGTCAAAAGGCAATCGCCAAGAGGTGAGTGTGCACGTAGGGAATTACATGAAGTAATTCCCTACATTGGATGCCAGTTCTTGGCATAAACGAACTTGACATTCATTTTTGGACACGCTTTACGGATAATTGCGGATAATCATTAATTAAAAATTCAATAATCATTTTTACAATTATGTACCAACTCCCTTTGATGCATTTTAGTATAATATTGGGAAAGGATGCATTAATTTCTGACTACAAAAAACTTTTTGCCGTTCTTGATGTAAATTCCCTTCTGTGGAAAAGAGACTTTGCGGCCTTGCAGGTCGTATATAACATTGTCGTTTGCCGTTTTTTCATAATCATAGCGTACCGCGTCGTTGATACCAGCTGCCACATAGCTGTTGACGGTCAGCGTAAGCAGGCCGATGATGCAGTCGCTCCATCCCGAGGGGGCAGAATAGAAGGCAAGCACATAGTCCCCCTGCTCTGTAACGTCGAACTCGAAGTCCTGCTGCTTAGGAGAGGCGAAGTTGTTTGAAGCCACATTGCCGATGTTGATGTCGGGAGTGTAAGTCTGACTGGCAATGTTTGTGCTGCCCGTGCGACCCTCTACACTCAGTTCAACAGGGCCGAAGTTGGGCATGTTCCAGTTGCAGATTTTATATTTCAGCGTGTAATGGCCGGGAGATAGACTGAGCGTTGTGCCGCCATCACTGAGACCGTACTTTGCCCACCCCTGATGGGCATTTCCATTGATGTTACGGAAATAAAGACCGTAATTGAACCCTCGTGTCGAGCCTGTGAACTGCAGTACGCGACAGCCCGACGAGTAACCGCTGCTATAACCCGTGCGACGCTCGCTGCTGTCGTAAGTGGTCCATCCTGCCGGCAGAGCGCCACCCTCGGTGAAAGCCGACGAGAGGGAGAGCGACGATGAGGGAGCCTGAAGTGTCACCTCGACGGTGCAAGTGCTAGTCTCGCCGTCGTTGTCGGTGGCCACCGCTTTCAGCGTGTGCTTGCCTGTGGTGGGAGCATGCAGCGTGGCCTTGTAAGGTTGGGACGTGCAGGTGGCGAGTAGCGTCGTACCGTCATAGAATTCCACTTTCTCAACGGTTCCGTTAGGGTCATCGGCTGTGGCGGTGATGTCAATGTCGGGGAACGCTGCCTCGCCCTTGGGGGCAAAGCTGATGTACTTGCCGCCAGTAGCAGGCGCGGTGATTTTGACGTTTGGTGTAGTTTTGTTCAACGAGTAGTTCTTGCAGAAGTTCCAAATCTCCTTACCCGTATAAACTTGTGGTTCTTTGCAGATCCAGTGGCCTTTGTCCTTGAGTTCCAGGAGCCGCACTTCGACACCGTCGTTCCCTGGCCCCCAGATATGCATCTTCGCGCCGCTGAAGCCGTTGTAGTTGTTGATGACTTTGTCCGTCATAGAACAACCGTTATGTCTAATCCAGGGGTTCAACGCCGGTTGTACGCCTCCCCAATTGTCGGCTGTTCCCTGGATGTGAAGCAGGGGGATAGGGCGCAGGCCGGCTTTGGGCGTGACGACAGACGGGCCACTGCATGAAACAAAGGCGGCAATGATATCCGACATCTTGTTGATGGCGTTGTACGTCAGCATGCCACCCATGGAAAATCCGCCAAGATAAATACGATTACGGTCAATTTTGTGCTGCGTCACCATCTTCTCGATAATGGCCTTGATGAAGTTGATATCGCGGTCGCCACCTGTGTCCCACGCCCTGTCAATGCCATTGGGGAAGACGCAAACAAACTTGGCGGTGTCGCAAACGGCTTCCATGCTCACGTTATCATTCTTGAACTCGTTGAACTGCATCCAGTTGGCATCTTGATTGTATCCGTGACAGAAAATGAGCAACGGACGGTTCTCGCCTAAATTCTTAGGCACAATGACATTATACGTGCGGG
>Ga0129307_1002475_pt1 | contig 14353 bp, 7 predicted proteins | sample P1105metagenome_FD_94437 | JGI IMG/M metagenome (GOLD analysis project Ga0129307, IMG submission 94437) | Capybara group fecal microbial communities from Wisconsin, USA - P1105 metagenome | ecosystem: Host-associated > Mammals > Digestive system > Large intestine > Fecal | place: USA: Wisconsin... | reverse complement strand
TTCCTGTGACTCACCTACCTCTGCTTGGTTAGAATCTTCTACCCGATCAGCATGTACCTCTACCCGGTTAGACTCTTCTACCTGATCAGCACCTGTCTCATCCATATTCAGAAGTGCATTAAGCTCGTTCAGTCTGTCAAGTTTCTGAGCAAGCTCCTCTTCCTGCTTGAATGGTTTTATAACTTCAACCTTGGCTGTCTCAAGCTGAGTCTCGGTATTTTCAAGCTGTTCCTTTGCCTTTTCAAGTTTACCTTCAATGCCGCCAAGAACATTATTAAGCCTTGTCATATTTCCAACTGGATCCGTTCCGACATCTATATGATAGGTCATAGCCCCCTTGATACTAAGGTCAAACTTTCTCTCGAAGGCATCAAACGAAACTGAAAGCTTGAAGCCGTGATACTCACCGACCTCCATTGGAACATTGGCATGTTTCATACCTCTGCACATTTCTATAAGAGCAGTTCCGGCTTCTTTGCGCTCAGTGTAGGTTGTATTGCCTACCTTAATCTCGAAAGGTTCTTTTTCCTTATCAGCATCTTTCTTGTCGTTAAATGTGGAATTTTCTGTTTTTTCATCCTTTGTCGTATTTAAGGACAGGAATCCGGAATCTTTATTATTTCCATCATTTTTCCGGATTTCCGGAATTGATGCCTGCTCTGGTTCTTCAGCCTTCACTCTCTCAGCAAGCTCAGCCTTACTCTCCTTCAGATGATTCATATCTATCTCATATCCCTGGATTCTGCCTTTAAGGTCAGCTATCTTCTTGGGATAATTCTTTGATATATCATCTTCAAGTCTGTACTTCTGACTTGTATGATTTGCCTTTAAGAGTTTCAGCTTCGACACCTGAACATCAAGATCCATCTTTTCACGAATATACGGGTTGCCTGTACAGAGTGCCTTGACCTCTGCATAGGTAAGTGCAGCTTCATCAACATCCTCACAGCTTCTGACCGGAGATTTGCTTGTCATTATCTGACCAATGAATTTCTGCTTATTCTCTATGACCTGCCAGCTGTAACTGTCGAATGTACCCTCAGTCACATATCTGAATATTTTAACTGACTTTCCAAGCTCCTTATACATATTTCCTTGCCTGATTATACGCCCTTCCTGCTGCTCAATGTCAGCCGGCCGCCAGGGCACGTCCAGATGATGGAGTGCAATAAGCCTGTCCTGTACGTTTGTGCCAGCTCCCATCTTCTGCGTTGAGCCAATTAAAAAGCGAACCTGTCCGCTTCGTACTTTAGCAAACAAATCCGCTTTCTTCGTTTCTGTATTCGCACTATGGATAAATGCTATCTCTTCAGGTGGAACACCTTTTTCTATCAGCTTATCTCTTATATCCTCATACACTGAAAATGAGCCATCGCCCTTAGGTGTCGAAAGGTCGCAGAACAATAATTGTGCTCCCTTATTTTCTTTCTCCTCTACATATATCTCATAAGCCTTCTCTACACATGCCGCCGCCTTAGAGTTCTCATTCTCTGGAAGCATATCTGATATAAGCCTCTGATCAAGAGCCAGCTTACGACCATCATTTGTTATTTTAAGCATGTTATCGACTGTAGCATCCACGCTTCCACTTCGAACTCTCTCCGCCCTGTCTGCAAGTGCCTTTACCATTTCCTTCTGTTCCTCCGAAGGTTTTAAAACAACATTTTCATATACAGCATCCGGCACATCAAGCTTCAGCATATCTGGAGTCTTTATATCCGCACTTTCCTTGAATAATGCTATAAGCTCAGGAAGGTTGAAGAACTTTGCAAATCTCGTCTTTGCTCTGTATCCCGTACCTTCAGGAGCAAGCTCTATTGCTGTCTGTGTTTCGCCAAATGCAGATGCCCACGCATCAAACTGTGTAAGTCCCATTTTCTTAAGTGTATTATACTGAAGATATCTCATATTTGTATAAAGTTCGGTCATACTGTTGGCAATTGGAGTTCCTGTCGCAAATGTTATCCCTTTACCACCAGTAAGCTCGTCAAGATATCTGCACTTGGCATACATATCAGATGATTTCTGTGCATCCGTCTGTGCGATACCAGCTACATTTCTCATCTTGGTATAAAGGAACATATTTTTATAATAATGACTCTCATCCACAAACAGTCTGTCCACACCTAACTGTTCAAAGGTAACTACATCATCTTTTCTACTTGTATCATTAAGCTTTTCGAGTTTTACCTTTAATTGTTTTCGGGTTTTTTCCATTTCCTTAATGGTGTATCTCTCGCCTCTTTCTGCCTTGGCAAGTGCTATAGCTTCCTCTATCTCATTTATCTGAGCTTCTATGGTAGCCGCCTGTCTTTCGGTAGAAAGTGGTATCTTTTCAAACTGCGTATGTCCTATGATAACAGCATCATAATCACCTGTCGCAATCCCTGAACAGAACTTCTTTCTGTTGGCAGGTTCAAAGTCCTTCTTGGTTGCTACAAGGATATTTGCTCCAGGATACAGCTGAAGGAAATCAGCTCCCCACTGTTCTGTAAGATGATTCGGAACTACAAAAAGACTCTTTCTGCATAGTCCAAGCCTCTTACTCTCCATCGCCGCCGCAGCCATTTCCCAGGTCTTACCTGCACCTACACAATGAGCAAGTAATGTATTATCACCATAAAGCTCATGAGCCACTGCATTCTTCTGATGAGGTCTCAGAGTAATCTCAGGTGACATTCCCGGAAATACAAGATGTGAACCATCATATTCTCTTGGTCTTGTGGAATTGAAAAGTTCATTATACTTCTTAACAAGAGTCTCTCTTCTTTCGGGATCCGCAAATACCCAGTCCTTGAAGGCTTCTCTTATGGCTTCCTGCTTCTGACTTGCAAGTGTAGTCTCCTTCTTATTAAGGACTCGTTTCTCCTTGCCATCCTCTATGATAGTATCATATACCCTGCTGTCCTTAAGATTAAGAGAATCCTCCAGAATCTTATAAGCATTTGCTCTTTCAGTACCATAGGTGGCATTTACAAGAGGATTGTTTCTGTCGGCATTCTTGCCCCTGATATTCCACTGTCCGGTTATATCCGAAAACTGAACGCCTACTATACTCTGGCTCCACCTGCTGTTGGTAAGATATTCCGGAGTCTTGAAGGTCTCCTTCATGAACTGCTCATAATAGGAAGGCTCAATCCATGTAGCACCAATCCTCACCTCAATTTCAGAAGCATCAAGGTCTTTAGGCATGACACCTTTAAGTGCTCGGACATTTATTGAATAATCATAATCATCACTTTCATTCTGCAAATCTGTATCAGCAGGTCTGCTATTTGTATCTCCTCCATCTGACTCTGTACCATCAATGCCTCTTTCATCTGATGTTCTGTCGTCTATGTCTCTGCCTTCCGCCATATTCTCAGCAATTCTGAGCTTTTCTCTGACATTTCCAGATAAATATTCATCAGCAGGCTCCCATCTGTCTGTCGCCGGGTTCTTATATATAACACCAACAAGGTCATCAGTTATATCCTTCTCCGACTTTCCGGTCAGCTCAGCCATAAATGAAATATCTACTCCTGCTTTCTCATTAAGTGATAATGCAAGAGCTTCACTGGCTGTATCTACACATGTAACAACCTCGGCTTTCTTTATGGTACGCTTCGTGAACATGTCAGCCTTATCAAGGAAGTTTCCATCCGCATCAAACTTTTCCAGAGAAGCAAGCAATGAATAGCTTGAATCCTGACTGAAGGCACTCTTGTTTGTTCTTGAATTGATGCGACCAAACTTCTTCTCAAATGCATCATAAAGCTCGTTCAGTTCTGTCTGCTTCGATTCGATTGCATTATCAGAATATTCTTCAAGCTGCATATCAATAAGTTCTCTGGTACAGTCTCTGATTCCCACCATACCCTTGATACGCTCCAGCTTGCTGTCAGCCATATCTACAGGCTTCATTACGGAATTTTCACGATAATAAAGCTCATTATCAATGATAGTATAACTGAAATTCTTTACACTAGGATCCGCAGGAATAGTCCTGTCCTCAAGGTCATTTTCCACATCATCAAGAGTAATCTCAGGAAGGTCGATAAAGCCACCTATATGTTCAAGTGCCTCGTTCAGTTGGTCAGCAAATGTTTTTCCCGGAATAACATCCGGCAGACAGGCACTCTCCATACCAAACGGGCCTGATACCATTCCCATGTGGCCGACTATCATTTCAGGATGGTCAGCAAAGTAGGCATTCATCTGTATGCCGTCTGCATTCTCCTTGGTATGGATCCAGTCCGGTTCTTCCTTAACAAGCCTGTCTCTCTTCTTGAATATAAGAATATCAGAAGTAACCTCAGTTCCTGCATTTGCCTTAAAAGCCGTATTCGGAAGTCTTACAGCACCAAGCAGTTCTGCCCTTTCCGCAAGGAACTTACGAACCGACTCGTTTTGCTTATCCATGGTTCCCTTTGAAGTAACAAATGCAATCACTCCGCCTGGTCTTACTTTATCAAGTGTCTTGGCAAAAAAATAATCATGAATAAGGAAATTATGCTTATCATATTCTTTATCCTGAACCTTATACTGTCCGAAAGGTACATTTCCGATAGCAACATCAAAGAAGTCGTTCGGATATGTAGTCTTTTCAAATCCTTTTATCTGAACATCAGCCTGAGGATAAAGCTGTCTCGCAATACGCCCACTTATGCTGTCCAGCTCTACTCCGTAAAGTCTGCTCTGCTCCATACTCTCAGGAAGCATGCCGAAGAAGTTACCGACACCCATTGAAGGTTCAAGTATATTGCCTTTCTCAAATCCGAATCTTTCAAGTGTATTATAGATACCTCTTATGATATCCGGACTTGTATAATGGGCATTAAGTGTGCTCTCCCTTGCCGAAGCATACTCCTCCGGTGACAGAAGATTTTTTAACTCTGAATATTCAGAAGTCCAGTTGCTCTTTGTTTCATCAAATGCATCAACAAGACCTCCCCATCCGACATACTGAGCCAGAATCTCCTGCTCCTCCAGTGTGGCAGTCCTGCCAGCTTCCTCTATATCCATAAGAGTTCTGATAGCTGCCATATTACGCTGATACTTCTCTTTAGGAGTACCCTCGCCAAGATGGCTGTCTGTAATGTGATAATTCTCTCCATCCAACTTTTGGACTTTTCGTCCAGAAGTTTCTTTTTCAGCTTTATCTCTGTCATAAGCATTATCTGACAGCAAAAGCGCATTTTCCTGCATATCAGACACATTTTCTGCTACATCGCCTGTATTTCTGATATCATTATTAGTTTGCTCTGACTCGTCAGAAACTTCACTGTCAGTAAAGTTTTCATTCACTATTGATCGTTCAGACGCAAATTGCGGCATTTCGAGCGCATTTTTGTCCACTGCGGATGAATCTGTTATATTATTAAGGGTTACACTTTCTGTATGCTCGCTGCTAACAGAATCTCTCTCCCTCACTTTATCCCACACATCATCGGGAACAGAAACAAGACTATCAAAGTTAAGATAGCTCAATTCATATTCTATAAGTGCATCGAGACTCTCATACTTTTCCGTATCCAGTTTCTCGTCATCAATAAACATACTGATACTGTAATCAGTAAGATCTGCCGACACCTGAACTGTATGCTCTATGCCAGTCTCTTCATCTGTAACCTCTGTATAGGCAAGCTCCACATTGGACATATCTTTAAAATCAGCCTCATGGGAAAACTCATCAATACAGTAATCGTTTATAAGATTTATAGCCTTATCCAGTAATTCTTTAGAATCCTCTGATTGTTCTTCTACACCCTCGATTTCTTTCTGTGCAGCTTCGAGTGCCTGTCTATCATGCTCCTCTTTCTGTTCCGGAGTAAGATATCTGTTTTCAAATACGAGCTGTTCTATTCTCTTGGCTACAACATTCCAGTTAAGCAGAACCTTGGCATAAGGCTCCATGATACTTCCCTTCTGAAGCTGTATGCCCTTTGCATCATAATCCTCATAGCTGTGCCAGGATCCGCTTATCGCACTGGTGCGCCCTCCGGTTCCATATTCCTTCTTCAGAAAGTCAGCCAATTCTTTTCTGTCGTGACCTTCCATTACAAAATCATAAATACGGAACTTACCTCCGGCAAACCCACTGCCGCCACCAAGTACACTGTCTATTTCATCCTGAGTGATGAAGCTCTCCTGCAATATCTTAACAACATCCTTAATAGAAAGCTCGCGTTTAGGTCCTGCAAAGCCTTTAAGCTTATCTGCCAGTTCTTCAGGCGAAGGTGTAAGTCTCCAATGCTGTTCTATCTCTCCACGCTTTAATGCTTCAACTCTGTCCAAAACATCATCACGGATAATGGCTGCACCTTCCGGTGTGGAAAGCATTTCCCTTATCTGCTCTGTTGAATCTGGATAATTGTTCTGTTTCAGCTCAAATCCTTTAGGTGTCTCACTGATTGCATCCCGATAAAAGAAATATATATTATCGGCAAGTTCAGCTATGTAAGTCTGCTCAGAGATAAATGCTTCATTACTGGTAAGATAATCACCTGCCTCTATGATATTCCTTGTCCTGCTCTCAACCTCATCCCATGTCAGATGTACATCAGGACTATTCATGGCACTGCGTCCACGGGATATATTCATACCATCTGCGTTATACCATACTGAGATATCATTTCCATTTATCTCAAAGCCTTTTCCTCCGGTACGATATTCCTTCTTAAGAAACTCCGCCATATATTCCGGAGTATGTTCTTCTCTATACTTCTCAAATATCCTAGCCCTGCTGTCCTTCTGACCACTACCGGTCTTCAGTATTTCCGTTATATCTTCATCAGAAATAGAAAAAGCGGCAGGAGTTTTGACATTTGTCTCTGCTTCTGCCGCCAGTATTGTTCCCATCTGCTCTTCGAGATATGGGAAGAGGCTCATCTGTTCATATTTAATCGCGGGATTAAGTGCACTTAAAGTTTCCTGCTCAAGCTCACTGCCCTTTAAAGGCTGTAAACGATCTCCCTCAGAACTATCTCGTCTGCTCTGTTCACTATCGAGTTTCTCCTGCGAACCCATTCCATCTGATCTGCCGCCTTCAGTTCCTCGTTCACCTGCTCTTCCTTCATCAGATGTTCTATTATCCTCTCGGCTCTCTCCTCTGCCTGTTTCTGAATCGTGAGACAGTGCTCCAGGAGTGTCCCCATCAATAATTTCCCGTTGTATATTCCCTTGTGATGTTCCTTCAGAAATGTCTGTCTCAGCATTCCGTACTTCGTGAGTGTTTCCTGTGGTTCCTCCGGAAGTGTCAGGTTCGGTATCTGATAATCCCCTTCCTGTCTGTAAGTTATCTCCATGGCTAGTACCTCCTTCTTCAATCTCGTTATCTGTTACAGGCTCCGTAGAAGCCTCATTTTCAGCATTTTCATCTTCATTGATGAATATCTTGTCTGTATCTTCACTTTCACGCTTTAAAGCATTATAGTGATGTTCTGATGTATTTTCAAGTCCTTTATCAGAAGTTTTTTCATTTTCATTTTTAGCGGTATTTTCTGCTTCTTTTGCAGCTTCATTTCTTTGCACTATCTCCTGTGCAAATGTTCTGTCTATCTGTGCTTCGATACTCTTATCAGCTTCCCTCTCTGCCCTTTTCTCCAGAGCTTCAATGGTACGACCTATCTCCATAAGGACAGGCTCGGACATATCAGTTGTAGCTGTTCCAAGAACTGTCAGGGTTTCGGGTGAATCGAAGTCGGTAATGTAATCAAAGTTCAGATCTCCCAGATATGCATCCGCATCTTCGTCACATCTTGAAAGCAGGGAATACGCTATACTTGCACCAAGAGTCTCACGGAGTCTCATCCCAACATTGAATTCATCAAGGCCGGAAAGACTTGAACTCTCCTGAACCTCAATAAGATCATTTACAACATCCGGAGCATAATCCGCCGCAATCCTTCCTGATAATTCAATAAGTCTGTCCGCAAATGGTCTTGCCTCATTTGTCTTACCGTAAATGCTTTCAAGTTTCCTGATAACATCAGCCTCATAGTTCTCCTGCATTTCCCAAAGCTTTGGCAGCACACCATTAACTCTTGATCTGTGAACATCCGATACATCGAATACATATCTGAGCTTAGGTCTTGCGGAGCTGTCATCTATAAGGGCGATACCCTTGGCTCCACGGTTTACCCAGCAGTGCATTCGATTGTTCCACAGCTCGATAGGTGCACACGCCTTTGCATCAGGTCTCTGCGCATAAACCAGAAGCTGGTCGTTAAATGAATAGCGATAGTTTCTTGCCGCAGTTTTGAGGTAATCTACCCAGTCAACAGGACTGCTCGATACACGCTCAAATGTATCTCTGGCAAGACGAACTATCTCGTCAAATCTGTTAGCCATATATGCCTCCTTTAAAGTTTTATAAATATAAAAAGGCAGGGGCTACTGTTACATAGTCCCTGCCGATGTTCTCATAATATGATATTCTATTTTCTTATACTATTCTTTGCTTCTTCCTCGGATGAAAACAATCTGCTCTCATGCACCCTTATCCCACCGCCGGAATCAACAAACTTTATTATGTATGAACCTGCGATATACTTCGTAATCTTAACCTCTCTTATGAAGCGGTTCGATTCTACGATATATGCAGTGTCACCAACCTGATATTTCTGTGACATAACAACCTCAATTCTTGGTAAGGTTTCTTCCGGTTTAACCTTCCATCAATCCATAAGTTTTATTTGTCATAATATGATATTTCTATTTTATTACCATCTAAATCTTCAATGGCAAAACATCTATAATTATCTTTCGAATTAGGAATACTAACAGGTTCATAAAGAATTTTGGCATTCAAATCAAGACACTTTTTATAAGCAATATCTATGTCATCAGTATATAACCCTAAGACACCATTATTTCCCAGTAATAAGTTGCTTTCTGAAGCCTCCTTACTGATTATTCCAAAATATACATGCTCGTTTTCATATCTCCAATCAGCCCATCTTTGTCCCGTAATATTGGTCGGTTTCTTACCTAATAATTCTGAATAAAAAGCTATAGATTTTTCTATATTTTCAACAACAAAATAAAAATTATCGATTATCATTTTAGCCCCCTCTCGCATATAGAACTGAAATTTACTATTCTTCTTATAGTTCTTTTAATCCTTCTTTATCGAAATAATAGATGTTTTCTCTTTTATAGCCATACTTTGATCCACTGACACTGATATGGGGTTCAAATGTAAAAAGACTGACATCTGCAAGTTTCGTCCTGTTCCCTTTTTCAATATAGATCCTTTCTTCTTTCTTACGAACTATGGAATGTCCTAGATTGCCCATAAAATCAAGATTGATGTAGCCCTCTGCCTGAATGAACTCATTCATCTGATAATATAGTTCTTCAAATGTCATCTCAGGCCGTACAATTTCCATCATCCTGTTATGGAGTCGTTTTTCCATTTCAAAACCTCTGCGCCATTCAGCGTTCATGATTGTGTCATATGATCGAACAGCTTTACCGTTTTGGACGATAACAGTTCTTGCATAATCTCCCCACGTTCCTTCCACCTGAGGACTGAGATCTATAGTGATAATATCATCCGTTGCAATATATCTTTCCGAAGTAATATATTCCCTTCCGAAAACTGAGACCGTTGTCTCGTCACCTGCAAAAACAAATGCTCCGATATCATAGTACCAGAAAGAATCTGCACCAAGTTCTCGCATCTTCTCTTCACACAGAAAGCGTATTTCTTTAAGTGGCATTCCGGGCTTTATTTCATCTATTATGTATTCGATAGTATCCTTAGCTATCTTCTGAACTTCTCTGTATGTGAGAATCTCCAGAACCCTTTTGATGTTCTTCTCATTCGGGACTATGGTATTTAAATTAACTTCCGGGTGCACTGCCACATATGAAGTCAAAAATCCCATCAGATTGTCCTTCGTTTCCATGTAATCATCTATGATCCTTTGATCGCTTATACCAAGATTCTTCAGTATGATTGCTGAAACCACACCCGTCCTGTCTTTTCCGGCACTGCAAAAATATAGTACATTGCTATCCGCATTCATTATTGTATGAATGATCTTATCCATATGTTCATCCATCATAGCAAGATAAGTTTCTGCAACAGCATCAGGTGAATTAGGTGTGTCTCCACCACCGGTCACCGGCAAATGATAATAGACAAAGCCTTCTTCATCCTCAAGTCTGCAGGGTTTAGCTATATATTCCTTTTCTTCTCTCAGATCAACGATCGTTGTTATATCATTTTGAAGAAGCCACTTCACTTCCTGATCTGTAAGTTTTCCGGGATAATCGCTTCGGATATAACGTAGATTTCCAGTGGGTAGTGCCCTTGTATTTAATGTTGATTGTAATATTGTTCCCATATGCTATCCATTTTCCAAAATAATATTCATATATAATTATGTACAATTTTATCATGATTTTTGTCTGTCCGAAAACAGGTATGTATAATTTATCTTTTTCAATCTCGAAAGTCCGTAAATCGCGCTTTTTTATATTCCTCCATAAAAATGAGTATGAACCTGTTTAAGTACACACTCATTTTAAAATATCCGCATGTTATTTGTCTTCGCTGACAATATCATATAGCGTTTTGATTGCATATTCCCCTGCACATGGATAGTCAGGTTCGATATATTCGCCTCTCGACGGATCTATTCGGGTGCTGTAGTCTGTTGACACCGCAAGCCACATTCCGATGTCCTCGAAATAGAACTGCGTAATCTCGCCGCAGAAGTTGCAGGCCTCCGCAGGCGACTCTCCTATAACCTTTCCGAGATCATTGTCCACTATCATTTCAGTAAAAACCAGAGCTACTGAAAATGTCCCTTCATCTGTAAGCACATATACTTTTCCCTCAAACTCAAGCTCTGTATATCGCTTATTCTTAGTTTTACCACCTTGATCAAAATCAAATGTCAGATAGTTCCACCTTATTTTTCTAAAGTCGTCTACCTGATAGTATGTGTCTATCGGAAGGTACTTAAACAGTTCATTTGCGACATAGGTGTTGCCGCCCCCATTACCTCTTAGATCAATCGCAAGATTTCGAATATTATTCTCTTTAATCTCCGTAAACATTTCACGAAGTACATCCCTGTAGTGATCATTTATCCAGCAATGCTTCAGCGTAAGTACAGCCAGACTCTTTTCTGCGTCTATCTCATAATAAACATAATCATTGTTATCCGACGGCAAAAACTTATCCTCAAGATCATAATATTCATCAGCAGTTATAAAATCTTCGCGGTTATAAGTGCGGAATTCCTCAACTCCATCCTCATTCTTCCACACAACTTCATAAGGTGCCTCAACTCCGCATAGATCCAGATAAAACAAACTTTCCATATCTACGACGATATGACGCGGTGTTTCATAGGAATAATAAGGCTCTATGAATTCCTTCATCTGTTCCTCTGTAATTCCATTTACAGAATATATACTATAGTCTTTGCTCTCCATCTCAGGACCATCCGATAACAGCATAGAGTTCCACGTATTAAATGTTGTATGTGCATCATATGTCTCATGCAGGATACTTCGTATACCACGCACAAACTCTATCATCTTGACTTCATCCTTTGACTCAAAATCAGCCCTGACCTCATCATACTTTTCCTGAACCTCAGGTGTTAATCCATCCACAAAAGATATATGATACCTTCTCAGGCAGTCTATAATCTCTTCCAGCTTATCAAGTGCTTCTTTCCTTGTAAGATCCGAATTCTCATAATATCTAACCGATCCACTAGACAACTTGTAGCCATCACTATTCCAATACGGGCATGCATATGCAAGAAGTATACACATAGCTGCAAAAACACTCGTGATAACTACTGTAATTATCTTTGACGCTTTCCCCGCAAATGCTTTCTTCGCTATAAACAAAACAATCGCTAAAACCATCGCTGAAGCAATTATCATAATCCACTGTGGAAAATCCTTCCATATCAGCAGTACATTTAGCGGAATTATGCCAAGAAGCAAAATATTCAGAATTATAATAACAATAACAGCGCCAATTTTTTTTATCCTATTCATTGTAAGCATTCCTTTTCCTGATGTTTCTCTTATCTCTAAGCTTCATTGAATTGTATCAAACAATTACTGTTTCTTCTACCAATAAAACTAGTCAAAAATTAAGAGTTTTTGTTATATTTAGTATCATATGTTTCTACTGCTGCCAATGTCCTTCAACACAAGTTACTTGAGTGCCTTAAAAATTCATTCCCATTTCATACGCCTTGGAAAGATGTAGCGGAATATTCTCACTTCGTGCTTCTTCATTCCAATGAGATATGCTATCAAAAATTACCATTTCTTTCTCTTTTGCCCTATCACGAATTCTATCTCCCAACATAACTGTTTCCATAGCACTCTTCTCCCCTGTTTCAATGAGAAATTTCATTGATTTTCCTGCGCAAACTATAAATAATGCTTTTTCAAGAACCTTCATCGTAGGTTCCGGTCTATAAGCAAATCCTGTTGTCCAAATTCGGTCAAACCAACCTACAAGTTTTGCGGGTGCTTCTGTCCAAAATACAGGATATATAAACACAATTGCATCACTGTTCTGTATTTTTTCCTGTTCAATGAAGACATCTTTTGATTTTATTCCATCAGATCTGTAATAGGTTTCTCGTAAATATTCTTCTTCACTCATATCCGTTTTAAAATTCATATCATATAAATCAGATAAATGATCCTTGATTTTTACTATAAAGTATAATACTATAAATTATAGTAAAGGGAGGATGATCATATGTCTGGTATCGATCTCATAGTCTTAGGCTGCGTAGCAAAACAGCCTCGAAGTGCTTACGATATACAAAAAGATGTCGAAGAGCATAACTTATCGGAGTGGACAAGAATCAGCATTCCGTCGATCTACAAGAAAGTGCTGAGACTTAAGGAGCAGGGGTATATAGCCGGTGATGAGGTGGCCGGAGAACGGTTTGCCACAAAAAATGTTTATCATATAACAGATAAAGGAAGGGAATATCTGGAATCCCTTATGACGGAACAGTCTCTGCAGGCCCCCAAAATACTGCTGGATTTTAACGCAGTTATCTGTAATCTGAATAAGGTTGATAAGCCTACGGCTTTGGTTCTTATCAAAAATATAATATCCGGGATAGAAGAATCTAAACAATATTATCATTCTGCCCTGAAAGAACATGCTGATATTCCGTTAGTTGGAAGAACTATCATGGAACAGCAGGAAAAGGTGTGTGTGACTCTTCTTGAATGGGCACAAAATCTGTACGACAGTTATAAGGAGGAATAGAATGAATAACTATGACAATTTTTTTCTGCCAATCGATAATATGGAAGAAGCTAAGGATTTCTATGGAAATACACTGGGACTGAATCTCAAATTCGACTTTTCAGATAAAGGGATGTCTGCTTTTAATGTCGGTTCTGAAGAACCTGCGATCATATTGAAGGATATAAATAAGTTTCCTGACGTCAAACCGACCATATGGTTTGTTGTCGATAATGTAATGGAAACATATAACGATCTGAAGGGAAAGGGTATAAAATTTTTAAGCGAACCTTTTCGGATCCGTACGGGGAATGCTGCAGAGTTTGAGGATCCGTTCGGAAACAGGCTTGGTATTACAGATTACGATTAAATCATGGACAGGATTAGTGGAAAGCTCACGGTATTTTTTGAGGATCCTTTCTGGGTCGGAGTTTTTGAGCGGATATCCGACGATAAACTGTCGGTTTGTAAAGTGACATTTTGAGCAGAGCCTAAGGATTACGATATCCGGGATGAGTCTTAATCAAACAAAAGCTCCAGAATAACACTATCTGGAGCTTTTTCAATAAAAATCAGAATTCAATCCTCATTAGTTGCATAATTAAACCGTCCAACATTTGGGGTTCAGTTCATTTCGAGACTAATTATCTGTTTTCAATCCCTCCAGCAACAATCTATGTCTTTTCCTTCTCTTTTGTTGCTTATTCCTTCTCTCAGCAGCCTGTTTTCGATCTCTCTAGCAACAATTTTTTCTCTTCATTCAATTTTGTTGCTTCCATCTCCTTTCAACTGCCTTTTTTCACCCCCTCCAGCAACAATTTCTTTCTCTTCATTCAATTTTGTTGCTTTCCCTCCTGACATGCGATATTTAATCATTATCACTTCATTCCAGGTCTATCTGAATCCAAACTTTATAACCTTAGAATAACGGACAAAGAGTATCGCTTGACAAAAAAATTCTCCCAGATGAAGGTTCCATCCAGGAGAGTTATATTCCGATTGAACTAAGTCGCTGCGCGACGGCCTGCCAAGGCTGTAGCGCAGCTTTTATATTTTTCAAAAGGCAGTAGATTACTACTCTGAAATAGAGTATTGTTTTAGTTACCACACTTAAAC
>Ga0129307_1002474_pt1 | contig 14354 bp, 12 predicted proteins | sample P1105metagenome_FD_94437 | JGI IMG/M metagenome (GOLD analysis project Ga0129307, IMG submission 94437) | Capybara group fecal microbial communities from Wisconsin, USA - P1105 metagenome | ecosystem: Host-associated > Mammals > Digestive system > Large intestine > Fecal | place: USA: Wisconsin... | reverse complement strand
TCCCGACGATGCGCACCATAGAGCAGTAAACGCAATAAACACGGGCGTTTCAAGGTTTGGAACCCTTCTAGTGCAGCAAATGTGCAGTGGAATCTAGGGTGCCAAACAGATGATTACATAAGGTAATGCATCTGCTGCACCGAAGCGCGAATAAGTCTTTTGATACTTAAAGACACTTTCTACGAATGATGAATTCGATGAAAGTGTCTTTTTTGTCTCCGCAATAGTCAGCCTTTTTTCAAGGAGACTATGCGAAATGAAGAGTTTTGCAGAGGTCCATCCGGAACTTCTTTCCGAGTGGTCCAAGAAAAACAACCTTATGCCAGAAAAAATATCCTATGGATCTAATCTTAAGGTCCAATGGGATGGAAAGTGCGGCCACAGTTGGTTTTCAACGGTTAAGAACCGTGGGAACGGAAGTGGTTGCCCGTACTGTTCTAGCAGAAAACTTCTACCGGGCTTCAATGATCTGAAGACTAAATATCCAAGCATTGCCGAAGAGTGGTCTGAAAAAAACAACCCTCTTAAGCCAGAAAATTTCATGTCGAAGTCGAATCAATCAGTGTATTGGGAGTGCAGACTTTGTCATCAAATATGGCTTGCGCGGATAGGAGACCGAACCTCTGGGCATGGTTGTCCGGTTTGCACAGGCGAAAAGTTAGTTGGGGGCATAAACGATTTTGAGACTGCTTATCCTGATATCGCATCAGAATGGTCAGGCAGGAACAAGAAAAAGCCCTCTGAGGTTTTCCCTAAGTCTCGTGAACTGGTCTGGTGGACATGCAAGGATTGCGGTTACGAGTATCAGGCCGTCATTGATTCCAAAGTAAAGGGATTGAAGTGTCCAGCCTGCTCAAGTATGGTTGTTAATCCGGGTTTCAACGATCTAAAGACTAAACATCCTAAGATTGCACAAGACTGGGATTACAACCTAAATGGCAATTATATGCCGGAGACCACAATCGCTACATCAATGAGATATGTGTTCTGGAAGGGTCCATGTGGTCACAATTGGAGAGCAAAGATATCTGATCGCGTTAATGGTCAGGGCTGTCCGATATGTGCCAGGATCAAAAAACGAAGATCCAGAATGAGCGCTATTATCACGCTAATACAAGAATCTGGAAGCATGGTTGTTTTTGGCAGCGATGAATTTATCGGGATTCCTCTCGACATTTATCTGCCTGAGAAAAAAACAACCATACAGTTATCAAAAAAGTATCAAGGTGACGAACTGAGATACGAAAATGCCAAGAACTGGCTCTGTTATAACGCAGGCATCAAGATGATCCGAATAACAGATCCGGATGGCACTGTTTTCGACAATTGCTTTAACATTCTCCTTCCGGACGATTCCGACGAGACTTTCCAAAATATCATTGAATCGATATTTGATGGTGTTAAGGAGTCTCCCGGATAGTCCAAATAAAGAAAGCATTCTTTAAGCCACTTTCGAAGTTGTTGTTTGTAACAACGATCGGAAGTGGCTTTTTTATTAATTAGAAAAAACAACCACTATTTGGAGGTGATGTGATGAACTTTAGAAACAAAAAACATGCAGACCGTTTCTTCACGGCTATCCACGACAACAAGATCGGCACCGAGGATACAGCAATGCTTGCTGCTGTATATGTCCTTACCTGCCGCAAGAAAGTTTGGGACAGATTCAAAGACCACATAATCAATGGCGGAACTGAGATTGAAGCCTGTGCCTTTGCTGAATTCCAAGCCAACAACCCATCAGAGAACGCAATTGTCACAGCTGCTTTTGATGTCCTTTATGGTACTGACAGCATAGCAATCGAAGACTTTTGCGATGATTCAACGATACCGGATGATGCTTTCTGGGCAATTATGTACATGATCTGCTACTACCGCATGGGTTTTGATGATTGTCCGGTCAAGGATATCTCTGATATCAAGCTTAACTGAAAGAGGTGATCGCTAACATGGCAACTATAAGAAGAATCCTCGGTAAGCGAGGCAGAACTACTATCCCCTTCGAGTTCAGACAGATCTTGGACCTAAGGTTCAATGATGTCCTGACCTTCGCGATAAACGATGACAAGAATTGTGTCGTTATCACCAAGGAGAAGATCTGTACTGACTGCATCAAGTTCGTACCACAAGGAAAGGACATATCACTTGATGACTTCCTTTCCCAGATGAACAAGGAAGAGATGATCAAGACTATTGCAGCCTTATCCAAGGCTCTTGTAAGCAAGGAGGATGATTCCCATGCGTCTCAAGATATACCAGATAAATCCTGACAAGGATCCCAACAGGCTGCGATTCATGCCGTTCAAACAGATCGACAAGGTAGATCCGACCATTTATCGAAAAGTATTCGATGCTCAGGCGGATGTTACCGGGCTCGAGGATGCATTCAGGTTGTTCAATAACGAAGGTCATCCACTCTATAACGGCAGCTCGATGTCTGTATCAGATGTCGTGGTAACAGACGATGGTGCATTCTACTGTGATTCATACGGTTTTCAAAAGACCGAATTTGACGAGTCTTGGGTAGATACATCTGAACTTATCAAGGTTTTATACGTGCCGGTGCACGAGAAACCTTATGAAGCGGAGATTCCCGATACGCTTGAAGCTAAGCAAAAAGCGGTCGGCGGACTCATAGAATACGTATTCAACCCAGATGAGACGGCACTCATCTGTGATGAAGAAGCCAAGCTCAATGGCAAGGAAGGCAATCGGTACTTAGACGGCGGTGGCATAATCGCCGGAAACTTCTTTGTTGAGGGCTTAGGCGAGGAAAACTGCAGATCCTTAACCGACGAGGAACTTCAGACATACAAGGCCAAGTATGACGATGCTCCCGACATATCCCCCGAAGAGACAGCTGCAGATGTCGGCTTCAGATTCATTAATTTCATGTAATACAGGAGGAAAACAAACATGGAAAATACAATTACACCCAACGTAAAGGCAAAGATCACTTGGATGAACAATGATCTTGCAGCAGCTCGCAAGGCAAGCGCAGATGTTACGATTGCTGATGCATTTCAGGTACACGGGATCAGTATCCTGCATGGCAAGAAAGGACTCTTTCTTTCGATGCCCCAGAGACAGGCAACTGACAAGGATGGAAACAAGACCTATGTTGATGTCGCCCATCCCGTCACCGGTGATATGCGTAAGGCGATCTACGATGCGGTCCTTGGAGCGTATTCACAGAAGATGGCCCTGGCAAATGAGTACAAGGCCGGTTATCAGGCGGATACGGGACCTGTTCAGAGTTCTGCTCCCGAGGGGAATGCTACAGAAGATGAGCTTCCCCAAGAGATAACCGAGCCTGAAGAGTCGTCCGAAGAGGACGAAGATGAGTCTTTTGCACCAATAATGGGTCAGATGATGTAATTTTGGCATCTTTTGAGAGGTCAGAAGATACGAAACTGTAGACAATCCTAAATAAAGGTAGTAAATTGCAAGTAACAACCAAATATTTAGGAGGTCACAGCCATGAAGACTTTGAGGGTTATCCCGATGGTCCTAGTTGTAGCTGTGATCCTCGGAAGCGTCGGTTGCAAGAAGTATGATACATCCGAAAGTTTAGAAGACGAATTCGAGATCACAGAAGCTTCAGCAGTAGAATCCATCGAAAGCACAATTGATGAAACAAAAGTATCGGTAACGAATACCGATGCAACGGTTAGTGTTGCCACAAGCGAAACAACGGCGGAAAGCACATCTGAAGCTACGAATACTGCCCCGACGGAAGTTCCCCGGGAAGTAAGTGATACTGCAGATGACCAAAGTAACAGCGCGCCAACGGCTGCTCCTGCTACTTCTGCTACAGAAGCAACATCAGAACCGACATCAACGCCTATTCCAACAGAAACACCTACACCTGAACCGACGGCAACGCCAGTTCCGACAGATACTCCTACTCCAACGCCGACTATAGCGCCGGTGTATGATCCGCAATACACAAGTTGCATAGCGGATTTTGGCTGGGAAGCCGGAGATGACTACAATGGTTACACAACCGGAACTGTATATGGGGTGCCCTGTCGCAGGAACTCTGCTGGTTATTGGATCCCTACAGACGAAGGTGATGATATGATCGCCGATGCTGCATTTGCTACAGGTGCTGGCGGTTATTCTGACTGGATTATTGAAGGGTCTCAAAGAAACTTCTCGTAAAACAACTTAACAACTGAGCATTTAGGAAAGAGCTTCAATACTGAGGCTCTTTTCTTATGCCCTTTTTTCGATCAAACGGAGGAAAGAAACACAATGCATAAGAAAAAGATATTAAGTAAGATTTCTGCCGGAGTCATAGCCGGACTTCTCGCATTGCAGGGAATCGCACCGTCCATAACCGTTATGGCGGATGAGATTACTGATCCTGAGGAACCAATTCAGGTAATTGAAATAACAGAATCGGAACCTTCTGAAACAGCGGAGACAACCGAGACTGAGGCAGAAGAAACAGAATCCCCCACAACCGAGACGGATCCATCAGAATCCGAAACAGTTGAAGAAACGTCAGTTTCCGAAGAAGTAACCGAAGAAACGACACCAACAGAGACGGAAGCAACTGAATCTACTGAGGAAAGCATCCCTGAAGAGACAGAGGTTGTTGATGTTTCAGCTAATGATATCGCTCAGGTATCAGATGTGGATGCTTTCACGGAGTATGTTGCTTCAATGCCTTCAGATAACCGTCTTGTTGCAGGAACAAGTGCTGATATCGATTCCGATATCGATAATGCAACAGGTGTAAGCTTTGACGGCATTTATGTCTTATCTATTGAGGATGAGGCTTCTTATAACGAAGCAATCTCTTACTTCGAGGCGAATGACATCGCATATGCTGTCGACGGCGAAGTCAGTCTTTGTTCCATCGACAGATTTGAACACATCGTATATGGCGAGATCAATCCTGATGCTACAACGAAGATCGCCATCATCGATACCGGATCCAATACCTATAATGAGGCATATTCCGTAATCAATGAGGATGTGTCGGACTCTCATGGACACGGTACAGCTATGTCCAACTATGTGCTTTCACAAACCGACGATGCTTATATCATCTCGATTAAGGCAATCGGATCTGACGGTACGGGTAATGTATCCGACCTTTGTGCAGCTATAACGCTAGCCATGAACAATGATGTCGATGTTATCCTTATGGCTTTATCTGTAAGAGATAACGGAGAATATGAGGCATTTGAGCAGCTCATCGCTGAAGCACAGTCTCGTGGCATAGCAGTTATCGCTTCCGCAGGTAACAATAACACGGATGCATCGAACTACCTTCCGGCAGGCGCTGCAAATGTTATTACTGTTGGAGCGGTCACTGAGAGCGGATATAAGCTCGAGTCTTCGAACTATGGAGATTGCGTTGACTACTATGTGAATGCAACTTCCACATCTGAAGCAAGTGCCGTGTTTGCCGGCCTTTATATCGCAGGTGATACAGAAGATGTCGCAACATCATTCATACCTACAGATAACACAGAAGCAATCCCTGATGACACCGATCTCGCGGAGGTCAACTTCGCTCAGATCCAGAATGGTGTATATCTCTTTGTTACCGAAGATCAGATGGTTGCCGCAGGTTACACGTGTTCTGACGACTTCCGTAATGCAGTTATAAGCTCATGCGATGCTATGACTGGTGCCGGATATGCTCAGAGCGGCGGTAATGGCAGTGTTGGTGAGAAGGTCGACTGTATCACTTATACACATGTCGCATATGCCAATGCTCTTGGCGGTATCAGTGATCTTTATCAGTCCGGCGGAAAAGTCTACTTCAGCGGAAGTTGTAACGGATGGGGTCCTTGGAATCTCTATACAACAACAGGTGCCACAGGCTGTACATCTTGGCTTTCACTGAATGGTATCGGTTCTCCGAACTCTGCAGGTGTAAATCCGGATACTAACTCCCTGAGCAGTCTTGGTGTTGAGAAGGGCGACCTTGTCCTCTTCGGTAAGTCAGGTGACGGATCCTGGCATCACGCTGCTATCTACGATGGAAGTGAAAACTTCTTCTGGCAGGCTCGTGGTTCCGCATACACAGCAGGCAGATCAGCAAGATCTGACGTTACTGTAAATGAAAACACAACTGGTTTTAACAGGATCCTTGTGCTTCACATCGAGGATTTCGAGCAGAACGCTGAGATGACGATCGTTAAGGCACCTGCATCAGGATATGAAGTCATTACTGACGGTAATGCTTGCTACAACTTAGCCGGAACTACTTATACCTTGTATAGCGATGCAGCTTGTACATCAGCTCTGACAAGTTTCACTGTCGGATCAGATGGTAAGACTGATACAACTTATCAGGTATCTCCTTCAACAACCTATTACTTGAAGGAAACAGTTGTCGGTGCAGGTTTTGCAGTCGATAGTGCGGTCTATGAGATCACAACCGGCGGTTCTGTAAGGGATGACATAACGATCAAGAACATGACAACCGGGGTTTCGTTCACAGTAAGCGCTGAGGATAAGCTCTTTACAATCCCGATGACAGATATTCCTGTAACCGACCCTCTGGTTATCAATCTTGATAAGATAACTACCGAAGGTCAGCATACAACAGCGGATATCAACAATGCCGAGTTCAGACTTGAGTTCTATGCCCAGGACATAAACTTTGATGCATCAGTATCCGGTATGGATCCGACAACGGTATTTGAGTTTAATCTTGATGGAACAAGTAAGATGATTACACTTGAATATCTTGCTGGACTTACTGCAGTATCAGGAACAGATAAGAATTATTTCAAGGATATCTATAACGCTAACTTGATTGGTAAAACAAGAGTTCCTCTTGGTACTTACCGAATCTACGAAATAGATGCTCCTGATGGTTTTACTCTTAATGAACAGGTTGTTAGATATCGAATTTATTCAAATTCTAATTCCGCTGTAAGAAGAGTAGTTGGTGTGGAAGGAACAGCACCTAATGGTTACAACTACTTCTCCCACACTCTTGATGAGTCTAATCCTGATTACGATCAGCTGCTCATCACTTTGAATGAGACAACCGAGAATGGATCATACTCTCTCACTAAGAGCCTGCAGGATGATGAGATCTTGGATGAACTCAATGGTGCATTTAACTTTGAGCTCTATAACACAACGGACAATACTCTCATTGCTATCGGTGTATCCAAGTCTGACGGCCGTGTTTATTGGACATATGTCCTTCCGAACCTCTATGCCGCAGATAATCCGAAGCACCTTCTCACAGGCACATCTACCTATGAACTTGAGCTTGCTGTCTATAACGACGGTGAGGCCAAGATCAACTACGAGGTAAGGGAGATCATCCCGACAACTCTCTATGGAAATACCCAGATTGCATACGCATATACCACTCCGTCGGGATGGACCAGAAGCACTGACAACAAGTATTTCTATAAGAAGATCAACCTCACAACAGATCAGCTTTATGCCGACACTATCCAGAACAATATAGAGTTTGGTTCTATCCGTCTCCATAAGGATATCCCTATGGGAGATACATTCGACAGAACGAAGGTAACATTCTATCTTTACGAGACAAATACCAATACTCTTATCGCAACAGGTACAGTCGATTCAAACGGCAATATCTGCTGGACAAAGAAGGCTACAAGCGGATTTGGTGTAAGGACAAGCACGAGGAACTATACCGTTGAGATAGACAGCGTAACGCATCTGCCTCTCGGTACTTATAAGATCGTCGAAGTTTGGGATCGTTACTATGTTGAGAGCCTTGATGAGAGTGTTCAGGTCGAGATCGATGCAACCAATAACACAAACGGCTGGGTCAGATCCGAGACAGCGACACAGATCAGCTATACAACAAGCTTTACACTCACGACCGATGAACAGGTTTTCGATGTTACAAGCGGTAAGGTCACAAACGACGAGCATGTTCAGTGGTTCAACATGAAGAAGACAGTCGTTGTTGAGGGTGATGCAGGTACGATCACTGCCGAGATCTACTACATAACTGACGACGGCGAGTATGTCCTCATGGCAACAGGCTCTTGTGAGACTGATGGTATCGGCATCTATTACTTCACATGGGAATACAATGGTGTTTCCGAGATGAGGAACGGTGTCCAGACCTTGAAGCTCCCTGAAGGCAACTATCAGGTCAGAGAGTATATCGGAACAACATACTACCAGAACGGCAAAGATAATGTCCCTTATACCTACATGTGCCCGGTTGGTTTCAAGCCTGTATATGACGAGTCCGGACTCCACCCTGAATACTTCTACAAGGATTTCAGAGTATCCAATAACTCGGTTACTGTTAACACTCAGAACATCCGCAACATCCGTATCGAAGCATCCCTTGAGCTCCGTAAGGTTGAGGAGACAAACAACTCCAATATCCCTGAGCGTGATTTCACATTCGAGATCTACTACAGAGGCAATGAAGCTGAGGCTCAGAATGTTGGTGTCTTCACAGAAGAATATCTCCTTGATACAGTCGTTGTTCATACGGTAAACGGCTCAGGTATGGTAACGCTCGATAAGATCCCTGAGGGTTGGTATGAGATCCGTGAAATCGGTGCATCCGATTGGAAGTGTACTTGGGTCGGCACGGATAACGTAACATCAACAGGCAGCAAGATAGTCAGAGCATACTGCGATGACATCACAAGCACAGATGATGCTGATGCCCAGCTCGTTATCAGAGATGGTGTGAACCTCTTCGGTACGATCATTCCGGGTATCCTCGCATTCAACCGCATTGCTCCTGACGTTACCGTCATCAAGCACGATCTTTGGACAGCAGCAAGGATCATCAATCCTACACTCCATCCCGATAACGTTCACCTTACATTCTATTTATATAAGGATATTAATGGTGACGGCAAGCTCGATGAACTTGAGAAGATGAGCTTTGTTGCAAAGATCGACGGTACTGATGCCGGCGATGTTGTCTTTGAAGACCTCGATGCAGGACACTATATCCTTCACGAAGTCGCAACTGTCAACGGATACTATCTCACTGCCGCTGATATCCCGTTTGAGATCAAGGATGCGGTCAGCTTCGATCTTACTCCTGCGAACATGCCTTATACAGAGCCTGTTAAGGTAACAAAGATCGATAACGAAACAGAAGAGCCGCTCTCCGGTGCAATCTTCAACGTCTATGTCGATGTCAACGATAACGGCACATATGAGCCCGATATCGATACTATCGCTAAGGCTTGGATCGACACAAACGGTAATGGCCTTATAGATGACGATGAGCTCGTTGATTGCGTCATGAATGAAACATCGACTGGCGTCTATGTATCGAGCGGAGAACTTCACTTCAACGATGGCGATACCTTCGGAAACCAGTATTTATTGGTTGAGACAAAGGCACCTGACGGATATTTCTTCGTCAATGATGATGGAACATTCTCAGATAAGTGCACTGTTAAGGTTTTCAAGATCGATGCAGCTGATACCACTGTTGCTGATTTCGTTGTTGGCACCAACGAGTTCACTATCAGGAACCAGACCGGTACTGTAGTTGTCAACAAGGTCAACGATAAGGGCGAATTCCTCACAGGAGCAGAATTCACGATCTATGCTGATGCCGAGTGCACGGAAGTGATCGGGAAGCTCATTGAGGACACAGCTAATCAGAGATATTACTACAAGGGATTAAATCTCGGCACATACTACATCAGAGAGACAAGAGCACCTGAGTACTATATCGCTGATCCTAATATGTATCGCTTCGATATCACTGTCACACAGACAAAACCTGTTGTTGATAACTTCAACTGGATCGAGATCACAGGCGTATACGGATCCTTCATCAACTTCAACCCAATCGTAAGCACAACACTTACCGACAGCGAGACTAAGGAGCATATCACCAGTGTCGCTAAGGAAGTAACGCTCATCGATACGGTTGAATATCGCGGACTCACAGTTGGTAAGACCTACATCATGGAAGGTTATCTCTATGACAAGGCTACCGGCGAGAAGATTTTGGACGCTGAAGGCAATCCTATTATGGCAACAGTCAGATTCACACCTGAATCCAGCAACGGAACTGTTGATGTTGAGTTTGTCATCGACACGACCGTGCTTCAGGGCAAGTCTATCGTTGCTGCTGAGTATTGCTCCGAGATGTCCACAGGCAGATATGTCGGTATCCACTTTGATCTTACTGATGAAGGACAGACCGTTAAGGTCCCTGAGATCCACACAACGCTTACACAGGACGGATCTCACACTGGTAATCCTGAAGGAACAGTAGTTCTCACAGATATCGTTACCTACAAGAACCTCATCGTCGGAAAGACATATACCTTGACCGGAACACTCATGGACAAGGCTATCGGCGAAGCGCTTTTGGATGAGAACGGCAACCCTATTACTGCAACAACTACATTTATCGCAACCGAAACTGACGGACAGGCAGAAGTAACATTCACCGTATCCGGAAGTCTCCTTGTCGGTAAGACAGTCGTTGCATTCGAGACATTGGAGTACAACGGTGTAGCGATCGCCATCCATGCCGACATCAATGATGAAGGACAGACGGTGACATTCCCGACACCTACCCCTACTCCTACAACTCCTCCGCCGTTTATCCCTTCAACAGGTGAGCAGACATCCATGAGCCAGATCCTTGGCATCATTGCGGTTGTAATCGGTGGCGGTATCTCAGCGATCATCCTGATCAGAAGAAAGAAAAAGGACGATGGTCATGAAGAATGACCATGAACAAAAAACGATTTTATGGAGGTAAAAGAAAATGACTAAGATAATCAAACCCAACAGAACACGCAAGATCCTTTGTACGCTTCTTGTGGTAACGCTCGTCGTCGGACTTTGTGCCGTGCCTTGTCTGGCAGCAGGAAGCGGCGATGTAGCAGGTGCCGTTGAAGCTACATGGGAGGCAGCGAAGGAACAGATCAAGACGGTCACGAATAACGTTATATTCCCCGCGCTTGACATGATACTTGCTATCCTGTTTTTCGTAAAAGTCGGGTCTTGTTACTTCGACTACAAAAAGCACGGACAGCTTGAGCTTACGGCTCCTTGTATCCTTTTCGCCTGTCTGCTCTTTACGCTCACTGCTCCTCTTTATATCTGGAACATACTTGGTTAAGAGATGGGCGGCCTGATGAAATACTCGGGCCGCCTTATTTCAGAAAGAGAGGTGAGATAACAGATGTTTGACTGGCTTGAAGATTTATTGGAAGCCCTTGGTGAGCACTTAGGCGACGCTTTTCAAGAGATTGGCGAGTCTGTAGCAGCTGCTATCTGGGACTACATGCTCAGATGGATCTATGAACTCGGATACACTGCCATTGCAGCATTCTTTGAAATGATCAACGGATTCGGCGTGGAGATATTCGAGATGGAATGGATTCAGGCAGCGGTAAGCCTTTTCGTCAAGTTCGGATGGGGACTCTTTGTTGTCGGTACCATCGTTGCCATATTCGATGTGGCTATAGAGTATCAGCACGGACGAGCGAATATCCGGTCTTGCTCGATAAACATAATCAAAGGCTTCTTTGCCTGCAGTCTCATCGGAGTGATGCCGATCGAGCTTTACAAGTTCTGCATATCACTCCAGCTCATATTCGCACATGACTTGGTAGGCGCGTATATAGATTCTCAACGCACCAATTTTGCCGGACTGGTGGCTGATGTAATGAGCAGTGTGTTCTATATGTGGAACGGAACACAAGGAATAATCGACATCATCTGTCTTCTTGCGTTCGGCTATTGCTGCGTCAAGCTCTTCTTCGCCAACCTTAAACGTGGCGGCATACTCATAGTCCAGATAGCGGTCGGATCCCTTTATATGTTCTCGGTACCTCGAGGATATACTGACGGATTCAACCAATGGATGAAGCAAGTTGTCGCTATATGCTTAACGGCATTTATGCAGACAACGCTCTTCTATCTCGGGCTTTTGACTATGGCGGAGAACATGGTGCTCGGCTTAGGTGTTATGTTCGCGGCGAATGAAGTGCCGAGGATAGCGCAGCAGTTCGGTCTGGACTCTTCAGTGAAAGTAAACATGATGAGCGTCGTACATACGGCATCTACTACAGCAAACCTTGTAAGAATGGTTGGAAAGGCGGCAGGAAAATAAATATAGACATATGTCATTTTTTTTTTACAATTCGAGGTGGAATCAATAATGAGGAGGATAGGTTATGAAATCTATGCGAAAAGTTGGAGCCATCTTGCTTTGTTCAGCTATGGCATGGTCTGTATTTGGTTGTGTTGATAAGACGGAACCGGAGATAACAGAAAGCACCACTGATGCGGTTGTTTCAGACATTCAGGACAGAATGAATGAGAATGCGCCAGATGAATCAGCTACGGAAAATAACGCCGAGTTTGAAACAATAACCTTTGGTACTTATCAGGGTGAGGCTATTGAATGGATCGTTTTGGACACGGATGCCGATGGGAATCTATTTGTTCTTAGTAAATACGCTTTGGATGTTATACCTTATGACACTACACTTACTGATGTCACTTGGGAGACATGTACTCTAAGACAGTGGTTGAATAGCGATTTCTATAATGCGGCATTCAGTTCCGAGGAGCAGTCTCGTATTATCCTTTCAACGATTACTAATCCTGATATGACAGAGTATGGACTCAACACTCCCGGAGGAAACGATACACAGGATTACATATTCTGTCTGAGTTTTGATGAGGCTGTCGAGTATCTTGATGCTCTAAACAAGACAAACAGCCGCTGTGAACCTACAGAATATGCTATTTCTCAGAATATCTTCCTGTTTGAAGACAGTATCTATTGTCATTGGTGGTTGCGTTCTCCTGGAAGGGATAACAGATGTGCCACTAATATTTCGTATGATGGATATCCTGAGACATACACTGGAACAGAAGCTCCATTATATGGTGTCAGACCTGCTATGTGGATAACGCCGTAAGTAGAACCAACAACATAACTCAACTAACCCGGAACTAAACCCTCCGGGTTTTATTTTGCAAAAAACGGAGGAAAGATATGAACTTCATATACCCACAAGATCTGAAAGCGAAGGCGAACATGTGGCTGTGGAACCTCAAAGATTTCGCGATCATAGGTATAGGAGTATTGCTCAGTGCAGTGCTCCTTATCTATTTTCGCAAGGTTCTGCCGCTTGGCATTGTTGGTATATACGCTTTCATGACCATCAGACTTGATGACACGACAGTGATGGATTACATCCAGTACGCTGTCAAATACTTCATAACAACGCAGCAGTACTTCGAATGGAGGTGATGAGACTTGCTGAAAAACGTATTTGGAAAGACAAGATCCGTGCAGGATCTTATCGGCGTGAAGAGATTTACGAAATACGGGCTTGCTACTGATAAATACGAATTGCTTTTCTATCAGGTGAGCCCGACAAATATATCGGTGTTATCCAAGGACGCAATAACCACGAAGATTCGGCAGCTCATGCTGACTCTATCGGCAAAACCGGACTTGGAGTTTGTTTGCACCGATGCATCAGAGTGCTTCGATAACAATAAGGTGTATCTGGCAGAAAGGATTGAAGAAGAACCTAATCCGCTGATCAGATCATTACTTGCGAAGGACAGAGAATTCCTCGACAACATTCAGCTCGAGATGGCTACCGCAAGACAGTTTGCGTTCATCGTAAGATGCCGCAACATGAAGCCCGAGCAGGTATTTGCGGAGATGAACAGAGTCGAGAAAGCGATTTCCGATCAGGGATTCGATGTTAAGCGCATGACCAAAGAAGATATCAAGAGATTCCTTGCGATATACTTCGACGCATCATTCGCCGGTGATCAGATGCCTGATATCGATGGAGCACAGTATTTTGAGGAGCGATCATCATGAAGCAGGAAGAAGCTAATGTGATCCTTCACAAGATGTCTAAAGTGATCGATAACACTCAGATGGTCAGGCTCAACGCTATCCTTGAAGAGATACTGACGGAGGAAAGATTAGACGCTCCGCTTAAGCCTTCTGAGGTAATACTCGAAGAATTCCTGGCAGCCAAAAGACTGGAAGGAAGATCTGAAAAGACACTGCATCTTTACCGCTTTACCATCACGAAAATGATGGAACGGATCGACAAAAACCTCTGCATCGTGACGACTGAAGATATCCGCAATTATCTTGCATGGTATCAGACGGAACATGGTGTCAGTAAATCGACGATCGACGGCATAAGGCGAAACCTATCAAGCCTATACAGATGGCTTGAAGATGAAGATTACGTCTTTGAAAGTCCTCTTAGAAGGATCCGTAAGATCAAGGTTACTAAGAAGGTTAAAGAGGCATACTCCGATGAGGATCTTGAGCGACTAAGAGACGGATGCAAATTCCTGAGAGATCTTACGATACTCGAGTTCTTATT
>Ga0129307_1002473_pt1 | contig 14358 bp, 16 predicted proteins | sample P1105metagenome_FD_94437 | JGI IMG/M metagenome (GOLD analysis project Ga0129307, IMG submission 94437) | Capybara group fecal microbial communities from Wisconsin, USA - P1105 metagenome | ecosystem: Host-associated > Mammals > Digestive system > Large intestine > Fecal | place: USA: Wisconsin... | reverse complement strand
CCTACTGGTGTTTCAGGCCATCTTCCCTCCCAATACAGTTCAACACATTTTCTTTTAAACTCATATGAATAGCGCATAGTAAAACCCCCTTCCCTGGTTGTCCAGGAAAGGGGGTACATATCAGCTCTCATCAGGCTTTTTCATTTTTCTGTCTTCAGAACCGGGAGTTCGACTTCATGCTCTCGATATCCCCTGCTGAAAGGAGCACCTCATTATATTCGCAGAAGCCCTTATCCTTGCTCTCCTGAACATATGCAGCGGATACGTTGTATCTGTGTTCCGGTCTGTTCGAAGGACTGTTGATGAATTCTATATGCTGCTTCACGGACTTTCCGCTCATCAGATGCTTGATGGCATAATACCCTGCCACGAGCGTACCTGCAAGTCCTGCAAAGCCGAGTCCTGCGTTCTTCTCATGGAACACCGGGTCGAACAGGTATACGAGGAACAGTGCAAGGCATCCCAGCATAACGCCTCCGAGTACCGCAGAGAAGATATAGTATTCCTTTATTATCTTCTTTCTGCTCTCTGTATAACAATTGATGCAGAAGCCTCCTGTCTTTCTCCTTATGTTCCTGTACTGTGTTGAATATGTGGTCGTGACCTTTCCGAGGCCTGCCTGTGATAGGTCTGTCTTGGATGACGTATCTCCTTTTACAGCAACATAATATTCAGCGGGACTCATCCTCCCTCCACATTTAGGGCACGGGATCGGATTTAGCACGCTGTATTCTGCAGTAGTGATATCAGGTGTCTTTTCCATTTTCGTTCTCCTTTTCCTAATCAGTATCTGATATGTATAAGATCGTTCAGATCTATCTCCTCCACGCATCTAGCAGGCTTTGCAAGCACGAGTTCCTTTCCCGGTCTTATGAAAACGGGAACCTCATTGAGGCCGGTCCTGATGTAATGGTCTCCCTTCTCAAGGTATTCCTCATCATAATCATCATAAGACCTGAACCTTATGAACTTCATCCTTTCAGGCAGATATACGTATCTTCCTGTCTTGTTCTGTTCGTAAACGGGGGTGATCATGATGCTGTCTCCAACAAGGAGCTGATCCTCGACCTCGCGGCATCTGTCGTCCTTTCTGTATTCGAAGAACAGAGGCTTCATGTACATTCCGCCGTTATCAGCTGCCTTCATGAACTCGGAACAGATATACGGAATAAGGGAATATCTCAGTTCTATAAGGTTCCTGAAGTCATCCGTCCGCTCAAAGCGATACAGTTCCTGTTCCCTCGTGCCCATGGCTGAGTGGTTCCTGAACAGAGGCGTGAATATGCCGAAGCCTACCCATCTCATCATGAGATCCTCAGTGGTGTTCCCTCCGAAGCCTCCTATGTCTGCACCTGAATAAAGGAATCCCGTCATCGAGAGAGCCGGCATCATCTGGATGTTCATGAGGAGATGTCCCCATCTTGAGGTGTTGTCACCGGTCCAGACTCCTCCGTATCTGTGCATCCCTATATATGATGCCCTTGAGAACATGAGTATCTTCTTATCCGGCACGTTCCTCTCAAATGCCTCCGTAGCCGATCTTGTCATATAGAAGCCGTAGAGGTTATGCACCCTGTCATGCCTTACCTTCTTTCCGTTGAAATCATGATAGAAGCTCCTGTAGTCTCCGGGATAGTTAGGAAGGGACGCTGCTACATCCTTGTACCTGAAGAAGTTCCAGATATCAAGTTCCATCTTCTCGAATTCTCTCAGCTGTCCGAATACCTCCTTAAGATGATCTTCCGAATAGAATATCGCAGGCTCGTTCATGTCGTTCCAGAAGCCCTCGATGCCTGCATCAGTGAGCACCTTGTATTTGTCTCCGAACCACCTTCTGGCATCATCGTTCAGGAAATCCGGAAAATGGACTTTTCCCGGCCACACGGCAGGTACGAAATAAGAACCGTCTTCCTTCCTGCAGAAGTAGCCCTTTTTAACTCCCTCCTCGTAAACGTCATATCCGTCCTCGATCTTGACACCGGCGTCAATTATGGGGATGAGGCGTATGCCCTCCTTCCTCATCTCCTTCACGAAGGCTTTAAGATCCGGGAACCTTTCCTCATCGACCGTGAAGTCCTTGAAGTCCTTCATGTAGTCGATGTCCATGTATATCATGTCGAGGGGTATCCCGAGATCTCTGTATCTACGGGCAACCTCCCTTATCTCGTCAGCGGACTTATAGCCCCATCTGCTCTGTGCGTAACCGAAAGCCCATACGGGAGGAACATAACTCTTACCCGTGAGTTCTCTGAAACTGTGAACTATCTCAAGAGGATCCTCTCCGTCAATCACGTAGAAAGATGTGTCATTATACTCAGGATGTATGCTGAGAACGTTGTCGTTCGTATAACCTATATCAAAGGTGACAGTACCCGGGTTATCTATGAATATCCCGAAGCAACTGTGGCCATCGTCAATTATCAGGAAGTTCTGGGATGCATAGAGGGATACCTTGTCCTCGTCATGCTCCGGATCATCGGTATTGTTGCTTACATAGATCCAGCCTCTCTTGTTTATGCCTCTTACGGTCTCGCCGAGTCCGAACACCATGTCCCTTTCCCTGAGCACATAGGTAAAAGTCTCCGTCTCAGGGTAATATGAGAAGCCTTCAGGTACTCCCTCTGTCCTCTCTATCTCTTTTACCGTTGCTCCCGTGTCATAGGGAGTCCCGAACTCATATCTTCTGATCTTTTCCTTTTTCATCTTCATATCCTTCCTCAGGCAATATGTCTCCTTATGCTTCCTGTTCCGGAAGTATCTCATCCCTGTGTATGCCCAGTTCCCTGACGAGCGCCCTCGACATCGGGAATATCTCGTCATATGCAGGTATCCTTCCCTCAATGCTGTCGAGGAGCCTGTCCATCCTTAATATCTCAAGCGACTGTAAGGGTTTCGAAGCGTCAGATATAACATCTCCGTCCTGAGATATCATCCTTTCCTGAAATATGCTGAATTCTCCCTTTTTCAGCTTGTCTGCCATGACAGAGGCAAGTGTCCCTGTCCCCTCGGGGACTATGCCGGAGACCGCCACGTCTATTGCTCCCGAGTCCATTCCCCACCAGTAGTTCACCGGTACGTCCTTTCTGTCCTCGTTTCCTGAAAGTATGGACTTTATCATGTTTTCATACAGCTTACCCCATACCCATACGGGGGAGGCCGCAGGGGCAGGCTTTCCTTCTTCGTCAAGGATAAAGGTCCCATAGTAGCTGTCATACAGATACGCGGTATCGGGCACGGGAATATCTCTGTTCGATATGACCCTTATTCCCTTTTCCCGGAGCTTTTTCACGCAGTCCGTCTCGGTGCAGCTCCATTCAAGATATATCCTGGCTCTAGGATTGGTCATCCTGGCTCCGAGAGCAAAGGCGTTTATGGATGCAGGGACCCCCATTATCGGATAAGATGCTATATAGCCTATCATATCGTTCTCGGCAAGAGCTCCTGCTATCAGTCCGGTAATGAACTTCCCTTCGTAAGTACGGCAGTAATAGCTTCTGATGCTGGAAAGCGGCTGGCATGCCGAACAGTTGAAGAACCGGATCCTTGGATATCTGACCGATGCTCTTAGTGTCGGACTTAGAAGCAGTGGTGTTGTCGTGAATATGACTTCAGCACCCTCCCTTACAGCCTTTCCGATCAGTTCATCCGCCTTCTTATCGTCATCAGCGCCTCTGTATATGCTGACGGATACCTGATCCTTCATAGCATCCAGGAGATATCCTGCCCCTTCGACATGGCCCTTCGTCCATGTGCTCCTCTCTTCATCCTGCTGGCATATGAATGCCACGTCGAGATGCCTCGGAGTTCCCGATATAAGCTTTGATAAAGCGCTCTTTTTCTCATCCTTCGGCAGGGTGCTCACTCTGATCGCTTCAGGCTCCGAGGAAGCCTTCACATCCTTCCAGATGGTTGAAAGGACCTTCTTTATATCATCCTGCTCCATAATGGAGAGTTCTTTAAATCCATGTATCTTCAGGAAGAGCAGCAGGGCCTCTTCGGGAATTATGTCTTCGCCGTCCTCACTCAGCTCATAAAATGCCTTCCTGAACCTTGTAAACACTGACGTAAGCAGTTTCCTGTCTTCGTCCTCCCATTCCTCTCCCTGTCTTTTTCCCATGGCTGAGATGAGACGGGCATAGTCTCCGCTCCTTCTGAAGCGTATATCGTATGTCCTGGCGTCCCTGAAGAAATCGAGGAACTCCCGGTATACCGGATCTCCTAACGAAACAGGAAGTACTCTTCTGACCCTGGCAGCTATCTTTACCGCACCGAACCATCGGAGCACGCTCACCCTCTTGTTTCCCTCGGAAACATAGAAATCTCCGAGATACTCATAGCAGTCTATCGGATCTCTGATGCCCGTATCGGACAGATGCTCCCTGCACAGGTTGATCCATTTAGCCGCAAATTCGGTATCCGGTCCGTGAAGAGGCAGAAAAGACGCGGAAAGAGAATCCCTTCTGTCGGCTGACCTGATCCCTATGATCCTTTCCGCAGGAATCTCCATGACGGAAAGATCTATGGGGTTCATGTCCGAGACCCCGGGAAAGACTTCTTCAAGCACAGAGGGATACGGAGTGAGTCCTTTTGCTTCCAGCTCCTTCTTCTCCCTGAGCGCCATCTCATGAGCCTTTAGATACTCGTTGCGCTCGGAAACATCAGATACGTTCATAAGACGGAGTTCTCCTCTAACCTTCTTACAGTTTATATTCCTTCAGATATTCCCTGAGAGACCTGATCAGTTCCTCTTCATCCAGCCCATAGAAGAGCTTTATGAAGCATCCTGTGATCATGGGGTTCAGGTCCATGCCGATCTCGATGGATCTGGAGTCGCTCTTGAAACCGTAGCATCTCTTACCGCTCGCATATGCCACACCGAGTTCCACACAGGCTCCTTCATCAGGCACTCTTCCGTCAAGCAATATGAATACTATGTCGGATTTCATGACTTCTTCCAGATCCTTGTCGAAGATCTTCTTGGATATCTCCTCAGCAGTAAGGCCTTCGAGATCGGGAGCAAGGTATCCGTCACGCTGCGGAAGGAACACTTCATAGCCATAGCTTTCGAGTATCTTCACTATCTTGAGGTTGTATTCCTTCTCGGCTGCGCTGAATAGAGGTCCTGCAAAATATATCCTCTTTCCCTTGAACTCCATGTCGGAAGGAGCATCCGGCGGTTCTTTCCTTCCGGAGCAGCCTCCCAGGCAAATGAATATCATAAATACCAGTACGAGGGAGATGTATCTCAGCATGCTTTTACTCATGTTATCTCTTCTCCTTAATATCCGGAGATCAGTTGATGACATCCGGCTGTTATATTTATTATACAGTTCTCCGTTCAGCGCATACAATCGGCCATAAGAAACTGTACCGACAAAAAAAGCCCGGACCCCATCTTACAGGACCCGGACCCGGTTAAAGTTATCTATATATGCTCATTTCTCCCTGAAACTGTTCATTATGGAAATGAGGGCCCATACGCCGATGAAGATAAGTACCGCAATTACGGTCCCCTGAGGCAATTGACCCCTGCTCCACAGGATCACCAGATATACTATACCGGCTATGGCAGCAAGAGACAGAAGTATCATGAAAATGAGAAGTATCATTCCGAGTATCGTCTGTTTTTTACCCGAACTCTTCTCCGATAGTTCTTTTCTCTGCTGATCTACCTGTATATCCTCGATAGCCTTTTTGTACTCAGCTGATTTTTCGCGCGCCTCCTCAATAAAAGAGATCTGATCCAGTTCCCTTATCGCGTCCTTATAACCTGCTACGGTATTGAGGCTGACGGTATTCTTTGCATGATCGAATATCCCGCGAAACTTCTCCACGTCGTTCTGATCGAGTTCGGTGAGATTCCCGCAGGAGCTGCAGACGGCATAAGCCGAGCCTATCTTTATATTCAGTCTTCCCCCGCATACGGGGCATGTGCCGAGGTTGCCCATTTTCTGTGTATTATCCTTATCAGATGCCAGCTATGAGCTCTGCTTTCAGCTTCTCGAACTCTTCATCCGTAAGGAGCCCTGCATCCTTCATCATAGCAAGCTTGTCTACCTTAGCCTTGAATGCTGCCATGTCATCCTGAGACGGCTTTTCATCCGTCTTACCATTCTGGAACATGTTTCCGATCTGGGGCATGATATTTCCTGCGGCAGCCATTCCGACTCCGAGACCAACCATGTCTCCTACGATGCCCGAGCTTCCGCCTCCGTTCACTACATCGGGTCCCATCTTTCCGATGCCCTCTGCATAGGCCTTCTGGACCTCTGCCTGGAGCACGTCCTTCTGGTTGTAGCCCTTTGCAGCCATTATCTCGGCCTCGGTCATGCCTGCCATGTGAGCAGCATCCGCCTCAGCCTTTGCAGCTATGACCTTTCTCTCAGCTTCACGTTTCAAGACCTCTGTCTCAGTGGTCTGACGCTCAAGCTCTGCCTCTCTTCTTGCAGCCTCTATGGCAGCCTTGCTCTGCTCCTCAGCCGTGCGGTACTGTGCCTGGCTCTGTGCAGCTGCAGTCTTTACCGTTGCCTCTGCCTGAATGATCCTGGTCTTAAGAAGGATCGTATGCAGTTCCCTTATATGCTGGAAGTTCGGATCGTTCTCCGGAAGAACTATGCTCGTGACATAGAACTTCGGCACCACAAGTCCGTATTCCTCGAAACCAAGACGTATCTTTTCTCCGAGTACTTCGGATATGAGATCGAGCTTCTCATCCACTTCGAGGATGTCAATGGCATTCTCCTTGATGATAGCGCCGAGATTGGCTTTCACCGTGTTCGATATGAGAGGTCTGAAGGATTCCTGTATGGATTTGGTAAAGCCTTCGGCGTCATCCCATGCGATTCCTCTCATGGTACCTACGAGCTTGTCCAGGACCATCCTGGAATCTCCTACTGCAAGGTTCAGGTCACCGCTCGCACCGAGCTCAAGAGGTACTCCCGTAAGCGGATCTATGAACCTTACCTTGTCGGACGTCCCCCACTTCAGTGCCATCTCTTCGGTCCTGTTTATGAAATACACTTCGCAATGGAACGGAGATACTCCTCCAGTTACAAGTTTAAGTGCGCTTCCGAGCAGCGGTATGTTCTTGGTATCGAGGGTATAGCGGCCCGGTCCGAAGACGTCGAGCGCTTTTCCGTCCATGAAGAATACTGCTTCCTGCGATTCATGTACAATGAGCTGAGAGCCGATATTGAAGTCTTCCCTCGGATGCTTCCAGATAAATGTACTTTTATCGCCCTCGTATTTGATGATATCTACTATACGTGCCATGATAAGACCTTCCTTTTTTCCTGAATAGAATATAATGTGCCGCTCCCTGAGTCCGGCACATTACATCATTTTGGTTCCCCGCATCTTCTCTTTCTTTTAATCTCTATATTAGATTATACTTCCGTTCGTTTTCGAATTCGAGTTCTTTCTTATACTGCCTGTAAAACGGGATATATAAATAAGCTAAAAGCCTCTCTCTTTCAGACCTTCGACCATAGTGACATAGAAATCGCAGATATCCGATATCCCGTCTCCTTTTTTGCTGGTCAGACGATGTCTTCTGAGGTCTATTGCATCGAGGTGTGATATCCCTCGAAAGGAATTTGAACTGAGTACCGAGAAGTTTTCTCCCCATTTGGCGGATTCCAAGGAGACCAGTCCGTCATTCTCTCCCTCGATACGCCTTATGACCGCATTTGCGGTGGACAAGTTGATATCGGAGAAAGGATGGCTCATCCTACAACCAAAACTCTGATAGTAGACACCTGGGACATCGGGATTGTTCTCATTGAATTTCCTCATCTTTTCTGTGGTGAAATCCTCACAGACTTTAAGAAAATCCGGCTTCTTATCTCCTACGATACGGATCCAGTTGTTTACGGCAAACGCAGCCAGACTCCAGATGGAGCGCGGGATCGCAAACAGTCTGTCGATCGTTTTGGAGCCGTGATGAGGGGTGCCTATCGTCGTGATGCTGGCTATCCTGTCCCCGCATCCAAATGAGGATGCTGCCAACCTGGCATCAAGTCCCCCTTTTGAGTGAGCTATTATGTTCACTTTCTCACATCCGGATTCTTTGATGATGTCTTCGATCCTACCGGCTATCACTTCAGCGTTCGTCTCTATGCTTGCCCAGCAGTCCTGCAGGCCATAGTATATCTCCGCTCCGTGATCCCTTAGAACAGCGGGTATCCTTCCCCAGTAGACTGGCCACTTCAGATCTCGGAATCCGGCACCGTGGATGAATACCAGCGGAAACCTTGTCCTGCATGATGATTTAATAGTATCCTTCATTTTTGATCCTGCCTCTTCCATAGTTCCTGATCGATAAAGAACTATGTATGACGGTATGTTAATCGTACTGATGATATCCCTATCTCTATATATATCAAAAAAAGCAGAATATTCAATGAACAATCTGCTTTATCTTATTTACGTAATATCCGTATTAATAATGATATTCATCATTCCCACTCGACAGGACTTAACTGATTCCGTTTAGGATATATTGTTCTTCCTTTTCATGGTTCCTTCGATTATTTGATATATCCATATTATCCAGCCTATCACCCCTTCTGTTATCATTTTGTTATCAGCATTGATAACAAAGACGGGGAATCGCTGCGTATAAATGTATTGATTTAATACTCGATTCGGCATAGAAGAGCAAGGCTCTTTTCCACTATTTTGGCAGCTGTCTCTTAGCCGAACACCTCATATCGAAGCCGTATATAGGAATCTTGAAGCACAGAACAATCTATCAGCTTCAGCACCCCTAATTCTGATGATTTAGGCATTGTTGAATCTCATCTTATCTTCTGCAAATCGACGCTCTTACTTATCTACAATCTCTACGATATCGGAGATATCACATTCAAGCGTCTTGCATATTTTCAGAAGAACATCGGTATTGACATTTTCACCTTTGCCAAGCTTGGCAACAGTAGTATTACTGATATCGGCTTGTTCCGAAAGGGCTCTTTTATTCATGCCCTTATCGATTAGAAGCTTCCAGAGTTTGTTGTATGAAAGTCGCACTTATTCATCCTCCTTAGTTTTCTTGTTCCAAGAGCGGCCAAAGAGTTCATTGCCGTCTGGTGAAAGTCTGAGAACAACAGAATCATTCAGTATTGCCTGAGCTCTTTCAGTGTAAGACGTTTCCTTATCCATTGCGATAAAAACCTGTTTTTCCGTCTGTGTATACATTTCAAGCAGTTTCTCAAGCACAATGTCCTCAATCTGCTTCAGCATAAAGGAATCGTGTGCAACAGCGGGCAAGGCAGTCAGTTTCAGTACTGCCAGGTCAAACAAAATCAGCCCCTTATAACGCGATCCGGTGCCTCTGTCGTTAGGAGTATAGAAGGTATAGTGACTGTCATCTTTGATATCGATGGTCGGAGCAGAACGGTCCTCATGATATACTGTTCTGTTGTACTCATCCATTAGGTTGTTCAGGTTGAAAGCGATAACGGAAAGCTCCGATTTGAACACTTTTGCTATCTGTTCTCCAATGTCAGTAACTTTCTGTCTAAGTCTTTGCCTTTCATCATAGTGCTTGTTTGCCTCGGTTAGGTTGTTAAACCGCTGCATGGCATCGGCATAGCTGTCAAGTATTGCACGAGATACATCCGCGATAGTGCTAACGTTTCTCAGTGCCTTCTCCTGTTTGTCGATCTCTTCCTCGGTCATGGTGAGCAGTTCCTCGAGTTCTTTCTTTTTCTCCTTGAACTCGAAAGCAAGCGCTGCAGAAAGCCCGACGTGAAAGTTTTCAACCTCTCCGATCGTTTTTGTATCCGCGTTAGGGAAATAGTGAAGAAGCTCCGAAAAATTGGTTTCTATCTGCTTTTTGGTTTGACCCTCTTCTGAAAGAGAAGCAAGCTGAGCCTTGATACGGGTGTGCTGTCTGCGGAGCTTTGAAAGGATGCCTTTGATATCGGCAATACGTTTTGCCACAACGGAGTCCAAGTCCATCAGACCAGCATTGCTTTTTTCAGCCAGTTCCTCAATTTCTACCTTTAGACGTTCAATTTCTTTCGCATTGGCAGTGTATTCGCTTTTTGTTCTGGGAGCGGATATCTGATGGAAGGAGATGGCACTTTTATAAGTAGTCTCCTTGTCCTTTGCTTCTTTCTGCTCTTTGATAAACGCGCTTATCGTGTCATATTTGTTGAAAAGTTTTATTAGTTCCAGTATCCCGTCTTTGTCGGGAGCCCGAACGCTGCTTTTCAGAGGATGCCCTTCATCGCAGCACTCACGCAGATACACACGGAAATAGTTTCCGATGGCACCACGGAAGGACTGTTCGTTCGATTTTATCTGATACTTTTCATGCAGAAATTTTCTGAACGCGTCCAGAGTGATCATTTCCGTTTCTTTGTAATCGCTGTCGCATTTGCTGACCTCGTTTTTATTCAGAGGAGAGCGCGAAAAGAAATACGGCTGGCCGCCAAACTCAAAGCAGAACTGGATCGTATGAGGCCCCACATTTGTCAGGACGTCGGAGGTTTTATCCACATAATCATTTCCGCCAAACACGAAATCAATGATCATAAGGAATGTCGATTTACCGATGGAGTTCGTACCGGACGCACTTCCAAGCACGGTATTAAGGCCGCTGTGGAAACATATCGGATCACGGATAACGCCGTTGCTTATGAACTTATCACAGCGTATTTCCTTTAACATAATGCAGTATCACACCTCCCGGTAATAGTTCTACGTACCCAAGATAATACAGACAGTCCAGGATATCCATATATTCGGAAAGACCGTCCAGCTTTTTCTCAAGTTTCTTATACAGATTAAATACCGTACAGTCATGCGCTTCCAGTTCTTTCAGAACCAACGGAAACTTTGACAGAATGCTTTTTTTGTAAGGAATCACCTTATTCGGAAATCTCATCGAACACCTCGCAATTCTGAATAAAGAACGAGATAACGGCATTAATCGCCATATCATTCCGCTGTCCGATAGGCATTTTTTCCTTGAGCCAGTCCGCCATATATTTAAAAACGGCCTCCTGCGATAGTCCCTCGTTCTTGATTTTCTGATATGCAAGTCGGACCTCGCTTGCTATACGATCGAAGGTGCCGCTTTCTTTGCCGTCTATATCAGCAAAAAGGCTTTCTATATAGCAATAATAATGTGTTACGTCATCCGTTACAGAGTCGATCAGCAATTTGTTGGTCGGCTCTATTTTTTGCCTTACCTTTAGCGCATCCATTCGAAGTTCAACGAGTTCTCCTGCTCTATCAATATTTTTCATTCCGTTTACGACTTCGCTGATTTCGGACTCAAGTCCCACATCATCCATGCCTTGTAGTAGCTTATTACGCTGCTGCAGGGCTTTTTTTATTGCCAAAAGATGAAGGAACTCTTCTTCCGTCGGTTCGGAGAGATAGTCTGTTGAGCATTCAGTACACATCGCAATCAGATTATCAGGATGATCATAGTTACCATACGTCCGCGAATGTTTGCTGAAAGTAAGGTACAAGTCTCTGCTGACGTGATCCGGTAAGATTTGCGTTATCTTATAGCGTTTTACGTTCTTACCCTTACCGTTACGAACCAAAAGTGGGGCGTTGCACAGCGGGCATTTATTGCCCACCTCAATCAGAAGCAAGGTGTCCTGATTCGTGGCGTCGCCGCTTTCTGCTCTTATCTCGGCACTTGCGGAAAGCCCGGTCTGAATGGTGTCATTTTCGTCGATTGCGGCCTCAACAAATTGGAGAAACAAGGACGAAACAACATCCCCTACAGAATCAATATCACATGGTACTCCGTACTTTTTTAGGTCATTGCAAAGGTTCTCCTTAACAACGTCATCCATTTCATCAATAGCAGAAGCAAGATTCCTCCCGTCAAAATGCCCTTTTACGAAACGGGCTGTTGCCTTTGCCAACGGTCTTTCACCCGAATAAACCTTCTTTGCAGTGCTTTCTTCGGATTTTTTAGAAAAAGGATAATAATTGTCATTTTCTTCGAGCGCTGAGTCTTCTTCTGTATAGGGTGGCACCATGACACGTTGAAAGCACAAATACATAAAATTCAGCTGGGATTTTTCCTGCCCAATGTAGCAATTCAATATGGCTAACAATTGACTGAACTTCATATACACAAACGCTCCTGTATCGATTCGTACCTAACTGTACCTAACCGTCCCCAGCTCTAGAAGCCTGATTTTATAAACTAAAACCAGGAAAACCGAGCTGGCACAAACGGGATTTATCAGCCTTTTATGTAATATGCCACAAAATGCCGCATAAGTCAATGTCTCGTTCGCGATTGCCAATGTAAAGGAGGAATTCACGTGATTTTCGATAGCAGTTAAATCGGGAGCAACAATTGGTTTGCCACCAGCACTTCCGGGAGCGGAAGAGAAATAAACTACATCATTTGATAACGAGGTAACAGATATGAGTTTTACAAATAATCATTTGTTGGAAAGTAAATCCGACTCGAATTCTACAGCGAAGGAGGCGAACGCCTTGAAAAATTCACAAAAAAATGACATAATAAAAGTCCGCAAGGGGTGCAAAGACATCTGGAACGCTTATATGGCGGACGGAGCGATCTACTCTACTCATGACATTCCTTTCTGTCCGACCACAGCGGCAGAACTCCCTCACGGCATAGTCACGTGGGAAGAGGCAAAGGCAATCTACAAGAAGAATATCTCTGTCAAAAGCGACTTCATGTATGATGCGTTTGTCTGCTTCTACATTGATGACTACAAATTCGACGGACCACGGGGCATTTGGCATGACGCAGAGCATGCACTCGCTGTTCTCTGTCATTTTTCCGGAGTCATAACACCCGACTTTTCCACTTATCAGGACTTTCCTGAGCCGCTCAAGATCTATGCTACATACCGCATGCGTCTGATGGGCTACTGGCTCGGAAGAAACGGCCTCGCCGTCATCAACAACGTCCGTTGGGGTACGGAAGAAACATACAACTACTGTTTTGATGGGATCCCGAAAAACAGCGTCGTGTGTATAGGTACGGTCGGCGGCAGTCCGCGTAAGTACGTTGATCGAGATCGTTTTGAAAACGGCTTGCGCGAGATGATCCGCGTGCTTCAGCCGCATACAATCATCGTATACGGTTCCGCAAACTATTCATGCTTTGATGACTTAAATAATCAGGGCATAAAGATCATGGCTTTCCCGAGCCAAACGTCTGTTGCGTTCGATAGGGGGAAAAGCCATGAGTAAAAGTAGTAGCGGTCTGTTCCACGGAACCAGCGGTAGTAATGCTTCTCGTTCTCTGATGCGTCAAAAGGCATTAGAAACGGTTGGAAAACTCATTCAGAAGACCCCTGGCTCAAAGAAGAAGGCAATTGCAGTCGGCGCATACGACCAGTCAACAGGCAAAACAGTCGCTGCTTTTGCGGGAGAAATCCCTAAAAGGATTCATCCCGAATTGCGCAAAAGAGCCGAATCAATTGGCGGAATCGGAAGTCATGGGCTATCAAATAAAAATACTGTTGGCGTTTGCGCCGAATTCCATGTAGTCAACAGTCTCTTGCTTAGCGGCAGCAAGTGGTCAGATATAAAACTGACCCCTGCTATCAGACCACGTACCGGGGAAAAAATGCCATACTGCGCAAACTGTTTAGCAATGTTCGGCGATCTAATCGATAATTAAAGGAGAATGATTATGAGATATAGTGAAATTGATCTTCAGTGCGAAGATATTACTTGGTTCGGAGTTGATGCCAATAATCGCATAATTGCATTTGCCTCCGGCGGCATTGGTAACATCCCCGAATTTGTTTGTAGAAGCAAGGAAGAAACTAATGAGCTTTACGATTATTTCTACGACACGCTTGCCATAACTACTACGGGACACGCGCTTGTCGCAGGCTGCAACTCTTTGATATCAGAGTTCGTCGAATTATCATCCAAAGGGTTGTACTGCTTTGATGTGGAAACGCAAAACTCTGAAGGCGAAATCTACATGAAGATATCTTACCCAGATACCCCGATTTTATTTGATGACCTCCCAGACAATGTGAAAGCAATTATGCAAGATCATATTATTGATGCAGATATTGTCGGAAGCAATCAGATTCACGTGCCGCACGCTTATTAACTCCTTGTCGGGAGGAGAACCCCTTCATTAGGTAATGGGAATAACTCGACCATTTTTTAGGGTCCCTCCAAAAACATTTCTGGCATAAATAATCATCCACCCGCTTAGCGGGTGGTTTTGATTTTTCGGGCATAGCCCTTCTCTATTGGCTGCACATAAATGTGCTTTTTATTGGCCTGCCAGCCGTGCACCTTTTATTTGCTACCCGCGAACGGGTCTCTTGGGTCGAACAGACTTAGCTGATCTTCCTCTTTGTCCCGTTTCAGCTG
>Ga0129307_1002472_pt1 | contig 14365 bp, 14 predicted proteins | sample P1105metagenome_FD_94437 | JGI IMG/M metagenome (GOLD analysis project Ga0129307, IMG submission 94437) | Capybara group fecal microbial communities from Wisconsin, USA - P1105 metagenome | ecosystem: Host-associated > Mammals > Digestive system > Large intestine > Fecal | place: USA: Wisconsin... | reverse complement strand
GGGTAAAAATACCTATGATAATAAATATAGAAAGAGTGCAAGAGCAGTCGGAGATATCATGGGTAAATACCATCCACATGGTGATTCATCAATATATGATGCAATGGTAAGAATGAGCCAAGATTGGAAGATGTTAACTCCATATGTAGATATGCATGGTAATAATGGATCTATGGATGGAGATTCAGCTGCGGCAATGCGTTACACTGAAGTTAGATTATCTAAGATCGCAGGTGAAATTCTTAAAGACATAGAAAAAGATACTGTTGAAATGGCACCTAACTATGATGATACTGAACTTGAACCAACAGTATTACCTAGTAAATTTCCAAACCTTTTAGTAAATGGTGCGACAGGTATTTCAGCTGGTTACGCAACAGATATTCCCCCTCATAATTTAAGTGAGATAATTGATTCAACAGTACTTAGAATTGATAAACCTAAATGCACATTAGATGATATATTAGAAATAGTACAAGGTCCAGATTTTCCAACCGGTGGTATTGCTTGTGGTAAAGATGAAATAAGAAAAGCACTAGATACAGGTAAAGGAAAAGTAGTAGTTAAATCTAAATATCATTTCAATACTGAAAAAGGTAAGAACCAAATCATAATAACTGAAATACCTTATGAAGTTAATAAGGCAGCTTTAGTTAAAAAGATGAATGATATTAGAATAGAAAAGAAAATAGATGGTATTAATGAAGTAATAGATTCTACATCTAGAGGAGAATTAATAATTACTATTGATCTTAAAAAAGACGCTAATACTGAATTAATTCTTAACTATTTATTAAAGAATACAGATATGCAAGTTACATATAACTATAATATGATTGCGATAGTAGATAGAAGACCTAAAGAAGTAGGTATTATAGATATATTAGATGCATATATAAATCATCAAAAAGAAGTTATAACGAGAAGAAGTAAATTTGATTTAGCTCACGCTAAAGAAAGATTCCATATAGTTGAAGGTTTAATAAAAGCTATATCAATTCTTGATGATGTTATAAAAACTATTAGAGCAAGTAAAAATAAGCAAGATGCAATTGAAAATCTTGCTAAAGAATATGGATTCACAATAGATCAAGCAACTGCTATTGTTAAGTTACAATTATATAGATTAACTAATACAGATATAGTTTCTCTAGAAGAAGAGCTTGCTAATCTAACTAAAGTAATTGAAGGATTAGAAGCATTACTTTCTGATGAAAAGAAACTAATGAAACAAATTAAGAAAGAATTACTTGATATTAAGAAAGAATACGGAGAAGAACGCCGTACTGAAATAGTTGATGAAGTAGAAGAGATTAAGATAGATCAAGAAGCATTAATTCCAAAAGAAGATGTTGTAGTAGTAGTTACTAAAGATGGATATGTTAAACGTACTTCAAAGAGAAGTTATACATCATCAAATGATGAAGATTTAACTTTAAAAGAAAATGATTATATAATTGGTCTATATGAAATGAATACTCTAGATACTTTATTAGTATTTACTAATATAGGTAATTATTTATATGTACCTGTTTATGAACTTCCAGATATGAAATGGAAAGATATGGGTAAACATATTAGTAATGTTATTACTATTAAAGATGATGAAAAAGTAGTTTATTCTATGCCAGTATATGATTTTGAAGCTAAAGAAGTAGTTACTATATTTAGTAAAAATGGTATGGTAAAAAGAAGTAATGTATCTGACTTTAAAGTCCAAAGATATAATAAACCAATTTCTTGTATGAAACTTAAATATGATGATGAAATTGTTAGTGTTACATCTAGTCCTTATACAGAAGTATTTATCGCAACAAATAATGGTTATGGTTTATGGTATAATGCATCAGAAATACCAGTTGTAGGTGTTAAAGCCGCTGGTGTTAAAGCTATTAAACTTGATAATGATTATGTAGTATCCGCAGAAATATTTAATAAGGATTCAGAATATATAACTGTAGTAACAGATAAAGGTACTGCCAAAAGAGTTAAATTAACAGAAATGGAAAAATCATCAAGAGCGAGAAAAGGATTATTATTAATAAGATTAATTAAAACTAATCCACATAAAGTAATATGCGCTATGATTACTAATACTAAAGATATGATTGGTATGCTTAATATTAAAGGAATAACTATTTTAAAGAATTCTGAAATAACAATCGCAGATAGATATGCAACAGGAAGTACTATTTCTAAGGTTAGAATAATAAGCATGTTTAATGTTAAAGAATTAGAAAATAAAGATGATATCAAAGAAGTAGAAGTAAAAGAGGAAGTAAAAAAAGAAGTTAGTTTAAAAGAAATAGATGAAGAAATACTAACAATAGATGATTTTCTAGATGACTTTAAGATAGAATAAAAAAAGAGTCCATAAATTGGACTTTTTTTGTTATTTTAAGGGAAATTACTCAATTAAAGTCTAATATAATTATTGGAAGTATTTTTAGGTGTCTACCTTTTTTCAAAGTGAAAGGGGGTAAATATGAAAAAGAGATATTTTATAATATCCATATTTAGATATCTCGCCCTTATTATTCTTTTATTAATCATACTAATAATTGTAATAAAAAAATGACACCTAAGTCCATAAAGACTTAAATGTCTAACAAAACATTGGTAGGCATTTTGAAAAATGCTTCCCTTAAGAAAATTATAACACAATTAAAATAAAAGTAAACTTATAAATTTATTATTTACTATTTATTAAAAATAATTTATAATTAAATGTAGGAAAAGGAGAAAATGATATGACAGTAATTTTAATTGTTGTAGGAATTATAGTTCTACTAGTTTTATGGTTTATAGCTGTTGCCAACAAATTAGCTAAAAAGAAAATGAAAGCTGAACAAGCATTTGCTGATGTAGATGTTTATTTAACTCAAAGATATGATTTAATTCCAAATCTAGTATCTACAGTTAAAGGTTATAGCAAACATGAAAAAGAAACATTTGAAGCTGTTGTAAAAGCTAGAAATGCTGCTGTTAACGCAGGAGATATGAATGAAAAAATTGATGCTGATAATGTTGTTACAGAAGCTATTGGAAAGTTATTTGCTTTAGCAGAAGCTTATCCAGAATTAAAAGCTAATGAAAACTTCGTTAAGTTACAAGACAGCTTAGAATCAGTAGAAAAAGACTTAGTTGGTGCTAGAAGATACTTCAATGCTGCAGCTCAAGAATACAATTTTGCTACTAAAGTTATTCCTGATTGCATCATTGCTAATATTTTAGGATACAAACCAATGAGTATGTTCACAGCAACTGAAGAACAAAGAAAAAATGTTAAAGTTGATTTTGAAAACTAAGAAGGAGAAGAAAGATATGAAGAAGAAATTATTAATATTTTTTATATCTTTTTTTCTTTTTATTCCATTTGTTAAAGCAGATGATATAGGAGAAAAGAATGATATAGATAATACTTTAATAGCGTCTAATGGTTATTATATACAAAGTTATGATGTTAAAATGGATGTTCATGAAAATCATGTTATAGATATAACTGAGACAATTGGTGTAATATATACATCAGAATACAAACATGGTATTATGAGAAATATTCCATATAAAAACAGCTATTATAGAAAAGTAGATGGGGAAGATGTTAAAACAACTGAAAAATCAAAGATTAAAAATATATCTTGTGATGCAAGATATACAAAAACAAAAGAAAATGGAGAATACATTTTAAAAATAGGTGATCCAAATAATTATGTAGAAGCACGTAAATTATATACTTATGTTATTAAGTATACTTATGATGCTGGTGATGATTTAATAGATGAATATGATGATTTATATATGAATATTATAGGTACTAATTGGGATACATTTATTAGAAATGTAACTTTTACTATTAATATGCCTAAAGAATTTGATAAGACTCTTATTAATTTCCCTAATGGTGCTTATGGAAGTACTAGATATGAAAATGTTAAATATGAAATAAATGGAACTAAAGTAACAGGATATTTAGAAAAAGATAGATATGGCACTGCCTTAAATAGTTATTCTGGTTTAACTGTTAGAATAGAACTTCCTGAAGGATATTACGTTAATGAAAGAAAAAATTATGATTTTACTAAGCAACTATTAATGATAGTAATTGCTGTTAATTCATTGTTAGTAGGTTTAGCAGGTTTATTATTCTCTAAATATAGTTTAAGAAAAAAAGAATTAATGGTAGTTGAATATAGATTACCAGAATATACACCAGCAGAAGCAGGATATATTTATTATGGTCAAACTAGACAAAACCAAATTGTTTCATTAATCACATGGCTTGCAAATGGTGGATTCTTAGAAATAATAGAAGATGGTAAAAAGAAATTTTCATTAAAGAAAACTAAAAAAGATATAGGTGATCAAATGCCTAATTATGTTACAACAACATATAAGGGATTATTTAAAAAAGCAAATGAATATGGAGTAGTTAAGAGTACTCAACTTCAAGATAAGTTTTATACTTCTTTAGCAACTGCATTATCACAACTAAGTAAAACTCATACTATATTTGATGCGTCACATTATGGAATGTATGTATATTATATATTTGCATTTTTAGTAAGTGCTTTATTATATCCAATATGTTCAACATTATTTACTTTTAGAATAAAATATTTTTCAGGATTAAGAACAATTGCATTAATGACACTTGCTGTTTCGTTAATTGTTAATTTTATCCTAATTTTCCTTAATAATAAAAGAAATGAAGATTCAGAAAAAGAATATGCTAAAGTCGCAGGATTTAGAGAATTTTTACAAAAAGTTGAAAAAGATAAATTAGAAACTTTAGTAGAAGAAAATCCAAATTTATTCTATGATGTATTACCTTATGCATATGTACTTGGTGTATCAAGTAAATGGAGTAAAAAATTTGAATCTATTACTACAACTCCACCAAGTTGGTATAAAGGAGATATAACTACATTTAATACAATGACATTTAATGATTCAATTACTAGAACAATGACTCATGCTAGCGCAGCTATGGCATCTAGACCATATGAATCATATAGTAGCGGTTCATCAGGTGGCGGAAGCTTTTCTGGTGGCGGCGGCTTCTCTGGAGGCGGCGGAGGCGGCGGAGGAGGTTCAAGCTGGTAATAAAAAAATAATTCTTTCATATCATTAATTAGAGGTAATGAATATGAAGGAAGAATTTAAACAGTTTGTTCAATCTCATCCAGAACTCACAAAATTTGTTAATAACGGTAAAATGACATGGCAGAAATTTTATGAAATGTATTCTTTATATGGAAAAAACAATGAAGTATGGAAAGATTATTTTAATAATAATGAAATAAATAATAAAACAACAATTTCTGATATAGTGGAAGCTTTGAAAAAAGTTGATGTAGATACAGTTCAAAAGAATATAACAACTATTAATAAAGCACTTGCGTTAATAGGTACTTTATTAACTAAAGACGAAGTACAAAATACTTATACAGGAACACCACTATATAAGAAGTTTGAAGATTGATGAATTTAGAAACTCAATTTAAAATAAAAAATAATCCCATGCTTCAAAAATATATAAGAGAGAATTCTTATTGGTATAAAATACTTAATAGAAATCCAGAATATATTAATAAAATGACTGAAGATATGAAAGTTAAATATAAATTAAGATTTGAAGATAAAATTGATGATCTTAATAGTAAAATGAATTTAGTAAAAGCATTTATGGATGCTTTAAAGTAGGTTTATATGATAGAAAAAAAACAAGATGAAATTATAAAAGAATTATCTAACTATTATGAAATAAAAAGATTTAAAGAATTAGAAAATAGTATTAAGAACAATATGAAGTATAATGAATTAATAACTAATTTTGAAAAGAATAAAAATATCTATGAAAAAGAAGGAATTATTAATAAAGAAATAATAAATTTAAGAAAAAAGCTATTCGAAATTGAAGAAGTTAAAGAATATGCTAAATTAGAAAGTGATATTAGATTATTATCAAGAAAAATTAGTGATATTATTTCATCTTTAGTTGAGGTAGAAAAATGCAAAAAATAAAGAGATAATTATTAATAATTATCTTTTTTTATGTTATAATTTTAAGAGGAAGTGATAAAAATGATTCAAAAACCTAAAGGCACATATGATATGTATGGTGAGATGGCTAATAAGTATAATTATTTAAAAAGAATATTTACTGATTTGATGAATGAATATAATGTTAAATATATTGATACACCAATAATAGAAAGTTCATCTTTATTTCATAGAGGAGTAGGAGAAACAACAGATATAGTTACTAAAGAAACTTATGATTTTAAAGATAGAGGAGATAGAGATATTACTCTAAGACCAGAAGGTACCGCAGGAATAGTAAGAAGCGTTATTGAAAATAAATTTTATACTACTTTACCAATAAAATTATGGTATGAAGGTCCTATGTTTAGATATGAAAGACCTCAAAGTGGTAGACATAGACAATTTAGACAAGCTGGTGTAGAAGTTCTTGGTGATCCAACTCCAATCATGGATGCGAATGTAATATCTATTATGGTTAAGTTTTATGAAAGAATTGGTTTAAGAGGAATTAAAGTTAGAATTAATTCTATAGGTAATAAAGAATCAAGAGAAAACTATAGAAAAGCTCTATGCGATCATTTTAAACCATATTTAAAAGATTTATGTGAAGATTGTAATAATAGATTTGAAAAGAATCCTTTAAGAATCCTAGATTGTAAAGAAGATAGTGATAAAGAGTGTATGAAAACAGCTCCTAAAATAATTGATTATCTTGATGAAACATCTAAAAAACATTTTGATGAAGTATTAAAATATCTAGATTTAATGGGAATAAAATATGTTATTGATGATAAACTAGTTAGAGGTCTAGATTATTATACAGATACAGTATTTGAAGTAGAAGCAGATATTGAAGGATTTGGTTCACAAAATGTAATTGGTGGTGGAGGAAGATATAACAATTTAATAGAAACTATGGATGGACCAAGTGTTCCAGCTGTTGGATTTGCTTTTGGTATTGAAAGAATTATAAATGCTTTAGAAGCAGAGGATGTTAAAGTACTTAGTGATAATTCGTTAGATTGTTATGTAATTCCAGTTACTGAAAATGAATTAGAAAATGCAGTTATGCTTGTTAATAATCTAAGAGATAATGCTTTTTCTGTAGATATGGATTATACTAATAAAAAAATGAATGCAAAATTTAAAGAGGCAGATAGATATAACGCCAAGTTTATAGTTATTTTAGGTGAAGAAGAAGTTAAGAATAATAAATTAACTATAAAAGATAATTTAACTAAAGAGGAAGTTAAAATAGAAAGAGATAATCTTATTGATTATTTAGATGTAAATATCTAATGAAAAGAATAGAGTTAATAGAAAACTATTTAGATGAATTATATAAAGAACCTAAATGTGAAATAAATTATAAAAAAGACTATGAGTTACTGATTGCGGTGATGTTATCAGCGCAAACTACAGATAAAAGAGTTAATGAAGTAACTAAAGTTTTGTGGGAAAAATATCCAACATTAGAATCATTAAAAGAGGCTGATTTAAAAGTATTAAAAACTATATTAAGACCACTAGGTAATTTTAATAAAAAGGCAGAATATACTAAAGGTATTGCTACTATGATAGTAGATAAATATAAAAGTATAATGCCAAGAACTAGAAAAAAATTAGAAAGTTTACCTGGAGTAGGAAGAAAGACAGTAAATGTGGTTTTTTCTGAACTTAATATAGAACCTGAAATTGCTGTTGATACACATGTTGAAAGAGTATCTAAAAGATTAAATTTAGCAAAAAAAGATGATGATGTGTTAGAGATAGAAAAACATTTAAGAAGAATATTTAAAAGGGTCAATTGGAGTAAGAGACATTTACAATTAGTATTATTTGGAAGATACTATTGTAAAGCAATAAGTCCTAGCTGTGAAACTTGCAAATTAAAAGATATATGTAGTTACTACAAGAAAGAGGTTCCATATGACACTAGAAGAAAAAAGAAATAAAATATTTGAAAGAATTAATTCTGATATAGATAATACAAATAAACAATTAGAATTATTATTAAAACAAAAAGAAGTATATTTAAAAGAAATAGAAGCAATAAAAAACTCAAAATATTTTTCAAAAGAAGAAGCTAAAGAAATAGTAGAGTACTTAGTTAGTAAAGTAGAAGGTAAAAAATATACTGTAGAAAAGTATTACATGAAAAAAATAGGAGATTCAGTTAATATAAAATTAATACATGAATATACATTCTTATATTTAGTAAGTGAAGATAATAAAGATATTGCTAGAAAAGAAATAGAGAATAAATATACAAAAATAGATGATGATGATGAAAGAGTTATAAATATTGATGTATTAAATGATAATGATATTAGTGATAATTATGTTTGTCTATCCTTTTATAACAGATATAATGATAGAAAAGTTGAGTTTGATAATACTGAAGAACCACATGTAATATCTGTTGATATAAAAGATGAGAGATTTAATTATATTACTGATTTTATGAATGAAGTAATAAGTGCTAAATTAGATAGAGGTAGTTTTTCTATTCCCATGAAAGGTATAAAAGTAATGGCAGATAATTATGCATTAAAACAAAAACAAAATAAAAAATTAGTACTAGAAAGTGAGTAATAAAAATGCCAAAATTTGATAAAAACAATTATTCTGAATTAAAAGATTACTTAAAAATAATATTATCTGAAACTAATATAAACACTATACTTGATAGTATAGTTAATAATGATACAGATACATTATGGAATTTTGTAGTTGGTTATAAATTAATTGCGCATAATTTAGATAGATTAAAGTTAGATGATCCAGAATTAGCTTTTTTTGTAGGAGAATTCTTAGGAAACTATCACGCAATAGAAAAACTACATAAAAAATTTGAAGATAAGAAAAATTATAATTCTAAAATTGATGAAATAATTGCGAATAGTGATAAAGTGGTAGATGTTTTATCTGATTTATATATAGCTCCAGCAATATCATTAAGTTCAATTAATTCAAAATATGGAAATGATATTAATGAAGATTTAAATTTATTAAAGAAAACAAATATAATTGAAGTAATAGAAAATGAAAAAGAATGTTATTATAAATTAACTAATGAATCAAAAATGTATATGAAAGAAAACTATTATTTTAATTGTGAATTTGAAGAAAAAGAAGAAAAAAGAAATGATTTGTTAAGATCTAAAACATTACATTTATTAAGGGAAGAAAATAAAAAGGAGGATTAATATGAAAAGAGTATTAATTAATAATTTAGTTGAAGAAGAAGAAACTAAGATATCAGGATGGGCTAAGAAGGTAAGAGATACAAAGTACATGATATTTGTAGTACTTGAAGATAGATCTGGTTCTATTCAAGTATCTATAGATAAAGAAAATAATAAAGATATTGTTAAAGATATGGAAGGAGTACTACCTGATTCAGTATTAGAATTTGAAGGTAAAATGGTACTTTCTGAATATGTTAAACAAGGTGGTAAAGAATTTTTACCTACTAAAGTAAATATATTATCTAAAGCAGAAGCTCTTCCACTTGAAGATAATGCAAATATTGATACTAGATTAGATTATAGATGGTTAGATTTAAGAGGTAAAAAGAATAGTTTAATAACTAAAATTCAAAGTGAATTTGTTAAGGGTATGAGAGAATATCTTTATAGTGAAGATTTTACTGAAATACATACACCAAAATTAATAGGTACTGCATCTGAATCAGGATCAGAAGTATTTGAAGTTAATTATTTTGATAGAAAAGCATATCTAGCTCAAAGTCCACAATTTTATAAGCAGATGGCTATTTCATCTGGATTAGAAAGAGTATTTGAAGTTGCTCCTGTATTTAGGGCAGAGAACTCTAATACATATAGACACGCAACTGAATATACTGGTTTCGATGTTGAATTTGCATATCCTGAAAACTTAGAAGAAGTAATGTCATTAGAAGAAGATTTATTAATCGCAGGACTTACTAAAGTAAAAGAAAAATATGAAAATGAAATAAATGAATTATTTAATACAGAAGTAATTATTCCAACAAAACCATTTCCAAGAATAGATTTACAAGATTTATATAAAAAATTACATGAAAAATATGGTTATGAAATTCCAAAAGAAGATGTTGGAGATATGAATAATGAAACAGAAAATTTAATTACTAAGTTTGCAATAGAAGAATATGGATCAGAATTTATATTTGTTACTGGATTTTCTAAAACTAAAAGACCTTTTTATCATATGAGGGATAATGATAACCCAATAGGATATGACCTAATATGGAGAGGTACTGAAATTACTAGTGGTTCACTTAGAGAACATAGATATGATATATTAAAGAAACAAGCAGAAGAAAAAGGATTAACAAAAGACGTTGAATTCTATTTAGAATTCTTTAAATATGGTTGTCCTCCTCATGGTGGATTTGGTATAGGTTTAGATAGATTAACTATGCTTCTATTATGTTTACCATCTTTAAAAGAAACAATGTTTGTATTTAGAGGGCCAAATAGATTAAATCCATAAAAAAGTAAAGAAAAACTTTACTTTTTTTATTTTTATATTGTATAATTAAAGTACCTATAAGAAAAGTAGCGTACATAAAACCCACTAAAATAACGATAAGGGAATCAGAATTAGTAGACGGTGTTGAATACTTACTTATTAAGTAAGGCTCCTAATGTCTATTATGGGATGCCCACCTGCACATACGTGTAGGTTTATCGATGCTACTAGCTTATAGGCTTTTTATATCTATAAGGAGGTTTGTATGAAAAAAGAAATGAATAAAGAAAGACAATATCTTAACTATATTTATAATATGATTATTGATAAGAGTTATGATGTTGCTAGAAAAAGAATAGATGAACTAAGAACAAATAGTAGTTTTAGAAATTATTCTTTTGAAATAGAATATTTAAATAATTTTTTAGAAGAACAAATGGTTTTTTATGGAGAAGAAAATGAAAAGATTCAAGAATTCTTATCTGATGGAAGAGATTGTTTATATTATGGTGAAATAGAAGAAGCTTTAAATTATTTTAGTGCGGGAGCATATTTAACAGATTGTCCGTTATTCTATTATATGATGGGTAAAACTTTATATAATACTCAAGATAGACGAGAAGAAGGAGTTAAATATATAGAAGAATATATTAATAAAAAAGGGTCTTCAAAAGCATATAAAGCATATGGAGTACTAGAAGATTACTATTATTATATAGACAAAGATAAAAGTAAAAAATATCAAAAGAAGAAAGATAAATTAATGCTTATAAGCAGTATGAACTATGTTAGAAAAGATAGAGAAGTTGTTTGGGATGAAATAAAAGAAGTAGAAGCTTTAGGTAAAAATAAAGAAATAGAAAAGTTATATGAGTTATTCCCTAATTCAACTGATGAAATAAAACTAAGAATTATAGGTGAATTATATAAAAGAGGTTATAAAAACCAAGCAGATGATTTATATAAAAAGAATAAAAGAAAAATTCAAAAACATAGTAAGAATAGTAAAAGATTAGTTAATGAATTAGATAAGAATAGAACTTTGTTTATTAACAAAGGAAAACATGATATAAATGGATAGAGGAAATATGTTTGAAAGATTAGAAAGAATAATAGGAAAAGAAAAAGTAGAATCAATTAATAAAAAAAGAGTATTAGTTATAGGTTTAGGTGGAGTAGGAGGAATAGCAGTAGAAACTCTTATTCGTAATGGAATAAAAGATATTATTATTGTTGATAATGATAAAATAGATATTACTAATAAAAATAGACAAATAATAGCCTTAGATTCTAATATAGATAAATATAAGACTGATGCTTTTGAAAAAAGAATTCTTGATATTAATAAGAATGCTAAAGTAACTAAAATAACTGATTTTATAGATGATAATAATATCGAAAAGTTATTCGCATACAAACCAGATTATGTAATAGATGCCTGTGATACTATAAATACTAAGGTATTGATAATAGAAGAGTGTTTAAAAAGAAATATAAAGTTTATATCTTCTATGGGTATGGGAAAAAAGTTAGATATATCTAAATTAGAAATTACAGAAATACAAAAAACAAGTTATGATAAACTTGCGAAAGTTATTAGAAAAAGATTAAGAGATGATAAAGTAATAGGAAAAGTACCAGTATTATCATCTAAAGAAGTACCAATTAATACAAAAGATGTTATAGGTAGTTATTCACCTGTTACTATGAGTGCAGGAATATATTTAGCAGATTATATAATTAAAGAAATAATAAAAGATAATGATTAATCATTATCTTTTAATATACTTGTATAAAATTTATCCCACATTTCATATACATGGTCTTTTGTATAAAAATTAGAAATATATTTAGAATTATCAACTGCGTCTTTATATGTTTTTTTATCTTCTTTTAATTTAGTAATTAGTTTAGCAAATTCATCATTATCATTTGCTTTTAAATATTTTTTAAATAATATATCTTCATATAATTCTAAATCTCTAAGTAGAAGTGGAGTATCAGTAGAACATGCCTCTAATATAGTCATAGGAAATAATTCATTATAAGAAGGTACAAATAATAAATCAGCGGCATTAAATAAATCATTCATCTTTTCTCTTGGTATTATTCCTATAAATTCTACATTTTTAGGAGGATTTTCCATAACTTTTTGTAATTCTTTATGTCCATCAGTTATCGCACCAAAAGAGAAACCTCCAGCCCATATAAATTTAACATCAGGTAATTTTTCAGCTACTTTAACAAAGTCTAATACACCTTTTCTAGTTTGTACTTGTCCTGCGCCAATAACTACAAATTCATTATCTTTTATATTGAAATCATTTCTAGCTTTTTTTCTATCTTTATCATTCATTTTATAAAATTTTTCTTTAGAAACAAAGTTAGGTATATAAGTTATTTTATTTTCATCTAATCCAGCCTTTATCATATCTTTTTTAAATATAGGATTAACTACTACTAAGTGATCAGCACTTTTATAAAAACTAATAACATATTTTTTAAATATTTTAAATGCAAATTTAGGTAGTTTAATTGAGCCATCTAATGTATCTGGTAAAAAATGAACATACGCAACAGTTGGAACTTTAGCTCTTTTCAATTTTATATAATTTTTAGGCTCAACTGTATGAGCGTGTATAATATCAGAATTTTTAATCTTGTCATTTAATAGAATCTCAAATTTATCTTTTCCATCTTCTTTTAATAATTTCATTAATTCAAGGTATGCAGAACCAACACCCTGTCCATCTACTGAGTCAGCCATAGAAAGCATATTTACTCTTATTTTTTTCATTATTACACCTCAAAATAATTATATCATATTCTGTAAACATTAAAAAGAATTATTGACCTAAGTCATTATTCAATATAAAATAATATTAGAGGTGAAAAAATGTATTGTAAGAATTGTGGAACAGAAAATGCAAAAGAAACAAAATTTTGTGTAAAATGTGGAAAGGAACTAGGTAAAAAGAGTGAGGGTCTTGGTATTGCATCTATGGTAATAGGTATTGTATCAATAGTATTATCATTTATAATAACTGTTATTACTTTACCATTATCTATAACTGGTTTAGTATTAGGTATTGTAAATAAAGCTAAGGGTGGTAAAAAGATATCAGGTATAATATTAAATGCCATTTCAATATTTTTAAGTATTGCATTAGTATTTGTTTATCTATTTATAGGTATAGGAATATTTAGTGCTGTTATAAGTGATCCAGAAGTTAGAAAAGAACTAAAAAATTTAGAAAGAGATATCGATAGATATTCTTCTACTAATTATGTTGCTGGTGAATATAACTGTAAGAGCTTTGATGGATCTTTAGCAAGTGGAGATTATATAGTTAGATTTGAATTAGATGATGATATGACTTTTATGTGGGGTAAATATGGAGATACATATAAAAACTATGTAAAAGGTACATATACATTTAAAGATTTAGATAAAAAGAATGCCGCAGGTAATTATTCATATTATAACATTAAACTAGATGGAGATGTATTCTATCAAGATGGAGTTAAACAAACAGAACCATATGAATCAGAATATGAATTTGGTATCACAAAAGAAAATGGTAAAAAACAAGGTATTATAATGAATACTAAAACATACAATATGTATTATTGTTACGAAGATTAGTCCTTTATAGGACTTTTTCTTATGCCTTCAAAATTTGACTTTTTTGGGTAAATCTGCTATAATTTTTCTTGTATGACGGGTGCAGTATCCTAGTTGATACATCTATTATGAAGACGAGCCTAAAAATTCGTTAAAGAGCATACCTGTGAAACTTTTGGTGCTTGCTTGTTTCGCCCAGATTCGGGTGGGTGC
>Ga0129307_1002469_pt1 | contig 14380 bp, 10 predicted proteins | sample P1105metagenome_FD_94437 | JGI IMG/M metagenome (GOLD analysis project Ga0129307, IMG submission 94437) | Capybara group fecal microbial communities from Wisconsin, USA - P1105 metagenome | ecosystem: Host-associated > Mammals > Digestive system > Large intestine > Fecal | place: USA: Wisconsin... | reverse complement strand
TTTGCATAGTTTGAAGTCGATGATTAAATGTTTATAGGTTATAGTTTATAGGTTATTGAAGTTTAATGGTTTAAGGTATTGAAGTTTTGAAGACGAAAAACTATGCAAGGCATCACGAATGTAAGACCTCAAGGGCTTACCCTGAAGTGAGGCTTTGCATAGTTTGAAGTCGATGATTATATGTTTATAGGTTATAGTTTATAGGTTATTGAAGTTTAGTGGTTTAAGGTATTGAAGTTCAAAGTTTAATAAAAATTAAGGTCAAAATATTTTAAAAAATGAAAGTAGCAAACAACACAGTGGTAACGTTAACTTACACGTTACACAACGACACAAAAGAAGGCGCGGTCATCGACCAAGCCACCAAAGAACACCCGTTGGAGGGCATTTTCGGACACGGGATGTTCCTACCACGCTTTGAGGAATGCCTGCAAGGCCTTGAGCCAGGCGACAATTTCGGATTCCACCTCACCCCTGCCGAAGGTTACGGCGAGTACAACAAAGAGATGGTTTACACGGTGAAGATTGACATGTTCAAGGATGAAAAAGGCAATGTCAACGAGCTCTGCAAAGAGGGCAACACCCTTCAGTTCAACGTGGGTAACGGAGGCATCATGCCGGGAACAATCAAAAAGGTAACTGCCGAACTCGTGGATATCGACTTCAACCACCAGTTGGCCGGAGTGCCGCTCTATTTTGAAGGCGAGATTCTCAACGTACGCGAACTGCGCGAAGAAGACATGGGAGGCGGATGCGGCCACTGCGGTGGCAGTTGTGACAGCGGCTGTGATGGCGGCTGCGACAGTTGCAAATAAAAATAAAGCGGCGCTGGTTGCACCAGCGCCGCTTTATTTTATCATTTATAACTATTAGAAGTTATACACTAAACCGACGTTAAGCGGTGTGTTTTCGTTGACACCGAGACCGAAATGGGTCTGCTTGTCATCACCATACTTAATCATGTCAAAGCCAAGTCTTACCACATTGAGGTAACCGACAATAGCGACATTGTCTGTGAGGTTGTAAGCAAAGCCCGGAAGAACTCCGATACCGAAAACTGTGGCGCTGTCATCGTTGTGCTTACCAAAACCAAAGTCTAATTTGACATCAGCATAGAATGAAAAATCTTTGATTTCACCGAAAACATAACGGAAATAAGGTGAGAACTGGAAGATAGTTGTTTTGGTATCTGATAATGATGTAAATTCAGCTTTATCGTATGACAAACCGAACTCAACACCAACACCCATTTTGTCAGAAAACATGTAACCGACATTCGGCAACACTGTGATGTTCATAACTTTCTCTGCTCCGGCATAATCACCTTTTATTGGGTTTTTGGTATAGTCAAAACCAATGCTACCGCCCAAATAGAACTGTGCCTGTGCGAACATTGCTGCAGCCACGAATGCGATTGTGATAAATAATTTTTTCATTTTTTATAAAATTTTAATTTTGCCTACTCTTTATGAGATTTTCGGCTTCCTCTCATTATCACAGCAAAATTAAGTAATTCAGACGATAAAGTGTTCTTTGTTTTTATCAACAACGACTATTTTTTATCAACAATGATACACAACCGCAGTTCTCGAGACATTATAAATTTTCATATATATCTGATTATCAATAATTTCAGATGGAAAAACAGTGTTTTTGTCTATATTTCCATAACCTCCGAAGCACTGTTCATCGGTACTGAAAACAATGCGATAATCGCCGGTTTTCTTGACATTTATGGTATAATTGGGAATTGACTGCTGCCCCCAGTTGAAGACAAAGATGTAATTATTACGCTCAAACACTATGGTTTTGTGTTCTTCGTCGGCATTCAGCAGCCATGCCTGAGCCGCCTGCATCACTTTGGAACGCTTCACAAAATCGAGCATTGCCTTGTCGAAATCGCCCAGCCAGTGATATTTCAGATAATCGGCATCGGCCAACGACCACTGTCGGCGAGCATATTTATAGCTCCAACCGTTATCGTATCTCGGGAAATCAATCCATTCGGGATGTCCGAACTCATTGCCCATGAAGTTGAGCCAGGCATCACCGCCCAGGCAGATGGTGAAAAAGCGAATCATTTTATGCAGAGCTATGCCTCGGTCAACAATCAGGTTGGGCTGATTTTTGGCCATCGAAGTGTACATCTCCTTGTCCATAAGCCTGAAAGCTATGGTCTTGTCACCCACCAAGGCCTGATCGTGCGATTCGGCATAAGCTATGGTCTTGACATCCGAAAGCCTATTGTTCATGGTGTAAAAGAACTCGTGCATATTCCACTGCTCATCAGTCTGGTCTTTCAGCACCTTGATCCAGAAATCAGGCAGTCCCATGCCCAGTCGGTAGTCGAAACCGATTCCGCCGTCTTCAATCGCGGCACATATTCCAGGCATACCGCTGACATCTTCAGCTATTGTAATATTATGATTATCAATACTATGAATAAGATTATTGGCCAATTGCAAATATGTGACCGCATCGTTGTCGACATTGTCGCCGAAATATTTCCAAGGGTTGTCGAAAGTCTCGCCGATTCCGTGATTCTTGTACAACATCGACGTGACGCCGTCAAAGCGGAAACCGTCGAAATGATACTCGTCAAGCCAATATTTCACATTTGACAGCAACAGTTGCAGAGTTTCGGTCTTGCCATAGTTGAATAGTTTTGAATCCCACTGCGGATGGTCGCCTTCTTTGCCAGGCTTCAGGTATTGATATTCTGTGCCGTCAAACAGGTTAAGGCCTTCGCGAACATTTTTCACCGTATGTGAATGCACCAGGTCCATAATCACCAGCAGACCCATGCCATGAGCAGTATCAACCAGCTTTTTCAAATCCTCTGGAGTGCCGAAACGGGAACTGGCGGCGAAGAAGTTTGACACATGATACCCGAACGAGCCATAATATGGATGCTCGGCTATGGCCATCAGCTGCACAGCATTGTAGCCGCCGGCCTTGATGCGGGGTAAAATATTGTCAATGAATTCGTTATAGCTTCCAACCGCTTCTTTTTCCTGCGCCATTCCGACATGCGACTCGTAAATCAGCAAAGGCTCGTCTTTGAGCGCAGGTGATTGATTCTCAAATTGATACTGTTGCTGAGGATTCCAAAACTGGGCCGAAAAATCTTTTGTAGCTTCGTCCTGCACCACCCTGTTTATGTAAACCGGAAGATGCTCCTGCTCGCCTATGCTCGACTGCACCAGCACCTTGAGCAAACTGCCGTGAGTAAGCTTGGTTTTGTATTCCGAATCGGGCAGGAATATAGTCCACACACCGTGTCCGTCGTTTTCAAGCGGATGAGAGTAGCGGTTCCAGTCGTTGAAGTCGCCGAAAATCGACATGTAATGTGCGCCCGGAGCCCATTCGCGATACCACCAGCCTCGGCGCATACGGTCATACTGAAAACCAAAAAACAAGTGCGCCGAGGCAAACATGCCCAAGCTGCCATACTGTTTCTCGATTGATTTCAATCGGCTCTGATAACGGTCGTAACGTTGCTGCGCAGCGTCAGCCACCGGATTCAACCAACTGTCTTTTTCAATGATCTTCAACATTGTCTACTCTGTTTTTTATGAGATTTATTAACCTGCGGTTAATGCTTTCGCTTCGCTCAGGTCTCGACTCCGCTATGCTCCGCTCGAAATGACGGATGGGGCGTCGTCATTTCGACCGACCGCAGGGAGCGGAGACCCGAGCACAGCGAGAGCTTTCACCACAGGTGAAAAAATCTCCTAATTCAATTATCTTAATATCTCCTGGTTTTAAAACCAAATCATATTTATCATTGCAGCCACCAACCAAACGTCGTGCGTCATCTGGAATTGTCACCATCACTTTACGGCTTTCATTCAGATTGAAATTGATGACAATCAACAATTTATCGTCCTCATGGTAACGCAAAAACGCATACACAAATTGCGGATCGAAATTGTTATACCACGGATTGGCCCACATCAAATCATAAAACTCGCCTTGCAATATGGCCGGATGAGATTCGCGAAATTTCAGCAGGTTCACATAATAATCGTAGGTATAAACGCGATTCACATCGTCTCTAAGAATCATTGACGGCATGTAAACATAATCAAATATCGATGTTCTGCCATTGTCGGAACCAGCGGCGTTTTCGCCATATTCCTGTCCGTTGTAAATCATAAACGGACCACGGTTCATCAAAGCGGCAAGGGTGACAAACGGGAAGGCGTTGTCGGGTCGGCCCATGAAACACTTTGACGCCAGTCGCACTTCATCATGATTCTCCATAAAACGCAACATCCTGTCATCCAAGCCGTTAAGGCCTTTCCACACCTCTGTAACCGTATCGGCTCGCTGTCCGTAACGGTAAATATTCTCCAAAGTGTTGTACAGCCCCACCTTGTCATAAAGATAATCAAAGCCTGCCTCAATAAAACTCTGATAGAGATTCGGCTGGTATATCTCGGCTATCATCATGACTTTATACGACTTACGCACTTCAGATATCATCCAGTGCCAAAACTCCACAGGCACCATTTCCGCCATGTCAACACGGAAACCATCCACTCCTTTCGAACACCAAAACTGAATTATCCTCAGCATTTTTTGCCAAGTATCACGGTTGTTGTAATTCAGTTTCACCGTGTCATACCAGTCGTTAAGCGTTGGTGTGGGCGAAAACACGTCATTGCCCGTGGCCTTTGCCGGAAATTCGAAGTACATGATGCCGTTATCAGTCGGAGCGTAAAATCGCTGGTCGGGCAAAATATAAAAATTATCGTCGTTAAAATCGCCTCTATATTCTCTAGCCAAATGATTGGGAACAAAATCTATGATCACCTTTAACCCGTAAGAATGAATGCGTTCGACAGTAGCTTCGAACTCCGACATCCTGTTATCCTCATTATCAGCCAAGTCGGGGTCGATATCGTAGTAATCGACTATGGCATATGGCGAGCCGGCTTTTCCTTTGGTTACCGCAGGGTTGGTGTCTCTCCATCCCGAGTGTCTGATTACACCTGTAAGCCATATACAGCTGACACTCAACGTTTTAATTCTTTCAATTTCGTCATCGCTGATGTCACTGAAAGTGCCGCAACGCTTTTCGGGCGTTGCTCCGTAAACCCTTGGAAAAAGCTGATATATTATCATTTTTCTATCAAATCCAGCATAAAAGCATATTCAATAGCCACCTCATGGAATGGCTCGAAACGTCCCGACGCTCCTCCATGACCATAATCCATGTCGGTTTTCAAATACAAAGGATTGTCGTCGGTCTTAAGCTCACGCAACTTAGCAACCCATTTGGCCGGCTCCCAATACTGCACCTGGCTGTCGTGAAAACCAGTCGAAACATACATGGCCGGATAATCCTTAGCCTCCACGTTATCGTATGGCGAATAAGAGAGAATGTAGTCGTAATATTGTTTCTCGTTTGGATCGCCCCATTCGTCATACTCACCAGTTGTAAGCGGAATGCTGTCGTCAAGCATGGTTGTCAGCACATCGACAAAAGGTACTTGCGCCACTATGCCTCGGAACAGATCCGGAGCCATATTGGCCACAGCTCCCACCAGCAGTCCGCCTGCGCTGCCACCCATGGCAAACATCTTTCTGCTGTTTGTAAAGCCTTGTTCTATCAGGTATTTGCCGCAGGCTATGAAGTCGGTGAAAGTGTTTTTCTTTTTCAACAGTTTGCCATCGTCGTACCACCAACGGCCCATTTCCTCACCTCCTCTGATATGAGTAATGGCCCACACAAAACCTCTGTCGAGCAAACTCAAACGCGCTATCGAAAAGTAGGCGTCCATGCTGTTGCCGTACGAGCCGTAGCCGTACAAAACCAATGGATTATCACCGTTTTTCACAAGTCCTTTCTTATAGACCAATGAAATCGGCACCATCACTCCGTCGTCGGCCGGGGCCATCAGACGTTCGGTCACGTAATCAGAAGGCTCAAAACCGCCGACAATCTCCTGTCGTTTCAGCAGTTCAGCCGTTTGCTCAATCATGTCATACTGATAAACCGAAGCCGGCGTTGTCATAGAGGTGTAGATATATCGCAGACAATGAGTGTCAAACTCAGGGTTGGCCGCCGTTTCAACAGTATAAGCCGGCTCGCCGAAATTGATGTAATAGTCGGTTTTGCCATCCCACGACATGACTCTAAGGTTGACCAGCCCCTGCGAACGTTCTTCTATCACCAGAAAATCTTTGAAAATATCGTAATCCTCAATCAACACATCGTCGCGGTGGGCTATCACTTCCTCCCAATTCTCTTTTTCGGTGGCATTCACCGGAGTGCGCATGATTTTATAGTTCTTTGCCCCGTCGGCATTGGTCAGGATGTAGAAATAATCGCCATAATGCCCCACTCCGTAAAGCAAATCATGTTGTCGTCGGTTGAACACCTTAAACTCGGCTTCAGGATGGTCGGCGTCTATGTAACGAATCTCGGAAGTCAAGGTGCTCTCAAGTATAATTACGATATATCTATCTGATTTTGTTTTGCTTACAAAAGCATAATAAGTGGCATCCTCTTCATAATAAACCTCCACATCGTCTTTTGGGTCGGTTCCCAACTGGTGACGCATAATCCTGCATGAACGCAGCGACTCGTCTTTCACTGAATAGAACACCGTTTTGTTGTCGTTGGCCCACACCATATTGCCCGAAGTGTTCTGAATCACCTCGGAAAACATCTTGCCTGTGGCTATTTCTTTGAAGAAAATCTGATATTGGCGTCGGCTGACCGTGTCTATGCTATAGGCTATCAGTTCGTTGTTCGGGCTGATGCTGTAGCCGCCCACGTCGAAGTATGTATAGCCTTTCGACATTTCATAGCCGTCAAGCAATATTTGCTCATCATCCGTGCCGTCATGTTTTCTGCAATACAGCGGATATTCCATTCCCTCTTCATACCTTGTGTAATACCAATATCCATGATGCTTCACCGGCACCGACATATCGTCTTGCCTGATTCGCCCGACAATCTCATCAAACAATTGATTCTGAAGCGGTTCTGTATGCTTCATCATCTCCTCCTGATATGCGTTTTCGGCTTTCAGATAATCGACAACCTCGGGATTCTCCCGTTCTTTAAGCCAATAATAGTTATCCACACGAGTATGACCATGCATGGTCATCTCGTGTGGTATTTTTTTCAAAGAAGGTTTTGTCATAATTAGAATGTGAGTGTCAAACCGAGGCTCGGCATCAGAGGCAGCTGGTAAATATTCTCGCTTGTGATGATATCGACGTAGAATATATTGTCTCTGTTGTAGACATTTGTCACACTGAAGTCGGCCTCCAACTGAACATGGTCGCTGAAGTAGAATTTACGCTTCACGTCTATGTCGAGACGGTGGTACCATGGCAGCTGTCCTTTGTTGAGTTCGCCGTAGATGATGCCGGTGTCGCCGTTGGTTCCGATAATGCTCATTCCCATATCATTAAACTGATAGTGCTCGTAGAATCCGCTGACTTGAGTGAACGGGAATCCCGAGCCCAAATTCCAACGGCCGCTGAACTCCCACTGACGACGCGCGCCGCCGGTGTAGGTTACGATGATATTCACATTGTGACGACGATCGTAGTGAGTGCGGTAATTGATCATTTCGCCGAATTCGTTCTCATAATTTTTGTTGACATAGGCCAAAGAATAAGCCACCCAAACATACCATCTCATGAATTCATATTTGAGCGAAAGGTCGATACCATAGGCCTTACCATCCTCAATCATAAAGTCTTTCCACAGAATTTCAGGTGTTCCGGCCGGGAAGTTGGTCGGCGAATAAAGCTGATTGCGATTCATGCTTGTCAGCTGCACGAAATCTTTAAGGTATCCCTCCACATTGAGTGTCACATTGTCAATCACGTCAAATTCTGTTCCGATAATGAAATGGTTGGCCTTCTGCAGGCGTGAATCAACTTTCTTTCCGTTGAAAGTCTTTGGAATGCTCTCCTGACCCGAAAGGAATCCGTAGAAGAGGTTGACCACATCGCGGTCGCTGTTGGCGGCTATAAGATTCTGCGAATACATACCGGCTGCAGCCTTCACACGGAACCAGTCGTTCACATTGTATTTGATGGCCAGACGAGGCTCGGGAGAAATCTCGGCCAACGAGGCATACCACTGGACACGGAAGCTAGGCTCGATGATGAGTTTTTCGATCTGCCATTTATACTTGATGAATGCACCCAATTCGGTGGTGTTTTCGGTTTGATTAAGTCTGATGCCGTTTGACTTGGTGTAGTCGAACACGGTTTTGAATCCCAGCATCTCGACACCATATTTCAAAGTGTTCTTGCCTAAGAAATACGAGAAAGTGAAGCCGGCATTGAAGCCGTCAATCGAGCTGGAACGCCCCGGGTTGTTGGCTTCGGCCAAATTGGCTTCGTATTTGGAATACGCCACGTTACCTTCGATAAGCACTGGCGATTTGCCTGGGATAAGCACAAAGTTGGTACCGCCGCCCACCGATTTCCAGCTAAAATCGGAGATAGCTTTATAATTGTTGACCTGGTCGTTGAAACTGAATCCGAAAAAGTTGATTTTGCTGCCGTTTGACGTGTTGAGCGACACCTTGCCATAAACATCCTGGAAGTTGTACGGAAGCACTTCTTTCACTATCGAGCTGTAGATTGACTGGCTGGTCTGCTCCAGATAGGAGTTCTTGGCCGACAGCACAAACGACATAGTCATATCGTTGTCTTTTTTAGCTTTCTTGAGTGGACCTTCAAGCATAACCTTGGCGCCGAAGGTTGTTCCGCCAATTTTACCCGAGATGCGGTTTTTGTTACCGTCACGTGTTATGATATCCATCACCGATGAAACTCTGCCGCCATATTCCGCGCCAAAACCTCCGGTGTAAACTTCAGCATTACGGATAATGTCGGTATCAAACACCGAGAACAAGCCTATGCTGTGGAACGGATTGTAAACAATCATGCCGTCCAGAAGCACCTTGTTCTGAATCGGAGCGCCGCCACGAATGTAAAGCTGACCGCCCTGGTCACCTGTAAACACCACACCCGGCAACACCTGTAGGTACTGTGCCAAGTCTGACTGGCCTCCAACCGTAGGAATTTTGGTGATGGTCTTCGGAGTGATATTGACCACAGATGTCTTGGTTTCTGTGCGGGCTTCAATCTTATCGGCGGTAATGCTCACGGCCTCAAGCTGAATGGATGCCTCCGAAAGAGTATATTTTTTGTTCAATATCTGGCTGCCTTTCAAAGAAATATTATCGGAAATGGTGTCGTAGCCGACCATAGTGACCATCAAGATGTAATTGCCATCGGGAACACGGGTGATGCTGAAATAACCGTTGATGTCAGTTGTTGCTCCATGAGTGGTGCCTTTGAGCGACACATTGGCGAACATCATAGGCTCACCGTTTGATTTCTCGTAAACGAAACCCTTGACCGTGTTGTCGTTTTGAGCATATGCGACAAAAGCCGACAGCATCATTACAGCCATCAGCAAAATTTTACTTGTATTTCTCATAAAAAAACTCATTACCCTGCAGTTTTAAATAGTAACATTAAAAACGTGCAAAGATAATGAATTTTTTCTAACTAAACACACTTTTTTTCAAAAACGGCATCAATTATTCGTCATCCGAATATGAGTCAGAATATGAGGATATTATCTCGGTCTTGTTAATGACTCTGGTGACATCGGCTTTGTTTTGATACGCTATGTATCCCGCGGCCAGCAGAACCAGCACAACGGCAGTTCTTATCCATCTGTTGACGGGCATTATACACACACCCGCAATTATCAGCAGCAGAGGCCACATGCGCAATACAACATGCCAATCCACCTCAAAATCGAACAATGTGATTAAAAGCGCTACAACACCTATGATTATCAATACGATACCTCTACCGAAGCCATCGTTAACGTTATTGTCTTTATTACTCATGACGGTTATCTTTAGATTTAATTAATATCATTACTCCAATTATTATCAGCGTCACCGGCCACAGTTTCCAAACCCAGGTGATGTAGGCAAAATTGTCAAGCAGCGCGATGATTCCGATAAAAATCAGCACGAAGCTGGCAATCATTGCACCGTTGTTAATTTTTTTTTCATCCTTAGGCGTGATATCGATTGTGTCATCCCTGTCACTATAGCTTTGCTCGAGAATGTTTTCCTCAGGAACCACAATCCAAAGAATAACGTACATCCAGAATCCGAAGCTGCCGCATATGGTTGCCACAACAAAAAGCACACGCATCAGGGCAATATCGATTTTAAAATAGTTGGCCAAACCGGCGCAAACTCCTGCCACCACTCTGTTGGTGCGGGAACGTTCAAGTCTTTTTTCGTTTTCCATATTCGTTAATTTCTTATTTCGCTTATAGAACGCAAATTTAGTGATTTTGCTGCATGAAATTGAAAAAATTATTCAATAAAAAAAGGCTCCGCGGAGCCTTTATATCTAAGGTCTAAGGTCTACTCCTTCCCGAATCGTTTGTAATAAGGTTCTCTATCTTCCTGCGGTATGTCTTTCACCAACATGTCAAGCTCATCGATCGGATAATCGGTGAATTTGAGCAGCAGCAACCCGTCGAGTGTGTCGTTGAAATCAGGGTCGACGTTGAAGCACAGGAACTTTGAGTTGATTTTGAGATATTTCTTAAACAGAGTCGGCATACGATAGTCGCCATTGCTGAGCTTCATCAGATAACGGTCGAACTTCTCGACTGTATCCATGTTTTTCTCCATAAGAACATCTACGTCGCACTTGTTGAAATTCGGAACAAAAGGCGTATGCGGAGTAAATTTCTTGGACAGCTCGTCGTTGGTATGCTTCGTCTTGACGTAATAAACTATCAGGCTTTGATAGAATTTTGGATACCAGCTGCTTATACTCACAGGACCTATGAAATAATTCATCTCAGGATGACGCATGATGGTGTACATAAGGCCTTTCAGCAATAGCATAAGCGGAAGTATATCCTTCTGATAGTCGACTGTGACAAACGAACGGCCCAACTCAATTGTTTCATGAAGCATGCCCTCAACCGAAGGATCAATATCAAACAGCGAGTTAACATAGAAACCTTTGACGCCATACTTCTCCATAATCTCGTTGCCCATGCCCAAACGATAACCTCCGGCTATCTTCTGTTCCTCTGTATCCCAAAGAATCAGGTGCTTGTAGTATGCGTCGTAGATGTCGGTATCAATTTGTTTGCCTGTACCCTCGCCCACTGCGCGGAACGCCTCCTCACGACGACGGCCAATCTCATGGATGACATGCGGAATCTTGTCATAATCAGCAAGATAGCATTCAAAATTGGCTGTAGTGTACAACAACGACTCCTTGCGTATGGAATTCAGTTCGCGGGCCAGTTCCGATGGACGGAAAGGCGGATCGATTGGGTCGTTCACACGCGAGCGGAATTTTTTCAACTCGGTGTAAATATTGGCTTGCAACGCATAGCTTCTGCTTCTGAGATATGCCGCCAAGGCCTCAGGTGTCTCATATTGGGCCACCTCAGCCGGAAGTATCGGCTTACCCATCTTCATGACAATCTTCCTGTTGCGCTTGTTGAGCATTTCCTTCACCAGACGGACTGTGCCTAGCAGTGAATATATCCTGGCCAGATAATAGAACTTGCGCGAATTGTTACCATCAAAGTATATCGGTATAACCGGCACCTGTGTTCTCTGAATTATCTTGGCTATTTGAGGCGACCATGCAATATCTTCAGGATAGCTGTGACCATGATAACGGGCCACCTCGCCTGCCGGGAACACGCCCAAGCCATGGCCGTCAGTCAACTGCTGCAGTGATGCCTTGATGCCACCGGTGCTTCCGCCGCCCAATGATTTATTATTCTCAAACGGATTAACCGAGAAAAAGACATCTTTAAGATTCGGAATGTACGAAAGAATGAAATTCGCCATGATTTTGAAGTCAGGACGAACTCTTGATATAACGTCATAGAGAATGATACCCTCGATAGCTCCGAACGGATGATTGCAAACAACCATGAAAGGACCGTCTTTCGGTATCATTTTCAGCTCATTTTCATCAATATCGATTGTGATATTGTAATGACGAAGCATGTCTTGAGCAAACTCTCTGTTCTGCAAATCGGCAGAAGGAGTATAGAGACGGTCAATCTTACGGAATCCCAAGATTCTCAACACCAAAGCCGCAAAAGGCTTGGCTATCGGGCTCCAGTTAAGGTACCTTACCAAATCATCACTTGTTATAAGTCTTCTCACTTTCATACGAATTGCAAAGATACAACTTTTTTGAATACGCAACATATTTTTATTTTTTTAATAATCTTCGCCAGATGCATTGCCGATTGAAAAAAAATTCATAACTTTGCCGAATTATAATTTAGGAATCAACAATATTAAATACATTAAAAATGAAGAAAATCTTATTACTTGGTGATGAGGCCATTGCACAGGGCTTTATTGATGCCGGAGGCAGTGCCATCAACAGTTATCCGGGCACTCCTTCAACACAGATTACGGAGTATGTCATCAACTCTAAACAGGCCAAGGAACAAGGCGTGATCGCCAACTGGTGCGCCAATGAAAAGACAGCTCTTGAGGCTTCTCTAGGTGTGGCTTATGCAGGAAAACGTGCCATGACATGTATGAAGCATGTCGGTTTGAACGTGTGCGGCGACCCATTTATGAATGCCGCCATCATTGGAACCAAAGGAGTTCTGATAGTTGTTGCCGACGACCCGAGCATGTTCTCGTCGCAGGATGAGCAAGACAGCCGTTTCTACGGTCACTGGGCCATGATCCCGATGCTGGAGCCTTCGAACCAGCAGGAGGCATACGACATGGTACATTATGGTTATGAGTTGAGCGAGCAGCTTGGCACACCGGTGCTTTACCGTATTCCTACACGTCTGGCACACAGCCGCGCAGGTGTCGAACTGAAACCTGTCCGCAAGCAGAACGAGCTCACAGAGCCAGCCGACGCAAAGTCGTTCGTGTTGCTTCCAGCCAACGCCAAACGTCTTTACAGAGATTTGATCGACAAGCAGCCGGCATTCACAAAAGCATCTGAGGAATCAGGATATAACAAATTTATCGATGGCACCGACAAGAAAATAGGCATCATCACCACAGGTATAGCATACAACTATCTGATGGAGAACTTCCCAGGCGGAAAATGCCCATATCCGGTGGTGAAGATTACTCAATATCCGTTGCCATACAACATGATCAACCGTCTTTATGACGAGTGCGACGAGATTCTCGTTCTCGAAGACGGACAGCCATTCGTCGAGGAGCAGATTAAAGGCTTCCTCGGCAAGGGTAAGAAAGTGAGAGGTCGTCTTGACGAGACAATTCGCCGCGACGGAGAACTCAACGCCGAAAAGGTAGCTAAAGCATTGGGAATGAAAACTGAGGCAACATTAGCCGTGCCGGATGTCGTAACCAACCGTCCTCCAGCGCTCTGCCAGGGATGTCCTCACGTCGACAGCTACACCGCTTTGAACGAGGTGATGGCCAACCATAAAGGTGGCAAGGTGTTCGGCGACATAGGCTGCTACACTCTGGGATTCAACATGGGCGCCATCAACACTACAGTGTGCATGGGTGCTTCAATCACTATGGCCAAGGGAGCCAGTGAGGTGGGTATCTTCCCGAGCGTTGCTGTTATCGGTGACGGCACATTCGGTCACAGCGGTTTGACTGGCCTTATGGACTGCGTCAATGAGAAAGCCAACGTCGTTGTCATGATTCTCGACAATGACATCACCGCTATGACTGGTGGTCAGCCCTCGTCGGCACACAACAAGATCCGCCGCATTTGCGAAGGTCTCGGTGTAGAGCCTGAGCACATCCGCGATATCATCCCGTTGCCAAAGAACCACGAAGAGAACGTGAAGATCATCGAGGAAGAGGTGAATTATAACGGTGTGTCGGTCATCATCCCTCACCGCACCTGCATTGTGGAATTGAAGAAACACATAAAGAAATAAATGATTGGTTTGTAGAGACGTTTGAAACGTCTCTACTACAAACCGAATTTTGAATTTTAAATTTTTAAATCCAGAAAAATATGAAAAAAGATATCGTTTTGTGTGGTGTTGGTGGTGACGGCATTGTATCAGTTGCCAAAATCATCTCAGACGCTGCCCTCAATATGGGCATGAACCTGAAACAATCGGAAATCCACGGCATGTCGCAGCGCGGCGGCTCGGTGTTTTCGCACCTGCGCTTGTCGGACGAGCCTATCTTCGCCGATGTCATTCCTGAAGGCAAAGCCGACATTATCCTGTCGAGCGAGCCGATGGAGGCATTGCGCTATCTGCCATGGCTCAGCAAGGAAGGCTGGGTGGTAACCAACTCCGACCCGTTCATCAACATCAGCAACTACCCTGACATCGAGAAGGTGTATG
>Ga0129307_1002468_pt1 | contig 14385 bp, 13 predicted proteins | sample P1105metagenome_FD_94437 | JGI IMG/M metagenome (GOLD analysis project Ga0129307, IMG submission 94437) | Capybara group fecal microbial communities from Wisconsin, USA - P1105 metagenome | ecosystem: Host-associated > Mammals > Digestive system > Large intestine > Fecal | place: USA: Wisconsin... | reverse complement strand
GCCTAGCCGTCTCCTAAAAAGCTTGCAGCATCTTTTGGGGCTCCAGTATATGCTGATGGATGAAAAAGGGGCAACCTTTTTCTTCCGATTGATGTTAAGTTTGCCTTACTGCGGAATTGAGGAAAAAAGGAAAACGAATGGCAACAATCAAAGAACTCAAGGCTAGCAACACCCCCCGTTTTAAAGTTCCGGGCAAAGAAGCAATCTACGATGCATTCGACCAGTTCCTCGCAGAGAATTTCCTCGGCGAAACCGTCGAAGCCATCCCTGCCGCCCCGACCAGCGGTACCGAATTCGCACCGCAAGCGGTAACACTCTATGATCTTGCCAACACCTCCAAGGGCAACGCAGGCCTCTGGAAAGCTGGCACAGGGACCTCGTCCAAGAACTGGGACCTGAGCTTTTTGCAAGGCATCCTGAACCAGTTCTCCACGCTCCCGGCTGCAACCCGCGGCAAGACCATCTCCGAAATCAAGGAACAGCTCGAAGACTTCGCCTCCAAGAAGTTCGCGAAGAATCCTGCCAACGCACGCAACGGGCTCTTGCACCTCTGCAACCCGAACCTCTACGCGCCCATCTATTCCTTTGCGGATAAACTTGCCATCTGCAAGGAACATTCACGCTTGCTCGAAGATTTCAAGCTCTCGAACCGTTGGGATAGCGGCCTCTTGAAACTCAAGGTGTTCCGCAAGGACGGCTACATCGCCATCCAGACCGACGAACAGCTCTGCTGGATTTTCGATAAACTCTCTGTGATGCACAAAATCGAAGACGAAGAATTCGACGTGTTCATGAAGAACTACTTCACCGCCCCGAAAAAGAGCACCGCAAAGAAGAAGTAAGATTCACAGTCGTGCCTGCGAGTGGGCAAAAAAAGCGTCGCCAGAAATTAGAATCGGCGACGCTTTTTTAATAGTAACTTGAAAATCTGAAATTACATTTCTATCAAAATTCCGGCGTGGAAATAGATGAAGCCGTAGCCGGAGTTATTCAAGAATTGGTAGCCTCCAGAAACGATGATGGACGAATTGTCGCCATTCTTGATATCAAGGCCTGCCCCTGCGCGCCAGAACATTTGATGATCCTTACCGAGCATGTAGCCAAAATCACCTGTAGCGATTGGCAATACTGTTCTTCCGATAGGGAGACGCACCCAAAGGCTCCCAGACAAAGGTATATAGCCCACGTTATCGAGTTCTTGGTATCCGCCGCCCAAGCCGGCAAAGACCATCTGGTCAATTGGATACCAGAAGTGCCCATAAAAACTCATGTTGAAGTTACCCATGTGGCTCACGCGATTGCAAATACCGCCTTGAGCGTCCAAAGTCAATGCGTTTGCCGGCACTGCGACAAATGCTAAAGCAAATAAGATTGCGGAAATAAAACGTTTCATAAGGTATAATATATAAATTCTTTTTGCTACAGATCCTCGCCTTCGCGAGGATGACAACGCTATCATCAGAGGATTCTATCCCCCGGCTTCAGGATGACATCCCTCAAAGAGAAGTGACCTCGTCGCTCCTTTCGTCTAAACTACTCTTCGCTGCGGGCTTCGCGAGCCCAGCCACCGCTGCGTTCACGCTTGAATGCAAGGAAGAATCCCTTGAGTATCGCGAGGTTCATCAGCAAAAAGTAATAGGCGCTCGGTAGAATTCTCGTCACCGACACAATCAGCGCAAGCGTCATGCAGCCAAAAGTGATCTGGTAGAAAAGTCCCTTCGTCAAAAGCAATGCGTTTGCGATGTACAAAAGAATGATAACGTGCGGAGAAAACCAGCGGATGATTTTATGCGAAAAGAACAGATATGCCAAAAGCGGGCGGAACGGATTCAAAAGCGGCAAATAAGAAAGCAAGTAGTTGAAATTTGCACGACCGATACGCACTTTGCGTCTAAATTCACCGCTCGATTCTTTCGAGGTTTGCTCCGTGCCGATAGCACTCGCCACGAACGTACAATAAAATCCTTTTTGCAAAATTTTCGTCGTCACAAAGAAGTCGTCCATGACGCTCTTCTTTACCGGAAGTTCTGTATAAAGTTCCTTGCGAATCGCGTAGAGCGCTCCGTTACCGCCAATCAAACGGTCCAGTACGCCTTCGAACTTCTTGATTTCGCTTTCCAAATCCCAGTAAGAACTTTCGCCTTTGCCCAAAACGCTTCCGCTCTTGTCCGAAAGAATCAAATGCCCACAGACGCAACCGATTTTTTTGTCGTGGAACGGATCGACGAGCTTACGAACAACATTAGGGAAGAACATCGTATTCGCATCGCAGAATAGCAAAATGTCGTTCTTTGCAATTTTCTGCAAGCGGTTCAGCATCGCAGCCTTGCCCGCATTTTTCGGAGCTTTGACCAACGTAATTCCTTTATCAGCATAGCGTGCGATAATTTCGGCGGTCTTATCCGCAGAACCGTCATCGCCGATCAAAACCTCAAGTTTTTCCTTGGGGTAATCAATTTCAAGAATGTTATGAATCTTGCGTTCAATCACAGCCTCTTCGTTGAAAGCCGAAATCAAGATGGATACTGTCGGCAGTTCCTCTTTCCCGGCAACAGGCTTTTTTTTGCGTTTGAAGATTTCACTCACGAACGGGAGTGTCATCGGGAACAGCAAGTAGCAATGAATAATCAAGAACAGCAAAACCCAAAAGGCTATTTGCGCATAAAAGAGGACGTTTTCGTTCATTTCGAAATCCACTCCTTCTCTTTTTCAAGAATTTGATAAAGCAAGTACTTCATTTCTTCGGCCGTATAGGAATCCTTGACGGTCAAAATCGAAAGCCCTTTCGGGGCAATCAGAACAAATGCCGGGAGTACGCTTAAGTTCCACACATCAAAATAGCAGCGTTGCACCGTCTTCTTTTTCCCGTCGCAGACAATCGTGTCTTGAGAATCTACGTCAAGTTTTGCCGAAATAAATCGCGTATTCAAGAGCGAAGCGACCGTCGGATCCGAATAAGTATTCGCGTCCATAATCCGGCAAGGCACACACCAGTTGGCATAGAGATCGACAAAAACGAGTTTGTTTGATTTTTTTGCTGTTTGCAATGCTTCTGTATAATCCAACCAATGCACAAGTTTGGGCTTTGGAGGCGGAGCCGCAAAAGCTGATAATGCAAAGCTTAAAACAATGATTGCCCACAAACATGCTTTCATTACTTTTTCCCCTTCTTTTCCGGCTTCGGTTTCGGAATGCCAAGCAATGAATCGATTCTATCCGTAACGGCAACCTGGAACACTAACCAACGTTTCCCGTCATCGAGAACTTTATCCATAGACTTGATAAAGTCTTCGCGACTGTAGCCGTACTTTGTCAGAACATCGCGACGTGCAATGCGACCGAATGGGGTATCGCCACCGTAAACCTGTTCTGCAACACGCATTTCTACAAACGCAGCAACAAGACGCTCATCTGCTTTTTCAGGAGAATCGGAACAAGCTAAAAGTGCAATAGATACTGCTCCGAAAAACGCGAAACGAAGCCTGGTTTTCCAAGCTCCGATTCTAGCGAATTCCATCAACGTTCTTTGCCACATAGCCATACTGTTATTCAAAAGCAAGACTTTTAAACAAAGCTACTTTCTATCTTCCAAAGCATTTTCAAAAAGGCCTTCGACGTAATCGCTCTTGTTGAATTCCACAAGCTGGTCGATACGTTCGCCCATGCCCACCCAACGGATTGGGATTTGCAACGAACTTGCAATCGAAAGCACAGAGCCACCACGGGCGGTTCCATCGAGCTTTGTCACGACAAGACCGGTAAGCGGGAAACTCTGGTTGAAAATCTTCGTCTGGTTGATGGTGTTCTGTCCGGTGTTGCCGTCAATCACGAGCCACATGTCGTGCGGCATTGCCGGATCAACCTTCTTGATGACGCGAACAATCTTCTTGAGTTCTTCCATCAAGTAATCTTTGTTGTGCAGGCGGCCTGCCGTATCGATCAGCACTACGTCGCAGCCACGGGCAACCGCCGCATTGCAAGCGTCAAACGCCACGGCTGCCGGGTCAGAACCTTCCTGATGCTTGACAAATTCAGCACCCGAGCGTTCGGCCCATGTTTCAAGCTGGTCAATTGCCGCCGCACGGAACGTATCGCAAGCGGCAATCATCACCTTCTTGCCTTCGTCTTTCCAACGAGCTGCAAGCTTACCAATCGTCGTCGTCTTGCCCGCGCCGTTCACGCCAATCACGAGCACCACATGCGGCTTGCCCTTGAGTTCGAACGGAGGCGGGTCCTTGAGCAAACGTTCCGCTTCGTTACGCATGATGTCGAGCACCTGCTCTGTCGTAAGCGACTTGCCCAAAGCATTTTCACGAAGCGCGTCTGTCAAGAGGAATGCAGCTTCGACGCCAACATCCGCCTTGATGAGGTGTTCTTCAAGTTCTTCGAGTGTCTCGTCCGTAATTTTACCGGCGCCGACAATACCCTTCAACTCGCCGAGCAAGGCGTCGCGGGTCTTTGCAAGCCCGTTCTTGATTGCAGAAAAAAGTCCCATCAGAAAATTTCCGTATAATCGTTAAACCAAACTGTCAACTTTATCCACGAGACCGTAAGCTTTGGCCTCTTCGGCGGACATGAAGTTGTCGCGTTCAGTGTCGCGGTCAATCTGTTCAATCGTGTGGCCCGAAGTTTCAGCAAGAATCTTGCCCGTGATGCCACGGATTCGCAACATTTCTTCGGCCTGGATTTGGATATCGCTTGCGGGTGCCACAATCTCGCCGTGAATGAGCGGCTGGTGGATCATGATGCGGGCGTTCGGCCATGCACAGCGCTTGCCTTTTGCACCGGCAGTGAGGAGAACGGCGCCCATCGAGGCTGCCTGTCCGCAGCAAACCGTCACGACATCGCTTTGGATGGCGTTCATGCAGTCGTAAATGGCGAGGCCCGAAGAAATCACGCCACCCGGGCTGTTGATAAAGAAATAAATATCGTCGTGATTCAGTGAATCTAAATACAAAAGTTGCTTGACAATGCGTTCAGCACTTTCATCATCGACACCGCCCCACAAAAAAATCCTGCGCTTGGAGGCAAGGTATTCTTCTGCCTTCTTGAGCATGTCCGGGGTCTGCTTTTCTTTATTCTCGTTACAATCTGCCATAAATATTCCTTTTGTTCCGGTATAATTTAGAAAAGTATTAGGGGGTAAGTTGCTGTTTTTTTTGTTTTAGGTATTCGAATTTAAGGAATATGAGATTACATCTTTGCTACTTTGAATAATGAGGGGAGTACGTGATAAATGGAGCCAATCCGCTGCCGGGTGGATTAATTTATTTTTAACCGTTTTTCGGCTGTTAATACGATTGCCAGTCTTTTGACTAACAAACATCAAGAAATTTTTTGACCTTTACTATATTTTTTTTGTAATGAGGAGTTTCCGTTCTTTGTATTAGGATAGGAGAATGTTATTATGAGAAAGTATTTCTTTGCTAATGCTTTTTGGGGCCTTGTGAGTACAATCACATTTTTGGCCTGTGGTGATTCTTCTGATGATTCCGTTTCTGTGAATACGCAGATGCGAGTGGATGCTCTAGAGGATTTGCCGAATTGTTACGAAAAACGCGAGGGTGAAACGGCGTTTCTTCTCGAAGACAATTCTACATACAAATGTCATAATGGCAAGTGGGAAATGGAATCAGCTTCGGTGAAGACTGTGCCCACGATGGATGATTTGCTTAATTGCACAAGTAAGAGCCAAGGCGATACAGTGCAGGTTGTCGCAGAAAATGCCATTTATCAGTGCATAGATGGAAAATGGCTGAAATACCGCACTCTTATAGATCAGAAACAATCGCAAGAGGATTTGCTTGCCTGTGTGCCAAAACGCGAAGGTAATCTTACTTATGTCGCTGATGAACAAACTCTATATCAATGTCTGGATGGCAAATGGGTCCGCTACGATGTATCTAGTACTGTAGAACCGAATAAGCCTATGTCTAGCAGTTCCATCAAGAACGAAAAGGTCCTTAGCAGTTCTTCTGTAACTTTGCCAAAGTCAAGTAATGGCGTGGCTTTGTCTTCTTCTGTTATTAAATCTTCAAGTAGTGTAGCGAAGCTATCATCTAGTATTCTCGTGATATCAAGTAGTGCGGCAAAGTCGTCGTCTAGCATTGTCAAGTATTCCAGTAGCAAAGAGAATGTTCCAGCTTCTTATGCTTTTGATACGTGGCTAGGTCTTGAAGGTATATCGCGAGTAGATACGCGTCTCGATAACGGCTCCAAAACCTCTGGTTATTGGTTCGGTTACGATGACCGTGGCGATAGGGGCGAATCTAGGATTATTTGGGCCGATGGTATTATAAAGCTAGTTGCCGGAAATACGCCCGATTCTCTTGCCAACGTTATTAGCTATTGCAATGGTGTCTGCGGTACTGCAATTCTCGACAAAGGTTTATTGTCTTACAACCCGTTCGTGGGAATAGGTTTCAATGTTGTTGGAAATACTTCCAAGACTGATCCGACCCTAGAAGCGGGGGATGCTTCTTCTTGGGGTGGTGTTTGCATTACCTACGCTTCCGAAGCGGCACCGTCTTTCGAACTTGGTCTTGGTGATGATGTTGATGCTTCTATTGATTATGCGAATCCGGCAGCCTCCCTCCCGAAAGCTTCAGCGGGTCTCGTGAAACAACTTGCCTGGTCTGATTTCAAACAACCGTCTTGGTACAAGGGGAGTAAAAAGATATCGGGACTTGAAGCGGCAAAACAGCTTGTTTCGATGAAATTTAAAATACAATCTGTTTCAAATGAATATAAATTCAACATTTGCGGTATTGGCCCATACGGCGGTGCTTGCCCGACATCCTGTAAGCTTCCGCCAAGAGCCGTGGTAACATCGTCTTCAAGTGAAGTAAAATCGTCATCTAGTGTAGCAAGATCTTCGAGTGGCGTGGCGCTTTCTGCTGGATCTACTTTTGAAACTTGGAACGGTTTCGATTGGAAATCGCAAGTTAATACAGGTCTTGATAACGGCTCTAAAACTTCTGGTTACTGGTTCAGTTATGATGATCGCGGCGACAAGGGCAAATCCCAAATTGTATGGGCCGATGGTTCTGTAGGGCATAGTGATGGAAGGTCTCCTGACTCTCTTGAAAACGTTATCCAGTTGTGTAATGGCATCTGTGGTACAGCGATTCTTGACAAGGGTGATCTGGTTTACAACCCGTTCGTGGGTATCGGTTTTAACGTTGTTGGAAATACTTCCGAAACGGATTTGACTCCGGAGGCTGGCGATGCTTCTGCTTGGGGTGGCGTTTGCATTACTTATAAATCGCAGATTCCTCCGTCTATTGAACTCGGCCTCGGTGATGAAGTTGATGCTTCTATTGAATATGCGAATCCGGCAGCCTCCCTCCCGAAAGCTTCAGCGGGTCTCGTGAAACAACTTGCCTGGTCTGATTTCAAACAACCGTCTTGGTACAAAGGTGATAAAAAGATGCCGGGGCCTGAAGCGGCAAAACAACTCGTTGCGCTGAAGATCAAGATGCAGGGGTCTTCAGGACAATACGACTTTAAAATCTGTGCCATTGGTCCATATGGCGGAGATTGCCCGCAGTCTTGTGGCTCAGAACCTTATAATGGAAGGTGAGTGGAACATTCCGATGGAATGCTCTATTCGAAAAGTGCACGATATAACAAAATTTTATTTATACCCGTAGACAGTAAAAGTCTGTTCTGATTCATCATACTCGTACGGAATACTGTGTTTCTGCAAGATTTCCAAAAATAGAGATTTATGATCATAGGTATATATCTTATCAGGAACAAGGATGCCTATGAATTCATGAACCGTCTCAACATGCTTTATTTTCATCCATTCTATTTGCGACAGTTCTATAACTTTATACAAAATATCCTCGTCGTGCCGCAAATTCCAAAAGCCGCCAGGCACAAAATCTTCAAATAAGGTTTTATACTGCACGCAGTCCCAAGGAGCTTTTTCCATGATATCGTTTATCAATTCATGCCACTTTGTATTGTTCATAAACGATACAAGACCTTTTTCTTCAACAAACGATCTTATTTTTCCTTCAAGGTCTTTTTATGTTTATATCTTCCGTTTTCTACGTCATCTATATCGTGTTGTATATTTCTAAGAAGAATATCAAGATCTTTTTCATGCATAGTAAAGTAATTCACCGAAGATATTTCCTGTTCGTCTCGCATGACATAACAGCATCCTCGTCCATACCTAGATACCCGTACGATAAAATGAATATCGCCTTTCCATTTGATATCAAGCACTTTTTCCCAGCCAGTCTCATTTGCATATCAATTCCCCCGTCTGCAATTTTGCGGTTCATTTAAATATTGGGTATCTCTAAAAGTACATCTTTTTCGTGAAAAAGATTTTTGTTTACCGCTTTATTGCAAATCTTTGGGCAAATATTTTTCCGGCACTTTGTAGCCTAAGTTGTAAAGCCTTCGTACATAGCTCTCGTCTTGCAAGCGCTTTTCGGATTCTTTGATGAGCTTACGTATTGTTTTAGCTTCTTTTCCAAACGCAATACGGCCTAAGGTCATCCAAGAAAGCAATGCAATCAATAACAGAAATGATCCGCACATATAACATGGAAATTTAAACTTGTACGGGACAATGGTGACTGCATACCAGCAGGTAATCCATATGGTGGTGCTGAGCAGGGCTATTTTTAAATTTAGCGAAATGTTGATTTTGTTTATGTCCGTTCCGATTCCTTCAATTGTGGGCTCGTGAACGCGCTTGTCAAGGAATTCCTTGTTACATTTGGGACAAGTGAATATCGGTGAACCATAACCAAAAGAATTCCAGTCTTCGCGGTTGATGATCGTCTTGCAATTGGGACAATAAGGTTTAAACATGTGATTAAATATAAGTTAAATATCGAGTTGAAGAACGAAAAAATGTGGAATCGCTGTTTTTACGTGAAAAATATTAAGATCAAGGTGATTTTTACGTAAATTTCGCCATTTCCCCCAAAAATGCCGTTCTACACATTTATTATCTTTAGCTACCTACTAATAACTATTGACCAATGACTAATGACCATCACTCGGAGTGCAGTCTAGATCCTACAACCTAACCACCAACCACTACCGCTACCACTTCCTACTTCCTACTTCCTACTTCCTACTGTCTACTTCCTACTATTTACTATATTCCTCCCGAAATGCTAATAACCACCAACCACAGCCTACTTCTCTATCGTCTTTGGATTATCGCTACGCTCTAATCCCAAATGCTAGGCTCGAAAATGGTCCCACAAGTGGTCCCGCTTCGCTCGCCTTACGCATTTGTCGTCTATAGGGCGAAGCCCGTTCTTTCGTCTAATTTCCCCATTGACAAAAAATCCATACCAAATGTTTACACAATATAGCGAGAAGAGTAAGATTTAAATATTTTAATGATTGATGGTTACTTTTTCTGACATAGCGGACTACCGCGACTTCTTGAAGGAATTCTACGACAGGCGCAAGGTCGAGATGCCCTTCTACAGCTACCGCATGATGGGTGATAAGCTAGGGCTAGACTCCAGCTATCTCTATCGGGTATTGCAAAAAAAGCAGCATCTGCCTGCTCATGCATTACCTGCGGCTAAGGAAATCCTTGCGCTGGCTGGTCGCGAGGCCGAATACTTCGACCTCCTCTATTCTGCTGCTGTCAGCAAGGATAAGACCAAGCGCGAAGAACTGATGGCGAAAGCCCTCTCGCTCCGTGACGTGGAGCGTCATTCTTTGCAAGCCGCCGAACTTAAACTCCTTGAAAACTGGTGGATTCCTGCGGTACGCGCCTACCTGGAATTGAACGGTGGGGTGGTGAACGTCAAGCGTATCGCCAAGGATATCTGTCCGCCGATTACCGAGGAGCAGGCTCTCGAAGCCATTGAAACTTTGAAGGAGGTCGGTCTCGTCAAGAAACTTGCGTCGGGTAAGCTTGCGCTGACCGAGGCTCACTTGACCGTCGGGGGTCCCGAAAAGGCCAAGGCTGTGCGCAATTTCCAGCGCCAGGTCTTGAAGCTTGCGAGCGACGCTCTTGAAAACATCCCCGTCAATGAACGCAATATTTCCACACTGACCCTTTCTGTGGATCAGTCCTGCTTCGAAGATCTCGGTGACATGCTGAGGGAATTCCGCCGCTTAGTCCAGAAAAGAGTGGACGGAGCCAAGAATCCTGATCGTGTTATGCAGCTTTCTATGGCATTTTACCCGGTTGCCCGCAAAGGAGGGGCGTCGGAAAATACTATAATAATAGGGGAAGGTGCAGGAGATAAGAAATGAGTAAATGGGCGTGGACATACGGGTTGGCGACATTGGCTTTTTGCTGTGTCGCCTGCGATAGCGGACGTACCGCTGGATCGTCGATGGAGACGGAAAACTCCATCGCGGTGCTTACCCAGTTGGCCGATGGCACGCCTGCTGCACGTATGGACGTTATTGTCCGCCCTGAAAGCTATTTGCCGGGTGCAGATGAACTTGGCTCGGACTCCCTCTACCAGTTGCATTTTGAAACCGACGAAAAGGGTCGCGTCGTCTTGTCGGATGTCCCGTCGGGCAACTATGTCATCGAAGCTCGCAACGATTCCTTGAATTTGAAGGGATTTGCAAAGATTAAATACGTTGAAGCGGATTCGACGACTCCTCTTACAGTTGAAGTTTCTGAGCCGACCAAGGTCTCTGGTCACGTCGGTCTTCCACAGATGGTTCGCCGTTCGGCGACTGTTTCTGTGCAGGGATTGGACTACCAGGTCTCGATGGATTCTACCGGCTACTTTGAATTTGAATCGCTGCCGAGTGGCGATGTTGAAATTGTCGCGTTCGTCAACGATGCCGCAGAAGATTCTGTCACGGAATATGGCAGAATAGCGATGAACGTCGGTGGGCAGTCCGGCGAAGGCGAACTTTATCTTGGCGACTCCGCGTACGTCAAGAAATACTTTGTATTTGATGACTTTGAAAACGGTACTGGCGATTGGATGCCTTCGGCTTCGCATAACGCAAGCGTTAATTTCGATATTGTCTCTGCTGGACTTGACCGCAAAGGCAAGGCTGCACACTTTGTCTGTGTTCGCGATTCTGCGGCTGAATGGGATTGGGCTCTCATCGGTCGAGATCTCGGTGGCTTTGTCGATATGAGCGAACTTGATTCCATCAGGTTTTGGGCTCGCGGTTCTGTAAAGTCCCGGATTTCATTCGCGTTTGACATGCTCGTGAATACCGATTCCGTGACAAGTACGGACAATATAAAATCTTGGCGTCATTTTGATGTAGATACGGTTTGGACTCGCTATACTGTGATTCCGTCACAATTGGATACTGCGGATAGCAATGGCGGAAACGTCGGTTGGGATGCGGTCAAGAATCGTGTGACAAAGATTAGCATCTTTGGTGCTATGGGTACTGAAGTCTGGGTTGACGATATCGAGGTCTTTGGTTACGGCATCTTTGACCCGTATGCTCCGTTGACGAAAAAAGAAAAAGCTAAAAAAGAAGACTAGTTTTATCCATTATTGACATTTTATCAATGAGACCTGCGGTTCGCCGCGGGTCTTTTTTTGCATGCGAAAATAGTTTTATTCAAGAGGTTGACCGTGTTGGGTCAATCCGAAGGAGTGTGTATGAACATGAAACGTTTGGCTACATTGGGTTTGCTTGCTGGTTTTGGTGTAAGCGCCCTTGCAGATAACCCCATTTCCAGTTACCATTACTTGGCGGACCCTTCCTGTGCCTCCGATGGTGATACCTTCTACATCTTGACCGATGTGGATGACTACAACAACCAGACCAACTGGAATTACGACATTGTCGGTCTTTATGCTTTTACTTCTGAAGACATGAAGAACTGGACCGACCACGGCATGATTTTCCGTTCCAGGCGTGAATTCGGGAACTATCCGAACAACACTTGGGCGTCGGGCATTGCTGTGAAGAATGGCAAGGTCTATATTGTCTATCCAGATGGTGCTAGTGGCGTGGGCATGATTACGGCACCTGCGATTGACGGCCCCTATACGGACCCGATCCAGGCTTCTCACGGCGTGAACAGAATCGCCGGCGGTGGCGGTAGCGTTATCGGCGGTTGCGACGGCATCGCGCACTGCTTTGACCCAGGCATTTTCTTCGATGACGACGGCACGGGCTATGTGATTTTTGGCGGTGGCGAAAGCGGCCAGCGCCCCTACGGCAACAACTTCGACATTATCAAGTTTACCGAAAGCAACGGCAAGATTACCATGGACAAGAACTCCCTTACGAGAGTCCAGTTGCCGAATTCTTTCGAAGCTCCTTACTTGCACAAAAAGGGGAGCACTTATTACTTGAGTTTCAATAACCGTAGCCAGATTATTGATTACGGTACGTCCAACAAAATCATGGGACCCTATACTTATGTGGGCCAGGTCATTCCGGGCATCGGTTCCGTGCCGGACGCTCATGGCGAAGGCGGCAACAACCACCACGGTTTTGCTCCGTTCAAGGACAAGTGGTATGCGGTTTATCACGACCGCCGCCTGGTGACATCCAATAACCACCCGGCCGCAACGACGCAGCAGGGCGTGCGTTCTGAAAACCCGAACTACGAAAACCACAGAAGCGTGTCCATCGACGAACTCACGTGGAATGGCGACAAGATGAACAAACTCACCTTCACGCGTGAAGGCCCGAAGCAAATCAAGAACTTTGACCCGTACAAGACGTACAAGGCGACGACGAGTTCCAAGCAGATGAATATTCGCAGCCGTACCGATTGGACCAAGGGCCAGCCGGTGAAGCACGTGCTCTTGCCGCTCACGAGCCGTAGCGAATCCTGGATCCGCGTTTCTGGCGTGGATTTCGGTAAGGGTGCAGAGAATCTCCGCATCAAGGCTGCAAGCGTGGCCGACGGCAACACGATTGAAATCCACAAGGGTAGCGCGAGCGGTACTTTGGCCGGTACTTGCAAGATTGCAAAGACCGCGAACAACATGACCTTTACCGATAACGATTGTGCCATGACGGGCCTTACCGGCGTTGTCGATGAACTGTTCTTCGTGTTCAAGGGAAGCAAGGATTCGACCATGGGCGTTCTCGAATGGGAATTCCAGGGCACGAAGCGTGAACCGGAGCCACAGCAACCGTTTGGCGGTAAGGAATGGGCTGTTCCGGGCAAGATTGAAATGGAAAACTTCGATGAACCGGGCTATGGCGCAGGTAACGATTCCTATTCCGACAACGATTCCGACGACCACGGTGCCGAAAGCAATGGCGGCAAGAGCTACCGCGAAGGCACTGGTGTCGATATTTACAAGAAAGCGACGGGTTACGTTGTCGGTTACAACCAGGCTGATGAATGGCTGGAATACACGGTGAAAATCGAAAAGGAGGGCGACTACACGATGTTTGCGGCGGTGGCTTCTGCCAATGCGACCTCTGGCTTTAAGCTTTCCATCGATGGCGACGATATTACGGAATCGATTGCGGTCCCGAAAAATGAAGGCGAAGACAACTTTGACGACTACAGCAAGGTGAAGGCGAACGTGAAGCTTCCGGCGGGCAAGCACATCCTCCGCTTTACCGTGACCGGCGACTGGATGGACATCGACTACATTCAGTTTGTTGCAGGAAAGGACGCGAAGGATCCGGACGACGAGACGATTGCACTCCATAAGGGTTTCCGCCTTGAAACGACCTCCCTCAAGAGCTTCGACGTGTTCGATTTGACGGGCAAGAAGGTGGCAAGCTTTACCGCGCACAACATGGCCGAAGCGAAGAGCCTCTGGCGTGAAAGTGCACAGGCGAAGAACGTGCAGGGCATGAACCTTATCCGCAACCGTGCAAACGGCATGGTCGCGAAAGTCCGCATGACGAGGTAGAATTTAGTGGTTAGTAAACAGGATGAGAAAAAGAAAAATTAAAGATGAAAAATTAAAAATGAATTTTTTATTCTTAATTTTTAATTCTTAAATCCTAACTCCTTCCCTGTTGACATTTTATCAATGGACCTGTGGTGTTTCGCAGGTCTTTTTTTGTGTTTTTGAGAATATTTTTAAAGTAAATGGGATGATTGTGTGTGGGACCATCCTAAGGAGTGCTATGAAACTGCTTAAGAATGCGACAATGTTTGGTTTGCTTGCGGGCTTTGGTGTAAGTGCGCTTGCTGATAACCCAATTTCTACTTATCATTACTTGGCGGACCCCGGTGCCGCTGCCGATGATGAATATTTCTACATCATCACGGACTCCGATGACCCGGCTCCGTACAATTCCGGATCATACGAGATTTTTGCTCTTTATGGTTTCCGCAGTAAAGATATGCAGAACTGGACCGACTTCGGCATCATTTACGACGCCCGCAAGGTGAATGGTATCGGCGCTATTTGGGCATCTGGTATAGCCGTGGATCCCAAGAGTGGGACGCTCTACATCGTGTTCCCCGAT
>Ga0129307_1002467_pt1 | contig 14390 bp, 15 predicted proteins | sample P1105metagenome_FD_94437 | JGI IMG/M metagenome (GOLD analysis project Ga0129307, IMG submission 94437) | Capybara group fecal microbial communities from Wisconsin, USA - P1105 metagenome | ecosystem: Host-associated > Mammals > Digestive system > Large intestine > Fecal | place: USA: Wisconsin... | reverse complement strand
CAAAGTAATGATTACATAATAAAAATCATCAAATCCACCAAAACTCATACCAAAAACATTTAACAGTACTGAAAATATTGCTATTATGATAAATAACCAAGCTAAAATTTTATGCAATCCCGTTTTGATGCATAAATCTTTAAGGAACTGCAATCTGCTTGATAAAAGGAATACTCTACTTAATTTGAGAAGCCTAAGATATCGTAAAACACTAATGCTTGGGATGATTGCAGGCAGAATAACATCAAAAGGTATGGAAGCAATCAAACCCACTATATTCAATTTATCCGTTAAATAATCTTTTTTCGGAGAGGAAATATGTAAATTCCATGCCCATTCTATTAAAAGGATTATACAAACAATAAAATCGAAAAATTGAATGTAATCTGCAATATCGACAGGAATTTGGAAAATAAGTGCAATACTGATTAGAAACATGTCTACAATTATCAAACCGTTATAAACATATTTCCATAAAAATAATTTTAGATTTATGTCCCTGCCAAATAACTTCATTTGTTAAAACTCCAATCTTAAATGAATGTTCTTCATTTAAATTATTTACAGTGCTTAATTAATTTCAGACTTAAGTGTTAATAATTAGTTAATACTTTATTAAATCAAATATTTAAATTTCATCATCATAATTAAGAATAATATTGTTTTGAATAATTTCCCATATATTCGTTTGAAACGAATACAGCTTTCAAACAAGGGTTGAACTAAAAGAACATGCTGAAAGGGATTTGAAGAATTCTGTTTTAACTGAATATTAGTTGAGCTATTATCCGTAACTTTATAATTGATGATTAGAATTTACGATAAGTAGTCTATTTAATTAAATTAGGGCTAGTTTTAATGAATATCAGCAAAGCTATTTCAACCATTAGCTTGAGCTAGTCGAATCGCATTTCACATTAAGATATGACAAAGTCTGCACAGAATCAAACCACTGCTTTTCATGATTTAATTTTGAAAGGTTGAAAAAAAAGTTTAATACGATGAAATTAAAAAAAATAACCTTATAACATCTGTGGAGAAATTATGCATGGGCAATGATTTTTTTAAATTTGAGGAAAATGATTTGGATTTTCCATTTTATAACGGTAAACCGTCAGTTTCAATAATAGGATGGGTGGTATTGGTGATTGGCGTAATATTGACAATCGCATTCTATTTTGGACTGGCAGCATATATTCCAGGATATGAGTATTGGCCGTTTCCATTGGCAGCTATTGTGGACATTCTGATTATCTTGATACCATTGGCGTACTGCTGCAAGGGAAAATTGGGCCTGATTATTAAAATGCCAAAATTAAAGGACATGAAGGTAGTAATATTATGTGCAATAGCTTATCTCATCGTTACAATGGTGATTAACATAATATTGGAGATGTTCGGAATTGTTGGAACAAGCAATCCTCTGGGTGAAGTGGCGGCTGCAGCTCCGCTATTGGTCACAGTCGATCTGCTGATCTCATTGTTTGGTGAGGAATTATTTAAAATCACCATATTCCTGATAGTTATGGCAGCGGCTTATCACGTCACAAAAAACAGGAAAAATTCAATTATTGTAGGAATTGCAGGCGCCTGCATATTGTTCGGTTTGATTCATATGCCAACCTATGACTTCAATATTGCGCAATGCCTGTTGCTCATAGGTATCGGTTGCGTATTCCACCTATACCCATATGTTAAAACAAAAAATATCGTGAACTCATACATTACACATCTCATGATAGATTTCGTGATATTCCTGCCGTTCATGATAATGGGGGCAATGTAGCATCACTCTAAATCTGATTTGAATAATTTAACTATAATTATTTTTTTAAAATATAATAAGGGGAAAAAGCATGAACAGAAAAATTATTTTAGCTTTGTTTGTAATTTTTGTGATTATGGCAAGTGCGGCTGCAGTGAGTGCAGTGGCTCATGAAGAGAATTTCGGAAAATTTACATTATCTATAGACGGCCAGAGAACCGGAAATCTTTCTTTGCATACTGACGGTGAAGTTATGGATATGTACGAATACGACACTCCAAACGGAAATGTCTCAGTTTTGTACATGTCCGGTAAAATGGATCCGGATGAGGTCATCAATGATTTCATTGAAGAGGACGGGTATAAAAAAATCGGGCCCGTTGGCGAATTCACACTTCTAGAAACTGAAGACGGGAAGTATGAAGGAGTATATTTCAGTGATGATTATTGGGTTGCTGTGATTTTTGAGGATTTGAATTCTGGAAAGGCAATTTTGGAATCATTTAAATTAACTTAAGCCTTTTCATAGAAACTGTTTTAAATTTCATTTTACTAATTATTAATTAATGAATGCCAATGTGAACGATGAAAAGATTTTTACGAAGCCATTCTTTCTGGTCTTTGGGGCGTTGCTGTTTTCAGCTTTGGTGATGTATGCTTTAATGTCAACTGTAACAGAGTATGCCACAGCTCTAGGATCATCAGCCACCATTGCCGGGCTAGTGTCTGGATTGTATATTTTCGGAGGGCTTTGCTCCAGAATCTATTCCGGAAATGCCTTGGAAAAAGTCGGCTGGAAAAAGATAGCTTTGGTATTCATGAGCATTCATTTTCTATCATGTCTTTTGTATTTTGTAGTAAGTGACGTGACCTTGCTTTTGGCTGTTCGTTTCATTCACGGAATCGGTTTTGGAGCAACGGCCAATGCGATAGTTACAATAGCCTCTGATGTGCTTTCAAAAAAGCGTTTCGGAGAGGCTTTTGGCTATTTCATGCTTGGAACCACAATAGCTGTGGGGCTCGGCCCATATATCAGCGGATTTCTATATGACTGCGTTGGCCCATACGGCTGTTTTGGAGCTGCAAGCGTCTTTTCTGCACTTGCACTGATTTTTATTTATTTTGTCGATGTGAGTGCACACGACCCTGGAAACAATCCTGAGAAGGTTAAAAAAGAGGATGATGGCTATAGTGGAATTGAAAAGGTCTTTGAAATTAAGGCTATTCCGGTATCCCTTTTCACCGCACTGACAAGTCTCGGTTACGTTTCAATCCTCTCATTTTACAGGCTCTATGCCGTTGAGGTTAACCTGGCAACCGCATTTTCATGGTTCTTCATAATCTATTCGGTTGTCCTGGTCCTGTCAAGGCCGATAGCAGGCAAGATTCAGGATAGGCATGGGGATAGAATAATCTGCTTTACAGGCATCATAGCACAGTCCGTAGGTTTGCTTTTGATTGCAGTATATCCTTCAACATTGACGGTCATTGTATGTGCAGTCTGTGCTGCCTTAGGATTCGGAACACTTAATTCGGCATGCACAACAATTGTTACAAGAAACAGTTCCGAACATCGCCGCTCCTATGCGGTATCCACATTTTTCATATTCTGTGATGCGACAATGGGCTTCGGTCCGGCACTGCTTGGAAGCTTTGTTTCTGCAACCAGCGGATATGCTCCCGTTTATCTAATATCTTCAGTTATCACAATATTGGCTCTTCCAATAGCAGTTTATGCCTTAAGGAAGTGAAAATAATCATTTAAAGGATTTAAGAAAGTTTTAAATATTTATTTTTACAGATTCTAAACCATGAAAAAGCTCGTAATTTTTGATTTTGATGGAACATTGTTCGATTCCATATGTGATGTAGTAATCTGTTTTAACAGGGTTTTGGAAATCTATGGATTTCCCACCATGACGCGCGAGGAATACATTCCATGCTTGGGCGGAAACATCGATGAGATTGTCTCATTGGTGCTGGGGGAAAACAGCACTCCCCAAAATGTAGAGGAAGTGAAGGAAACATATCTTGATTTTTACAATTCATCTAAAAAGGAATTGACAGTTCCGTTTCCTGATTCTCTTGATCTTCTTGAAAATCTACAAGACCGAAACATATTGCTTGCCATCAACTCAAACAGATTGAACTATTCATTAAATGAGTTCGTTGAAAGGCATTTTTCAGGTATTGACTTTACAGCCATCGAAGGCCACAGTTATCCCAATCCGTCAAAGCCAAATCCCTATGGAGTCAATAGAGTTCTTGAAAAGGCCGGTGTCGATGCTGATGAAGCAATCTATATAGGGGATTCCGCAACAGACATCAAAACTGCTGAAAATGCAGGAATAGATTGCATTTTGGTAAGATGGGGATATGGAAATCAAAAGGACTTTGAAAACCCGCATGTTTTAGGTGTTGTCGATGACATGTCTGAAATAATAAAGTATTTCTAATTTCAAAACCAAATTAAATATTATGTTATTCGTACAATACCCAAAATGCTCAACTTGCCGCAAAGCAAAAAACTGGTTAGATGAACACGGCATCGAATAGGAATCCAGACACATTGTCGAAGACAATCCGAATGCTGGTGAAATCGAGGCCTGGTATAAAAAGTCTGGCTTGCCGTTGAAAAGATTTTTCAACACTAGCGGAAAGATATATCGTGAAAACAAGTTAAAAGACAAGCTCCCAGACATGTCCGAAGAGGAACAGTTTGAACTTTTAGCAACAGATGGAATGCTTGTAAAAAGGCCAATCGTCGTTGGCGACGACTTTGTTCTGGTCGGATTCAAAGTCAAGGAATGGGAAGAAAAATTATTATAAAAAAAGGTTTTTGAGTATTGAATTGTCAAATTCAATACAAATTATTTTTTAAAACTGGATTCTGTGTCCTGTCCAGTCGTCATCGTCTTCAAAGACATCTGTCTCTTCTTTATCTTCTTTTGACTGTGAGTTGTTGGACACCACAATTCTGGAGATGTTTGAGTAATTCCAGTATATTACATCCCCATTTTCGCAGGTTTCCTTGATGTGGTCCTCTCTGAACTCTATTAGGGTGTCTTCTTCCTTGTAGAAATCTCCATAATTGTCATTTGAATATACTATCTGGAAGAAGTCAAAATCTTTTTTGCTCACTTCGTGGATTAGGCCCTTGATTATGCTCGGATAGCTGAAAGATCTTTGGTTGTATTTAATTTCCATATCATGTCACCTTTTTAATTCTTATAAATAGTTTGTATCATATTTAGATAAATAGTTTACTAATATTAAAAAAAGGTGAGATAGCAGGAATTTTTTTGATTTACCTTTTTTTTGTAGGAAAATGGGTTATTTGAGTTCGAATTTGGAGGTAATGCGCAATGCATATCAAAAAATTCCTTTTTTGAAATCCAATGAATATATGGAGGAAAAATCCTATGGTGGTTCACTAGGCATGATGCAAAGTCAATTCTATTGGTGTTTCTTTTAACAGAACTTACAGAATATTTGTTAATTTTATATTCAAACATCTTGTGCCATGTTTTTAGAAAAACTACTCATTTTCATTCCATTTATCTGTGCTATCTCCTCAAAGTTGAAAGCATGGGTGTAGCTTTCAATAACAACTTATAATGATGGCATATAAATGCTTTTTGTAACCATTCACTCACCAAAAAACGAAAGGTTTATATACTTTAAAAACAAGTCATTATAGCCTATCGATTTTTAGGAGGATGCCATCATGGAAACTAATAAATATATTAAATCATGCCCTATAGAATTAGTTGTCAAATTAATCAATAAGAAATGGGTAATTCAGATCATACGTGATTTATTCTTTGGTAAATCCCGTTTTCATGAATTTAAGGAAGATAAACCTGAACTTTCAAACAAGGTCTTAAGCAACTGCCTGAAAGATATGGAGAAAAACGGTTTGATTCATCGTATTGCCGATCGGTATGACAGGAAAAATGTAAGATACAAATTGACTGAAAAGGGAAAATCCCTAAACAGGATACTGTATGAAATAGCTATGGTGGGGGTCAATGAGGAAACCTACTCAGATAAGATTAAAAATGATGTGAAAGCTGAATTTAGGCAAGCATTGTTATGATAACTTTAATGATATGGCTGATGAAGCCATATTATACCTACTTTTTTTAATTTTCATCAATAACTTTAAAAAACAAAAAAATCAAAATTAAAAGTGTATAAAATATTTAGGGGACAGAAATTGTTAGATATTAAATTGTTCAGAGAAAATCCAGAATTAATCATTGACTCTGAAAAGAAAAGATTTAGAGACACAGAAAATGTTGAAAAGGTAATCGAGTATGACACATTATGGAGAGAAGGTGAAAGAAAACTGAATTCTTTAAGGTCTGAAAAAAACAAATTGTCCAAATCATTTAAAAAAGCAAAAGAAGAAGGCAATTTGGACGAGGTAATCAAAAGGTCTAAAGAAGTGGCAGCCGAAATCAAGGAATTGACTGCTAAAAATGCCGAATATTTAAAGCTCAGAGAGGATTACAGATACAAGGTAGGAAACATAATCGATGAGGACGTTCCTATTTCCGACACTGAAGATGACAATGTGGTCGTGAGGACCTACGGCGAAATCCCTGAGCATGATTTTGAACTTTTAAACCATGTTGATTTGATAAACAAGATTGACGGAGCCGACCTTGAAACTGCGGCAAGCATTGCAGGGGCTCGCTTTTACTACTTGAAAAGAGACATCCTGCACCTTAATCTGGCCCTGATTCAATTTGCGCTTTCCGAACTTGAAGCTGAAGGATATATCCCAATGCAGACACCGTTCTTTGTAAAAGGGGAAGTTGCAGCGGAAACTTCAGAGCTTGGTGAATTTGAAGAGACCTTATACAAGGTGGAAAACGAGGACATGTACCTTATTGCAACTGCAGAACAGACCCTTGCAGCTCTTCACAGGGATGAAATTATATCACCCGACGATTTGCCTTTAAGATACTGCGCACTTTCAACCTGCTTTAGAAAAGAGGCAGGATCACATGGAAAGGACACCCTAGGAATATTCAGGGTCCATCAGTTTGAAAAGATAGAGCAGTTCATCTACTCAACCCCTGAGGATTCAAGAAATCAGCATGATCACCTGATGGAAGTGACCGAGAGAATCTATCAGAAATTGGGCCTTCCATATCAGATAATAGCTATCGTGTCATCAGCCCTTAACGATAATGCTTCCATCAAATACGACCTTGAAGCATGGTTCCCAGGCTCAGGAGCATTCAGGGAATTGGTTTCATGCACTAACTGTAAGGATTATCAGGCTAGAAAAACCAAGACACGTGTCGGAAGGGCAGGCTCTGGAGATGCCCAAATCCTGCACACCCTAAACAGTACAGCCATTGCAACCGAAAGGACAATGTGTTGCATTCTGGAAAACTATCAGCAGGCTGACGGCAGCGTTAAGATTCCTGAAGTGTTGGTCCCTTACATGAATGGAAAAACAAAAATAGAAGCTAAAAAATAATTCATATTATTTTTTAACTTTTTTCATTACTTAAAATTCTATGTGAAATGCAAGACTGCCGATTTCACTTATCTTATATTCTATTGATGAGTTAGTGCGGCAAAATAACAATACTTTTTCTGTTTTTAATTTCAAAACCATCCCTGATTGTTAATACTGATTTTATTCAATGATAAATAAAATAATAGAAATTTCATTGAGTTAAAAAAATAAAAAATGGTAATGGTGTGGTCAATAATTGTTTAAAATCTGGTTATATCGTCCCATGTTTTTTCCGGTTTCTTCTTGCCCTTGAACATGTCCAGGTCCACGGACTTGTTCTTGAATGAAACGATGATTGTACATATCGCATCTCCAGTCACGTTCACGGCAGTCCTGAACATGTCCAGAATATGGTCTATTCCCATTATGATTCCGATGGCATCCACAGGCAGGCCTACGGAATTGAACACCATGTTCAATGTGATCAATCCTACTGAAGGAACTCCTGCGGTTCCGATTGAAGCCATTACTGCAGTGAATATCACTGTAATGAGCGCTGTAGTTCCCAGATCCATACCGTATGCCTGGGCTGCAAACATCACGGCACAGCCCTGCATGATTGCTGTTCCATCCATGTTGATGGTGGCCCCTAGTGGGATTGTAAATGATGAGACCTCACGTGAAACACCAAGCTCTGAAAGTTTCTCTATGTTCAGAGGGATTGTCGCATTAGATGTTGATGATGAAAATGCGAAAAACATTACTGAGAAGAACTTCTTGAAGAATCTGACAGGATTTAATCTTGTCAAGATAACCAGCAGGGACGGATAGACGACAAAAGCCTGTATGGCCAGACCTATAAGCACGCAGATTACATATTTGCTTAAAGGCAGTATTCCTTCAAATCCGAGTGAGGCAAATGTTTTCGCCATCAGACAGAATATTCCAATAGGCGCAAATTTCATGACGATACGTGTCATCTCCATCATGATCTTGTTTGCTTGGGTGAAGAAGTCATTAACCACATTTGTTTCATCCCTTAACTTGGCCAATATTATTCCAACAAGCAATCCGAATATGATGACCGCCAGCATTTCCCCATTGGCAAGGGAGCTAAACGGATTGTCCGGAATCATGCTTAAAACGGTGTCTGTCAGGGTCACGTTTGTTGTGACATTGGTATGTGCAAGGCCAACCATGTTCAAGCCGACACCTGGCTTTATCAAGCCTGCTATCAAAAGAGCAATTGTAACTGCCAATGCAGTTGTGACGAGGTATATCAGTATTGCCCGTCCTCCGATTGCACCGATTTTCTTAATGTCGGAAATTGAAGCCACTCCAACGACTATCGAGAAGAAAACGAGAGGCACAACAAGCATTTTCATTAGCTTAATAAATCCGGTTCCCCCTAATGTGAAGACATTGTCAATGAGTATCACATTTTTAATAAATGGGTCGTTAACATAAAAATTCAATATTAGGCCTACAATTAAACCTAAAATCATTCCGATTAGCATCCAGTTACCCAGACTTATTTTCTTTAGTTTTGAAATCATTCTTCTACTCCATTAGTTATCATATAATTTATATAATATTTTTAAATATAATAAAATTTTTCAACTTAAAGTTGAATTGTTTTGAGAAGGGCCGTTTTTCATCAATTATTTATTTATCCTTGACAAAAAGTTAATTAGTTGGTGTTAATGTGAATGCAATTGTGATTAATGCAAGTCCAAGAAAGAAATGGAATACTGCTGAGGTTATGCAATCGGCTCAAAAGGGTGCCGAATCAGTCGGTGCTGAAACTGAATATATAAACTTATGCGACTTGGTATTTAAGGGTTGCAGAAGTTGTCTTGTCTGCAAAATGAAAGACAAAACCAAAGGCAAATGTTATTGGAGGGATGACCTGACCCCGGTGATTGAAAAGATATTGGATGCCGATGCATTGCTTATCGGTTCGCCAATATACTTTGGAGAGCCTACAAGCGAGTTCAGGGCATTGCTTGAGAGACTTATTTTCTGCGTGATGTCCTATGACGACGGGTCCAGCTATTTCACAGGCAAGGTCAATGTTGGGCTGTTCTATACCATGAACGCTCCAAGAAAATTCTATGAGGAGTCCATGAAGGACAATCTATCAAGCATTGAGTTTCTGTTCTCCTACCTGAATGGCGAGATAAAGTCATATCCTGTATGCGACACTCTGCAGGTTGGGGATTATTCCAAATACAATATGGCCGGTTTTTCACAGGAACTCAAGGAAAAGCAGCTTGTGCTCCAATATCCAAAAGACATTGAAGAAGTTTTCAAGATCAGTGCAGAGTTATGCAGATAAAATGGATGAAGCTATTCAAACTGCAATTGATTTAATTAAAGGATAACTTTTATCCTTTTTTTATTAAAAAAATAAAGATTAAACTATAATCCGTAACTGTGGCGGTCATAGTTTAATTTGTACATGAACTTATAATATTCGTCGTGGTTTAGCCTGCCGTCTCCATCATCATCTGATTCGGCAAACATTTGGTTCTGAATATTTTCTGGAGTGTGGGCTATGTTCATGTCACTTAAAAGCACATATCCGTCACCATCAGTATCCGTATCTTCAAAGGAATTACTGTAGGAGTAGGCTTGGTAATTAGGTTCAGCTTTTTTAACAGTAATGTCTTTTGTAGCGGAATCAGGCTTATAATCAGAATCTCCTTCGAATTCACAAATGACATCATAATCTCCAATTTCAACTGAAGGCGTTATTGATGCAATTCCGTTCTGGTTTGTTTTTGCAGTAAAATTATAAGTATTCTTGTCATTTTTAAATGTTATTTTAATGGTTTTTCCGGAAATTCCATCTTCAGGGCTGTTCAATACAACATTAAAAGTATCCGAATCAGTCATTGGTGAAGTTGTTTGAATGGTCAGATTTGTGTCTTTTCTAAAATCCAGTGCACCACTTACAAAGATTAACATTGACAATAATATAATTATTACTATAAGAAGTATTATAACTGTTTTTTTGTTGAATAGGCTTTTAGTTTCTTCAGGAACATCTTCAACTTGAGTTCCACATTTGTTGCAAAATTGAGCATCATTGTCAAGTTTTTCTCCACACTGATCACAATATTTAACCATGATTTTAGTATGGATTTCAAGTTATTTAAATTTTACAGACTCATTAAAAAAAGAAATAAGAGATATTTAATCTCTTATCTGGTCAAATACCATATTTTTGCCTTGATTGGAACATATCCGTCGATTGGTTTAACTGAAATTGGTTTCCAACCATGGAACTTGTCTTCAGTTAGTTTTGCAGTTTTGGTAACAATCTTTCCTGTCTTTTTATTTTTAAAGAAGAATTTGGCTTTGGTAACCATTGTATGTGAGAGTCCGTCTAACGGGTCTTTTGTAAGATAACTTTCAGCATAGACTCCTTTTGGATATTGGGCATCACGTGGCTCGTAGAACACATAAATAGTATCTCCAATATTTAGTTTTTTTCTATTTTCTATTCCATAATTTGTCTTCTTCATTGTGAGTGTAATGGTATTTTTAGTTTTGCCATAGATTACTATTGTATCTTTTTCGTTAATGCGGTATTTGCTGTCGGGTGTTGTTATGGTCACTTTGTATGTTCCCACTTTGAGGTTTTTGACATTAAACACTTTAGCTTCTCCCTTATAATTGGTCTTTACCTTATAGGTATAAGTTTTTTTACCAATTTTCAATTTGACTGTTAAGTTGACATTTTTGTAGAATATATATTTGTTGGTATCTTGATCAATGTCATACACTTTCACTTTTACATATTTATTTTGCTTGTAAATGAATCCTTGGCCGAACAACACGTTAGGGGCTATTTTTTCAGTCTTAGCGTTTTTAGCAATGTTGGAGGTATTATCTGTTTTGATGGATTTTACTGAATCATCGCTTATAAGTTTATCAGTATTGGGATTCACTTCTATTACATCATTAACTTCCAATTCTGAAGCGCCGTCATCAACTGTCAGGTTGCTGTCTTGCTGTGATGCGGAAACACTTGTCACACATAACAACAATATGAGCACCATGGATGCTATTGCAATCAAATTTCTTAATTTCATACTTGTCCTCCTCAAAAATATATTACATTATTTAATTTGATTTTTGGTATTTAATATAATTTGGGTTTATAAAATTATCTTGCCAAATCAAAAGAAAAACAATCGACTATCAATTTGGAAGAGGTTTTTGACATTGGTGCTGAATTGAGCCAATGTTCAGACAATTATTTTTTTTAAAATTTTTGAGTATACATTTTTTAAAAATGAATACATTTATATACTACCTCAGCACAATATTTAATTGTATACAAAAATCAAATTTGTAATACAATTAATGGGGTGAAAAAATGTCAAACCAAAAAAGAACAGAAAACCCAAGAAAATTCGTATTCGGAAACGAAAGGTTCGGAGGGTCATACACTCCAGGTGAATTCGAGTTCAATTTCCCTGAAGACATGTCCCGTGAAGAATTTGAAAAAATGTTTTCAAGAAGGATGAATGCCCTACACAGGAGAGGCAATGATTTTGCAGAGGAATTCTTTGACTTCGACAAGAAATCCAAAAAGGAAAAGCTCAAGCCATTGAGCATACGCGTAAAATCACACACCAAGGAATTCTTCAAGAATCATTCCATATTGTCTCCAAGGGATGTCCTTGAGATGTATGAAAACTTCAACAACGGATCCGAAGCTTTCATCAACTCCCTTATAGAGGATGAAAAAAATCTGCAAAAGGAGCTTGATGATGTTCAGGAAAGGTTGCACAATGCAAAGCTCTTCAAGGAAAAGTTAGGTGAAATGGAACCTAAAATGGATGTTTTAACAGACCAGGATAAGATCCTGAAATTAAAGCAGGAATATGAATCCTCTGAAATCAAGGCAATTGGAAATGAAACTTCAATCGGAAAGGCTAAAAATAATATTATAAGGGATATTCAGATATACAATACATTGATAATTCGCGTCTATTCAGATGAAGTATTGTCTATCGGAGTCTACACCAATGCAGAACCGATTGTTTACTACTTTAAAAATGAATATTCAAGAGAGGATATCTCAGAGATTCTAAAAGAAATCGAAGAGTTCTGTAGTGAAAACGAGATTCAATTCCAGGCTATTGATTCATCTATCTTTGGGGATTAGGTTCATTTTGTTTAGAACCTGTAAAATCTATTTAAACTTTGTGGAAGTGTGCAAAAGCACATTTTCGCACTTCAACTATTTTTATTAAAAACTAAAATCATAATACTAATTACATGTTTGAGTTTGCTGATTTGACGATATCCAAGCCAAAATGGCAACTTGGACATGTGGATTTTCTCGTAGGAATTGTGAGATAATCATGTTATGTCAAATTTGGAATTAGTATGTTGATTTGATTGTTAAGGTCAAGGTGTGCGGAACTTGCCACCTTACTCAAAATATTGTATGAATTTTGTGCAAGTTTTTTTATTACCCAATCATTTTTTATAATTGCATTAGATTAACATTATTGCTAATCAGTTTATTATGTGTGAAGTCATTTCTATTATAAACACAATTCCTATTCATTTAACAATATCAACACCAATCCCTACCCAAATGCTCCTGCTTCCTGCTAATCTGGCGAATGCAAGGTCTTTCATGGTTGCATTCATGATTGCAGGTATATGCGACAACATATTTTACAATAAAAAATGGTAATAACGTACACTTTTGTACATTCACCCACAATAAAGTACATCCGCCAACACTGCCACCTTATGCACTTCAGGCCAAGTGTGTAGTAACTACACATTGAGGCTTTAGAGCATGTTTGCGGGGTTGCATTGTGTCTTGCATAGATTGGAGAATTGGGAATTATTAACATGCATCAAGCGCCACATATATTGAAAGTTGGCGCTGTTAAAATTGATTGAAGTTGTTGCTTTTCACTATGGTGATATCTAACCTTCAGATTATTGCGGCGTTGATTCCAGAAGAGTTAGTTGCATAATTTCGTATATATCAAATTATTCCAGTTCCGCTTTTATTTCCTCTAATCTGCAAAGCAAGTTATAGTATGTGCCATCTTCTACGCAATCCTCATACCATCCACCACCAGAATGGCGTTCAGCCCTATGTATTAATGTAAAAATAGTTATTATTTCCAGGAAATCTAACTTTTCTTTAGAGAGATCTTCAACATATCGTTTTCCATATTTTTCTTTGATTTCAGTCATATTGTCAATATAATTCACATCCACCATTTCATACATATATAACAACATTGTAAAATCATGAGGATCAAAGAGTTCTCGATTTTCAAGCATTGGTTTGTACTGCAAATAAAAATCTATAATGTCCAACATCTCTTCCTTGGTAAAATCAGTTCTGCGTGTTTTTGGAAATTTCCAATCAGGATTCTCTTTTACTTTTCTCATATCTATAAATTGAACTTATCAACAAATAATCTTATTGAATTCGGCCTTTGTTAAAATGATAGTTTCCTAATCACATTCAACCTAACGATACAAGACCTTCAGTATCTGCAACATCAACTAACGATGCAATGAAAAAAAGCAGGTCCGTACATATGCAGGGAGGTAATTGCGGAATTTTGGAGGTTCTTGCGGGCTCGCATAAAAAAAATTAACATCCAACATATGCAACTAATGGCATGAGCAAATACATTCAAAGTTGAGAAGTTATAATATACAAGAATGTTTAAGCATTTTGGGTCAAGCGCAGGTACGAAATGAATAAAAAAAGCAAGTTCGTACAAGGAATGCAATTGTGATGAAATTAACATTAAAGTTGGAAATCTGCTATTCAAAACTTGTATTATGGAACTCGTGCATATATTATGGTTTAAAATCAGATTTGATTTCCAATATCTTGGTCGTTAAGGTTAATATTGATTCATTAAATCAAATCTAAAAAAAGTAGCTATTGTTTTTTATCAACAGTATCTTAAAGGAAACCAATAGAAAATAAAAAATAGAAAAAAAGTAGATAAAAATTATCTACTTAACTTTAACAGTTGTTTTTATGGTGTCTTTGAGGTAGGTCACTTGGACCGTGTATGTTTTACCTTTTTTGAGCTTTTTGATGACATTTTTGCCTAATGTCTTTTGTGCAACTCCTTT
>Ga0129307_1002464_pt1 | contig 14407 bp, 10 predicted proteins | sample P1105metagenome_FD_94437 | JGI IMG/M metagenome (GOLD analysis project Ga0129307, IMG submission 94437) | Capybara group fecal microbial communities from Wisconsin, USA - P1105 metagenome | ecosystem: Host-associated > Mammals > Digestive system > Large intestine > Fecal | place: USA: Wisconsin... | reverse complement strand
TCTGGCGTGCAATGTCCTCACTCCAATCATATTTCCAACCGATTGAACCTGTATCCGCACCGGTTTCATGGGTTTCGGCTGTGAGCCTTACCAATTTTTCATCAGGCAAATCACAGGTTAAGGGATTTTTAAGATAAAATGTGTCCTGCATTTCACGGGCAGCATGATCCTGTGGCTGGAAAAGTGAATCAAAGTTCCAGAATGCGGATTCGACAAATTCTCCATTATCCTCCGAAAAGCCCATATTCAAAAAGATTTCTCTTATTTCATCAATGATGACCCTTAAAGGATGTTTTTTACCTGCGAATACTATTGGTGCTTCAGCATTAATGTCATAAGGACGATACTGTAAACTTTTCCATTCTCCATCTTTTAATTGCTGGTGTGTTAATTGAGTGGCCTGCTCCTGAATGGTGAACCCTTCCTTAAGTATGGCTTCACCTTTAGGCAGTAGTTTAAAAGAATGTGAGGTTTCTTTTTTTACGTTTAAAATGTTTTTCCTACCGGTTAACTTTTTAAAACCATCCATTATGTCATCAGTGAAAAGTTTGACTCCATCAACATTAGCCTTGAGGTAGTCCAATGCCTTTTCATCAACATCAATTTTGGATACGAAATCTTTACCAAAATCTGTGATGATTACAGAACCCTTTTCGATTTGAGCCCAATTTTTACGGCGCAACCATCCAATTGCTATATTTGCCTCTTTTTTATCAATGCCCGCTTCCTCAGCCAAGTCTTTCATTTCAATTTGGTCCTTATCAGCTAAAACGTTCAATATCCTACGTTCTGGAAGCCCATGCTCGGCATATTCCAGCCCGTCATCTGTTAAGGAATATGTTTCCTGAACCTTCTTGTCAACTTCAATTATGTCCTTTGATGCAAGAGAACCTGCAGCACTCATGACAGCCTTAATGTCCATGTCACAATTTTCGGCAATTTCTTCTGGAGTCGCTTCCGGATTGGCGTCCAGCTCTTTTAGAAGTTTCTTTTCATAAATATGTAATTCACTAATGGTTTTTTTAATATCCTCACTCATTTAAACACCATATATTTTAAGATTTAATAATATGATAATATATGTTCAAAAACATTAATAAATATAATGTAAAAATAAGAAAAATTAATTAAATCTGACAGATTAAAAAAATATTAAAATAATAAATTGAGGAAATAGATTTCTATTTCCCTTGAAAAATCATTCGAAATTTGATTTCAGATAGCTAACAAATATTGATGCTGCTGTCAAATCAGCTGTAGTTCCAGGATTATACTTGTTTTTGAATAGATAATCATCGAATTCCTTAAGTCTTTCGCCAAAATCCGGCTCATCTCTTAAGTTAAGCAAATCTCTTGTCATCATGGAGATTTTCAATGCCTCATCCGAACCGTATTTTCTTGAAATCAATGTATCTGGAACCTGTGACAATATTGTAAGGAATGTCAAAACGCAGGCATCATTTTGTGACTTTTCCTGCTTCAGTTCATGGTATGTGGGATAGCCAATTTCAAAAACGGCAGGCATGTCTGAAGTCATCTCGAGGGCCAGCATATCCCATGGAGCGGAGATTTTCAAAACATCAAACATTGTCTGATTATTGTCCCTCAACTCTTTTTTTGCATTGTCACTGGCCACATCATATTCATCCTGGTCTCCCATTCCTCCAGCATCTGCGATGTTTATCGCATCATACAAATCACATGCATCATCAACAGAAGTTTTAGACATCAGCAACTTAACGTTTTCCCTTATTTGATCAAAATCATCACTTATGGCCGCTGCAACGGCAATAGGGGTTGTCATCATTACAATACCAAGGTTGGTGTTATTCTTAATCCACCTGTCTGTTTCAGCCACTGCCTGCAGGATATATTTGCCTAATTTCGGATTTTCAATATCGACATCTGTGCACGCTTCACGAATTGTGTCTCCGATTACGATTCCGCTGATTACAAAGTCTTCGAACTCCATGTCATCATAATCACGTGTCCTGTGGACATTGCCCGGTTTTGGATAACCGCTTACTTCCAGTGCAGAAGCGATTTGTGCAATTTTTGCAATTTCAGATGCTTTCATTCTATCAACTCATTGAAAAGCAGGTAAGGTGCAAAGTTAGTGATAATTAAATCTGCTCCAGCTCTTTTGATTGAAAGCAAGGATTCCAAAATAGCTCTTTCAGTTAAAAATCCTTTTTCGATGGCTGCCATAATCATGGAATATTCTCCGCTTACATTATATGCAACAAGGGGCAACATGAACTCATCTCTGACCATGCGTACAACATCCAAGTATGGAAGTGCAGGCTTTACCATCAAAAAGTCGGCTCCCTCAATAACATCAAGTTCGCATTCCCGGATTGCTTCTAAGGAATTTCCAGGATCCATCTGATAGGATTTCCTATCGCCCAAATGAGGTGATGAACAGGCCGCAACCCTGAACGGTTCATAAAATGCTGATGCGTATTTGGCCGAATAGGACATAATCATTACATTTTCATATCCTTCATCATCCAAGTTTTGCCTGATGGCTCCAACTCTACCATCCATCATGTCTGAAGGCGCTACAATGTCCGCTCCGGCTTCCGCATGAGACAAAGCAACCTTTGCAATGTATGGAAGTGACTCGTCATTCAATATTTCGATTCCATCATCAGTGTCGTCATTTTCCCTAATCATACCACAATGTCCATGAGAAGTGTACTGGCATAAGCATACATCACTGATAACAACCAAATTAGTCTCTTTTTTAAGCTTTCTGATGGCCTTTTGAACAATTCCTGTTGCAGAATAATCCGGAGAGGCTATTTCATCCTTTGTTTCCTCTTTCGGTATTCCAAAGACAATAATTGATTTTAAACCCTTATCTTCAAGTTGCTTTGCAAATTCAACACCAGCATCAAGAGAATATCTGAACTCACCGGGAAGTGATGAAATTTCTTCCTTTTCCATTTCCTGAAGCTCTTCCTTAAAATAAATCGGATAAATTAAATCCTCCTTTTGAAGTTTGGTTTCACGTACAATATCTCTGATTTTAGCATTTTTTCTTAATCTTCTCATTCTTGTAGTTGGAAATTCCATAATTATCACTTAATAAATAATTTTGACTTTGAAATTATTTAAAATTTTTACTAAATATATATAATTTAAAAAATATATAATGCAATTAGTTATTAAAAAGAGGCTAAAAATGTCAAATTCAATTGGAGAAAAATTTAAAATAACAAGTTTTGGAGCCAGCCACGGAAAAGCTGTTGGAGCCATTGTTGACGGATGCCCGGCCAATCTTGAATTGAGTGCTGAAGACATCCAAAAAGAACTGGATAAAAGAAAACCTGGAACCAGTAGTGTTACCACTCCTAGAAAAGAAGCAGATGAAGTGCAAATACTTTCTGGAATTTTTGAAGGGAAAACTGATGGGACACCTATTGCAGGAGTAATTTTCAATAAAAACCAGCACTCCAAAGATTATTCCATGTTTAAAAACACCCCCCGCCCATCCCATGGAGATTTTGGATGGATGAGCAAATACGGCAACTACGACTACAATGGAGGAGGTCGAGGCAGCGGTAGAATAACTATAGGGCACGTTATCGGAGGAGCAATAGCCAAAAAGCTCTTAGAAACACAAAATATTGAAATCATATCACATGTAGTTCAAATTGGAGACATTAAATCAGAGCCTCAAGATTTTAATACCATTAAAGAAAATGTTGAAAAAAATCCAATTCGCTGCGCTGACCTGAATGCGGCAGAAAAAATGGAAGAACTCATATTAGATAAAAAACAGCAAGGAGATTCAATTGGCGGGATTGTTGAAACAATAGCTGTTGGAGTTCCAAAAGGTCTTGGAGAGCCTGTCTTTGAAAGGCTTGATGGTGACCTTGCAAGAATTTTAATGAACATCGGTTCTGTCAAGGGCGTTGAAATCGGACTTGGATTTGATGTGGCTAACAAAACCGCATCAGAAATCAACGACGAATACCAAATTGAAAATGGTAATGTCACTACCAAAACGAACAATTCTGGAGGAATTATTGGCGGAATGAGCAATGGAATGCCAATAATTTCAAGAATTGCAGTAAAACCAACGCCATCAATTTCCAAATGTCAAGATTCAGTTAATCTGGAAAAAATGGAAAATGAAAAAATAGAAATCAAAGGAAGGCATGACCCCTGCATCTGTCCAAGAGTGACAGCAGTAGCCGAATCAAGTACTGCAATTATCCTTGCAGACCATATGATTCGCTCAGGATTCATCCATCCAACAAACTTGGAAAAACAGATCTAACGTTTCTTCATGAATGAAACTTCATCAAATTCATTATGCTTAAAAGCCAATTGATAGGAGTTTCTCCTCTCATTTTTAAACATCTTATGATTAGTGCTGTGACTTGGAGAATCCACATCCTTTAGAGAAATAATTCTGAATCTCCTAGGGTTGTTGTAATTTACATTAAAAGACAATCCGTCAAATGCTGCGATAGTCTTAACGCCAGTCTGTTTTGAAATCTTCTTGGCTTCAGTGACAGGATTGTTTGAAATCATTTTTAAACCCAAATGAGTCATTACAGCAACTTTTGGTTTCACTTCATTGATTAAATCTATGAAATCGCGAGTGCACATATGCCCATTGATTGATTTGTTGCCCGGCCTTAAAACACTGGCTATCAAAATATCGGAACCATCATGATACTCATGCAACTCATCGAAGTATCCAGTGTCAGAAGTGTATGAAACTTTAAATCCATTATAATCTATCTGAAAACCAGATCCGGTTGGGTCACCATGTTCTGTTTTAGTGCCCTTAACCTTAATGTTATCTAATTCAACAGTTTTGCCAGGTTCTAAAAGTACCCTATTAGACTTTGACTGGTGATATTTTGATATGCAAGGACCCCAAGATTCAAAACCATCCAAAACACTTGAACTTCCAAATATAGTTCCGAATTCTCTTGTCATTCCCCTAGTCATGGCTTCAATAAGAATTTCTGCATCATTATAATGATCAGTGTGCGCATGAGTGATGAAAACACCGCTTAAATTACGAGGATCAAAACCGAACTGATAAGACCTCACGAGAGCTCCTGGACCTGGGTCAATATGATAATTTTTTCCACCCAAATTATCAATACGGAATCCCCCTGTCATTCTTCGCTGTGAAATGGCGGAAAATCTTCCACCTCCACTACCTAAAAATGTTATCTTCATTTAAATCCCCGATCACAATGAACATAAAATTATATCGCATTTTAGAGGTGACTTATCTTTTTTAAGGCAAAGGTTCTCATCTTCGATGATAACTTTATCCCCAATTTTAACATCACCATTATCAGTAAACATCAATACATTTTGACCAGGCGCCGCCTTCTGTTTCCAATTTCCATCCATTGCCTGTGTCTTATCATTAAGCTGGACAAAGAGCATGTTTCCATCAACGGAAACAACTTTACCTACTTCACCTTTTTCAATGATTTTATTGGCCATGTCAATTGCGATATTTTGCTGAACTAACTGTTCTGTCAATTCCTGTCTGAATTTAACCAATACCTTAATGTCATTATCAATTGTCACATTAAGGTGTCTTTGAGCTTCGGAAGCATCATATTTAGGCTGTTGAAGCAATGTGTCAAACTTATCACCGACTGTTGGTGTTTTAGAAGCGACTTCGGCCAAAATATCCTCGAATACTTCCCCCATGTATTTCAAACTTTGACTAGCTTTCCATTTTCTTTGAATGAGAGTTTGAGCCAATTGTTTTGCATAATTGTTTCCAAAAATGATTATGCCTTTTTCTCCAGAATTACGTGATTTTGTCTCGGAACCTAATAATTCAACAATTTGATAACCATTAGTTGTTCCGTATATTCTTCTGCGTTTTGTCTCAAAAGTTCCTTTGGTACTTACTTCGCCCCTTACTGTATTTCCAACAATTTTTAATTTGCTGGCATCATCAGTAATTTTGAGAGAAATCCCCAATTCGCCGGCCCTATTTTGAAACTCATCATCATCTTTTATAGTTCCATCATACAATTCTTTTTCTAAAATTTCTAAATTCTTTTTATCACCAAAGTATCCAATCTTTCTTTTATCTCCAGCCATCACACATCCTTTTTTACCTATGTAAGCAATAATTAAGCTCATTAATATTCCCCTAATTAGATATTTTAAAATATCAAAAATTTATTAATTATTATATAATTATATTAATCATCTATTAAATAGTTTAACCGAAAAACTGTTTTAAAAGAAAAAATTATTAAAATCAATTTTTAATTATACCAAATTAAATATTTCAATTAATATAAAAAAGAATAAACAAGCATGGAATTTATTTAATAAGAATTTAGAATGATGTTTAAACAATATATTTAAATATTCAATATAACAATAAATATAATTATAATAATTGTTAATTATTTATCATTATAAATATAAATAATGTTAACAAAAATTATAAGGAGAAAAACTTATGAAAGACCTCGAAAGAATGTTTAAACCTGAATCCGTGGCGGTCATTGGTGCTTCCAATACCCCTGGAAAAGTAGGATACATTATTGTTGATAATCTCATCAATGATGGGTTTGAAGGCGAAATATATCCAGTAAACCCAAAAGGTGGAGAGATTTTAGGTAAAAAAGCATATAAGAACATAACTGAAATTCCTGGAGATGTCGATTTAGCAATCATAACAATTCCTTCCCCATTTGTAAACCCTACCGTTAAAGAATGTGGTGAAAAAGGCGTTGAAAACATGGTAGTAATTACCGCAGGATTTAAGGAAATAGGCGGAGAAGGAGCTAAATTAGAAGCTGAGTTAACAGCACTTGGTGAAGAATACGGAATTAACATTATCGGACCAAACAGTTTAGGAATTACCGATTCCCACACCCCTTTAAATGGATCATTCTCACAGATGATGCCTCCAACAGGAAACATTGCATTCATTTCACAAAGTGGAGCAATGATGGTTGCAATTATTGACTGGAGTGTGACATCAGGTATTGGATTCAGTAAAGTAATTAGTTTAGGTAACAAAGCAGGCGTAAACGAAATTGAATTGTTACAATACTTGGCAGAAGATGATGAAACTGCCGTAATCATCTGTTATCTTGAATCTATCTCAGATGATGAAGACTTTGTAAGAACAATGAGAGAAACAGCTGTTAAAAAACCAATCATTATCCTTAAATCTGGTTCAAGCAGTGCTGGAGCAGAAGCCGCATCATCACATACCGGAGCCCTTGCAGGCAGTGATTTGGCATTTGATACATCATTTAGACAATCTGGAATCATGCGTGTGGAAACTATGGCAGAGTTATTTGACTTAGGTTTAGCATTCTCCAAAGCACCACTTCCAAAAGGAGATAATGTAGCCATTATCACTAATGCAGGTGGTGGAGGAGTACTCACCGTAGATGCAATGGAAAAAGTAGGTTTGCAACTTGTTCAATTTGACGAAGAAACTACAGCAAGACTAAAAGAATGCGTTACAGATGAAGGTAGTGCTAAAAACCCTATTGACGTATTGGGTGATGCACCAGTAAGCAGATACAAAGAATCCTTAGAAATCGTACTTGCAAATGAGGATGTTGACAGTCTAATCATTATGGTTTGTCCTACTGCATCAGCCGACCCTGATGGAATTGCACAGGCAATACTTGAAGAGCGAAAAGAATTTGACAAGCCAATTATCGTTGTAAATATGGGAGGACCATCATTTGAAGCTGCAAATGAAGCTTTAAGAGCAAACGGCGTTCCAACTTATGTATTCCCGGAAACTGCAGTAACCGCACTTGAAGCAATGACAAGATATGCACAATTGCCTGCCAGACAGTATGATGATGTTGTTGAAAAAATCGATGACGTCGATAAGGATGCTGTAAAAGCAATATTCGAAAAAGTAACTGCAGATGGAAGAGACACCTTACTTGGTAGTGAAGCTTACGCTGTAGCTGAAGCATATGGAATCTCAGCAGCACCAATCAAGTTATCAACCAGTGCTGATGAAGCGGCCAAACTTGCCCGTGAAATGGAATTTCCAGTCGTGCTTAAAATCGCATCCGATAAAATTTTACACAAATCAGACATTGGCGGTGTAAAGGTAGGAATCGAAACAGAAGATGAAGCGAAAGCTGCATATGATGAAATCATTGCAAATGCAAAAGCTGCACATCCAGATATCATACCAGACGGCGTGGAAGTTCAAAAGATGATGGATTCCGGCGAAGAAGTGATTGTCGGTATGATCAAAGACAAGCAATTTGGACCGATGATTGCATTCGGTATGGGTGGAATCTATGTAAACCTCATTGAAGACGTATCCTTCAATTTAGCAAAAGGATTATCCTCACAGGAAATTGATGAGCAAATTGAAAGCACTAAAGTGTCCAAATTACTTGAAGGATACAGAGGAGAAGCACCTTGTGATATAGAAGAAGTTAAAGAAGCTATCAAAAGGGTAGCAAGATTAACTTTAGACTTCCCAGAAATTACCGAGTTAGATATTAACCCAATCTTCGTTTATGAAGAAGGTTCAAGTGCACTCGATATTAAGATCAAATTATAATTTCTCTAATGAGAAATTATCTCTTTTTTTATTTTTTATCCAATTTAATATACTTTCAAAACATTTATATCATAATACTACATAACTTTTATTTATGAAAAATAACTATTGTTATATAAAATTTAAGAACAATGTATTTTTCAGATATATTATTTAATAAACCTTAAAATCAAACATATTAGATATAGTTAACCAGATTTGAATGGTGTCATTGAATATTAAAAGAGGATAGAATGAGCCTAGAAGAGAAAATTAATATTGTTAAAGATATTTTAAAGGACAAAAAAGTAGCGATTGGCTTTTCAGGTGGTGCAGATTCTACATTAATAGCATATCTATCTTCCCAAGTAGCAAAAGACACATTGGCCATAACTATAGATAATCAATTGATGCCGAAAGGATTTGTTGAAAATACTAAAAAACTTGCACAATCATTTGGAATAAAACATGAAATATTCGGAATTGACTTTAATGATTATGAATATTTCCTAAGCAATGATTCAAAAAGGTGCTTCAATTGCAGAAACCTAATGTATTCAAAAATTGAAGAGATTGCCAGTGAAAATGGCTTTGACTTTATTTGCGATGGAAATAACATTAGTGATCTGGTAATTGACAGACCGGGAATTCTTATAACATATGAAAAGAACTTTAAAGCTCCATTCATTGAAGCAAAACTAACTTCAAAAGAGATACACAAATATTTAAATGAGAATAATATTCCATACTCCAAATCAACAACTTGCCTTGCAACTAGAATTCCGACAAATATGCAGATTACCCCTGAAAAAATCGAAAGGATCAGCTATTGTGAAAACTATATATTAGCAAACACCAATTGTGAAATTGTTAAAGTTAGAGATTTGGAAGAACTTGGTATTATTGAAGTTGATAAAGCAAATGAATTATTAATTGATGATAAATATAATAACATCAATGATGAATTAAAAGGCAAGGGATTTAAAAAAGTTGCTTTAAATTTATCGCCAATCGATGATGATGAATGCGTTGACATTGACTATGAAAACAATTCATTTTCATACAAACTTCCATTTACAATAAACCTCGAAAATACGAAAAGGCAACTCGAAAAAGTCATTTCTGATGATGGAGAGAAAATTGAACTTGGAAAAATTACAATATTTGAAGATGGACTGATTGAAGGCCATGATTTAGAAACTTATGAAATTGCATTAAATAGATTTATGGAAATATTGCCAAAACTTAGAAGAAATATTTAGGTGAAAAAATGCCAACAAGATACATAGGAGACGGATATTGGGAAATAGCTTCCCGTCAAATGAGTATAGTAACAAGAAGCGAACAAGAAAGATTCAAAGATGCCAAAATCACAGTCATTGGCTGCGGTGGAATTGGTGGGGAAACAATTGAAATGCTTGCAAGAATGGGAATTGGAGAACTTGTTTTAGTTGATAAGGACGCATTTGACTTATCAAATTTAAACAGACAGACTTTAGCTTTGATAACTGATTTGGGCCTTGACAAAAGCGCAGTAGCTAAGGAAAAAGTAAGATTGATAAATCCTTATGTCAATGTCACTACATTCAACGAACATGTGGACCAGACAAACATTGACAAGGTAATTGGAGATTCCAATATCGTTATCGATGCGCTGGACAATATCCTTACAAGAGTTATCGTATCAAGAGCTGCCAAAGAAAAGGGAATTCCATATATCCACGGTGCAATTCATGGAACTTTAGGCCAAGTTACAGTATTTTTGCCCAACAGCGAAAAGACATATGAAGAAATGTTCAACTTGCCATCATTAGGAAAAGAGCTGAATGAAGAAACATTTGACGCCTTAAAAAATGTAACTTCAGGCGTTCCCCCAGTCATTGGACCTACTCCAAATCTGATTGGTTGTCTTGAAGCGTTTGAAGCTTATAAAATAATTACTGGAGTTGGAAAGGTTACTGTAGCTCCAAAAATATTGACATTTGATTTATTGGATTTAGGTTCATTCTCACTGGATGAACTCTAAACCATCTATTTTTTTAGATTTACTCGTTCCGGAGAAGTATAGACTGTAAATCTATTGTCTCTGACAAAACCGACCATCGTGATATTGCCTGCTCTAGCCACATCAATTCCTGATGATGCGGGTGCGGCATTTGAAATAATTATCGGAATTCCAACACGTATCACCTTTATCAACATGTCCGCAGGCATTCTCCCACTATATGAAATGTATGATTTAGAAAAGTCATAACCTTCTTTTGCGGCCGCTCCGATTACCTTATCAACAGCAACGTGACGGCTGACATCTTCACGTATGATAATGTTATCTTCATATTTTAATTGTGCAACATGGACTCCGGCAGTTTTTTGCCAAATCTTAGCTTCATCGGTTAGGTGTTTAATATCCCTAATAATTTGAGTTGCATCTATATTTAATTCTGAAGTATTGGGTTCGATAGTTTTTAGTTCAGATCTGATTCCTCCGGCATTATCTGAATTTACCCCCTGATATTCAAGCAATCTACATACACAGGCATGTTCACAGTTTCCTTTTCTCTCCTGAACAATGCCATCCTGTTCTAAATCTTCTTCTGGATTGTGGGTGAGTTTTGTTGTGACAAGAACATTTGTTCCATCCAATTTGATGGATTCGATATCAGAATAATCTTTAATTAAACCTTCTCCTAAACAATATCCGATTGCAAAATCTTTCAAATCTTTTGGATAAGTGGAAAACTTTCTTGGAGGCAAATAATCAATAAACAAATAGGTATATTCATCATCAACGCTGTTTTCTTTAATTGTTTTATATTCACCATCTTTCCATTGAATAACATCACTCTGTCTTAGAAATTCCATAAATATCACACAATTAATAATATTAACAATTGTTATATTTAAGTTTATAACAAAAAAATCAAAATTAAAAAAATTAAAAAAAAGAAAGCTCAACAATACGAGCTTTAAATTGAAGAATTATAACAATTCTTTTCTTAAATCGATAGTGTCTTTTAAATCAGGACCAGTTGAAATTATAGTTACTGGAACGCCAGTTTCAGTTTGAATATCTTCAATGAAAGCTTTGGTTTCAGCTGACAATTCACTATAGTCCTGAACACGTGCACAATCGAACAGCCTGTCAACACATGTTAAAGCTATTTGGGTTGCGCCATTGATTCTGCAAGATTCTTTAGCAAGTTCCATATCAAAGTAACCAATACGACGTCTACGTCCAGTTACAACACCATATTCTTCAAGGCCTTTGCTTTCTGCTTCTTTTTGAGTCATTTCAGTTGGGAACGGGCCTTCTCCAACACGGGAAATATAAGACTTGAATACATTAATGACTTCATCGACTTTAGTTGGTCCAACTCCTACATCAGCAGCAAAGGTGGATGCAGTAGTATCTTTACTGGTTACAAACGGATAAGATCCATAATAAAGAGAAAGGGCAAAACCTTGTGACCCTTCGATGAATACATCTTCACCATCATCAATAGCCTCATTTACTGCAAGGGATACGTCAGTGATATAGTCTTCAAGTTCGGGAATGTCACGGGCTAAATCAATTGTTCTCATTACGCGGTCTGAATTTGCCGGTCCGCAGCCAGATCCAGTACTTCCAATTTTTTTAGCCAAATGTTCTGAATTTACATCTCTTTCCATATGATTCGGTGAGATGATTGCACATCTAGGGTCGACGCACATTCTTTCTTTTACATTATACTTTTTTAAATCTTCAAATTCTTTAAATAATACATCTGGATTGACTAAAACTCCTGCTCCTATCATGAGTTTAGCATCAGTATGTACAAAACCTGATGGGGTTAATCTTAAACCATACTTCTCTCCATTAAATTCAACGGAATGCCCTGCATTTGGCCCTACTCCTGCACGAGCAATGATATCTGGCTTATCAGCGTCACAAAGGTAAGTAATACATTTTCCTTTACCTTCATCACCCCATGCTCCACCAACTAAAATACTACAAGTCATTTAATAACTCCTTTAAAATGATTATTTATTGAAAATTTTATAAAATTTCCATAACATTATTATTTTATAGTTTATTATTAAAAAAGCTTTTGCAATACTGTTAAAATCAAATTCCAAAATAATTCATATAATTATAAATATTATATTTAACAGAAATATAATTCATATTAAATTATAAACTTAGGTAATTCACATGCATATTGAAAGACAATATAGAGAATTAGAAGAAATTGAAGAAGTGAGGGTTTATAATGCTGATAAAAACGAAATTTTTAACGATGTTCCCCCCGTTAAGAAACCCAAAAAGCTTCGTTTAAGCAATGTCATGAAACATGTTCCCTCTGACATTAATGTATTCCTACCTCTTGAGGACAGTGACGATTATATTGTTGAAAGAATAGGATGGAACTTGCTTGAAAGATTAAACTTAAAGCAGGAGGATGTTACTGGACGTAAATTTAGCGAAGTTTCACCATTTTATTATGAAATATTTAAAGATTCGCTAAAAGAAGTTTATGAAACCGGAAAAACAAAAGCAATGAGAATCTTTTACTATCGCAGCGATAAAATTCAAACACTTGCAAACATACATATAATCTGCGATGAAGGAGAGCTCTTTGCAATTTCCGATTTGAAAAAAGCAACTTCAGATGCTAAAACTCCTGAAGAGCAGCAAAAGGAAGATGATGAAAACAAAGCAACTTTAATTGAATATTTCTCACAAACCGGAAGCTACTATAAAACTCGCGATGAGTACACTTGGACTCCAGGAATCTACAATATCATTAATCGTTCCAAAGAAGCGGGCGACTCATTTTATAATATCATTTTCGATTTGGTCATTCCAGAAGATAAACCTCTAGTTGAAGAACTGCTTAAAACAATGAGTCCTGAAACAGATACTTATGAAAACATCATTCGTATTAAAACACCCGGAGGTCATATGAAATATTTGGACACATATCTCTACTCTAAATTTGATGAAAACGGTGAAGAGGTAAGCCAATACGGATTATTTAAGGACATCAGTGTTGATTCACACAAACACATGACCAGGCCGGTTGACTTCATGTTGAATGGATTCAATCACAATTCAAAGCTATCCTTGCTTGTGGAACCTTTAAGCAAAAGGTATGAGTTTAGTGAAGGATTTTATAAAATGATTGAAATCCCAAAAAACGAATATATTCACAGTGAAGAAATTCTTGAAAACATAATAGAGACTGATGTTAAAAATGACATCAAAAGGTTAAATGCCGGGGAAATAAATGAAATAAACAAAGTATTTACCTATAAAGTCAATGGAGATGAAGAAAACTTAAAAATATGTGAATTATTTATTGAACGGTTTAAATATGGTAATCAGGAACACAGCATTGGCTTTTTAACTGACATTACACTTTCACGCAGAAAACAACAAGAACTAATAAAATCAAATGCGACTAAAAACATTTTGATTAAAGAGGTTCATCACAGAGTCAAGAATAACCTGCAAGTATTGAACAGTTTTCTAAATCTTGAAAGAAGAGAATACGGAGACAATCCAAATCGTATTTTGGATAATATGCAAGCCCGTTTATCTTCACTTGCGCTACTTCACGAAAAAACATACAACACTGAAGATTTCATTAACATCAACCTTGAAGACTACATGAAAGACCAAGACGAATCCCTACACATGCTATTTAGAGCAAAAAATATCAACTTTACTTCAGATGTTAATCCTGAAATCCATCTTTCAATGGATGTAATTACCCCATTGCTTTTGATAGTTGATGAATTGACCATGAATGCAATCAAACACGCATTCCCAGACCCTGATATGCCTAACAAAACAATATCCAAAAAGATTGATTTTATCGA
>Ga0129307_1002461_pt1 | contig 14425 bp, 16 predicted proteins | sample P1105metagenome_FD_94437 | JGI IMG/M metagenome (GOLD analysis project Ga0129307, IMG submission 94437) | Capybara group fecal microbial communities from Wisconsin, USA - P1105 metagenome | ecosystem: Host-associated > Mammals > Digestive system > Large intestine > Fecal | place: USA: Wisconsin... | reverse complement strand
GCAAACCGCAGTCTGCCATGCAGAAATACTTGCCTTCACTGAATAAATCCCCGTTTATCAATGCGGGCATTTTGAATTCCGGGCTGGTTTCCAAACAAACCCAGATGATTAATGCAATTAATGCAATTGTGGTAAGCGCCACTCCGACAGGTTTGAAGCTGTTCGGAAACAAATAATTCTTTTTCATAGTACTTTAATTTTTAAAGGTTGAACATTTAATTCAAAAGTTTAACGCTGCAAAAGTAAAGTATATTTTACAAAATAGCAAATTAATTTTACATTTTTTTGAAAAAAGTTTGAAAAAGATTTCTCCACTCCGCTTCGCTGCGGTCGAAATGACGGCCTTAAAATGTGCGTTGGCCACGGCCCGATTGCGGGGCAGCGTTGGCCCAAGAGGCGGACGAAGCGGTTGATACTCAAGGCGGGGCGCCTTGGCGTTTGATTCCGTTAGGAAGCACCCAACGCCGCCATGAGGATCACCGCCTTAGGACGACTGCAGCGAGGCTCCGATTAATCGGGCCTTGATTTTTTGATTCCTTTTTGATCAAGCAAAAAGGAATAAGAGACATCGCCCGTCATGGCGTAAAAAGCGCTATAAACCAAGAATCTCAACCATCTCGGCTGGCGTAACCACAAACGGCTTTTGAGGGAAATGCTTGATGTTGCCAGTTACAAGATATGCATCTTCCTTGCTTAACGCAACTTCGTAAAAAACGACATCATTTTGATCTGGGAAAATTTCTTCATTGGCCTTGGTTCTATCCATTTTAATTCCGACATACGTTAGAAGAAGTTCAATATACTGAATGTCTTCTTTGGCAAAAGGAAATTTTTTTCGCGACAAAACATCAAGATATTCCTTTAGAATCTCATCGTTATAAACAGGAATTAATAATCCATCAAGAATAGCTTCATAAACAATGGTTGTGCTAGAATGGCTATTCTTCGAAAGCAGAGCCGACACGATAACATTTGTATCAATGACGGCATAAATCTTATTTTTTGCCATATCTAACTTCATTTATAATTTCATTAATCTCGTCCAATGAAAGGTCTTGCAATCCTGCTGCAGCTGCGTCCCTTCTCATTCTTTCAAAGGCAAGTCTGGCTTTTCTGCGAACATCCTCCTCGGAATCAGTTCTGATTTCGAAAGGAATACGACATTCCCTAACAACAGTCTTCATGAAGACAACCAGGGCAGAAGTGGTGTTGAGACCAACTTCGTCGCAGATTGTATCAAAACGTTGTTTCAAGTTGCTGTCGACTCTTATTGACATTGTTGTTTGTGGCATAATACTTTACATTTAATATTATATGTAATGCAAAAATATATAAAATTTCAATACAATGTATTTTTTTTGAAAAAAGTTTATAAAAAGATTTCTCCACTACGCTTCGCTTCGGTCGCAATGACGGCCTTAAAATGTGCGTTGGCCAAAGTCTTTAATGGTTCACCTTATACGACCGGATTCTTTGTTTTACCAAAACTGGAGTCAAAAAACCATTTTTGGCGAGCGAGGCACACCAGTTTGTGATGGTGTGATTTGTAACTTTCATGACTGATGCCATTTCCGACTGAGTGAAACTATCTATATGATTATCAGTAAGATACTGTAAAAATGCTTTTTCTTTCTTATTTAAAAATGACAGCGAAGCCTCATACTGTTCCTTTACCGAAGCCGATGCCAGTTCAACAACTTTTTTCGCGTGAAGCTCGACCATCCTCAAAAAATAATGAACCCATATTTCGGGATGTGGAGGATTGTCGCGGCCGTCATAATACAAAGGCGGAAGGTCCATCTGCAGAAAAGCGTAATATTCGTCAACATCATATGCAAAATATTCCTCGAGCGAGCCAATCTGATTAAACCCAAAATCATAATAATCGAGGATATAATCCGAAAGAATTCGTGCGGTACGACCGTTACCGTCTTCAAACGGATGTATCGTAACCATTTGATAATGAACTACTGCGGCCTTAATCAAAGGATGATCATCGGAGTTGTTGACATACAGAATCAATTCGTCAAGCAGATGTCGCACCTCATTCCACATCGGAGGGATATAGTCGGGACGGCGCGTTTTATCATCGTAAACGGCAAACAAAACACCAGGCGGCATGGGTCCGCGCAAACCGACTTTATCACGACTCTCCCCCATTACAATTTGCTTTTGCAACGCCAAGATTAACCCCATTGAAAACGATTTATGCTCTTTCAAAAACTTCTCTGACAACTCAAGAGCAGCAAAATAGTTTCTCACCTCCTGTTCCGGCTTCAGAAAATGGCGGTTTTTCGCTTCTATCACTTCGTTGGACTGGCTCTCAGTAAGCGGGTTCCCTTCGATTCGCGTTGATGCGTATGAACTCTTCTTCTTTGAACTTTTACGAAGCTTGTTGCTCAAAGAAATCGGCATCCTATATGAGCCGAAATGTTTTCTGCACTCTTCAATTGAGAGTATTCTTTTAAGCATTTCGTTCGTCAATGTTACTTTTATCATAATTTCCTTATTTTTTCCTTAAAAATTCCTTATAATTCTTTTTTAAAAATATTAAAATATTGTTAATCACTTATATATATCATTTAATGATGAGAACAATAATTTTGCAAATATATAAAAATTTCCTTAATTTGTAAAAATTTTTCCTATTTTTTAAATGGATGAGATTTCTCCACTCCGCTTCGCTGCGGTCGAAATGACGATAGATATTGGAAAAATTTTGTAATTTTGCGGTCTGATTTAAAAGGAAAAAACAGAAAAACAATCTTATAAATCTTGTTAATCCTGTCTAAAATGAACTTGTCGATCATGTCAAACTTTAAGTCATTTTTGAAAAGAAAAAACGTCGATATCTCGGCGAAGGCATATTTGCTTGATGCTCTTGGCGCGATGGCGCTCGGTTTGTTCGCATCGTTATTGATAGGAACGATTTTCGACACCATAGGAAACCGTTTGAATGTCCCGATGTTTGTTGAGTTTGCGAAATACTGCAAGATTGCTGCCGGTCCCGCGATGGGAGTGGCTATCGCTTACGCTCTTCATGCTCCTGCTTTGGTGATGTTCAGCGCTGTTGCTGTCGGAGTGGCAGGTAATACCTTGGGCGGTCCTGTCGGAGTGCTGGTTGCTGTGGTTATCAGCACCGAACTCGGTAAAATGGTTTCGAAAGAAACACAGGTCGATATCCTTGTAACTCCATCTGTTACAATCATTTCAGGTATTTTGCTTGCGATGTTTGTCGGTCCTTATATCAGTGCTTTCATGACAGCTTTCGGCGAGTTTATAATGTATGCCACAAATCTGCATCCGTTCGCGATGGGAATCATCGTTTCAGTCAGCATCGGAATGGCATTGACGCTGCCTATTTCGAGTGCCGCAATCTGTATCGCCATCGGGCTTTCAGGAATCGCCGGAGGTGCAGCTACTGCCGGTTGTTGCGCCCAGATGGTCGGTTTTGCGGTGATGAGCTTTAAGGAAAATCGTTGGGGTGGCCTTATCTCACAGGGAATAGGCACTTCGATGCTTCAGATGCCTAATATTTTGCGTCATCCTTTGACTTGGGTTCCTCCTATTTTAACTTCGGCTATAACCGGTCCCTTGGCTACCTGCGTGTTCCATCTCGAGAACGTGCCAATCGGCTCGGGCATGGGAACCTGCGGACTCGTAGGACCTCTCGGCGTTATCTCGGCAATGCCCGACGGCGGCTCGCAAATGTGGTGGGGAATCTTGTTGATTTGCTTTGTTTTGCCTGCAGTCTTAACTTGGAGTTTCGGTCAATTATTTAGAAAACTGAACTGGATTAAAGACGGAGATCTGAAGTTGGAACAATAGCCATTAGTAATCAGCCATTAGCCATTAGCCATTAGCCATTAGTTTTTTTAATGCTTCATTGTAAGCTAATGGCTTATACCTAACGGCTAATGGCTTATAAATCAATTATTTATAACTTTTTTCTTGACAAAATTTTCGTTTTGTTGTATATTTGCCTTCCTTTTTGGAAAATTTATAAAATCATAATATTGAAATGAAACTATCACAGTTCAAATTCAACCTGCCGCAGGACCTCATTGCGAAGTATCCTCCCAAGGAGCGTGAAGACGCACGCATGATGGTATTGCACCGCGACACTCAGACCATTGAGCATAAAACATTCCGCGACATCATCAGTTATTGCCAGCCTGGCGATTTGTTCGTGATCAACAACTCACGCGTGTTTCCGGCACGTCTGTATGGCGAGAAGGAAAAGACCGGCGCCAAAATCGAAGTTATGCTGCTTCGCGAGCTTGACGAGGAAAGCCGCCTTTGGGACGTTCTCGTTGACCCTGCCCGTAAAATCCGTATCGGCAACAAGTTGTATTTCGGTCCGAACGACGAATTGGTGGCCGAGGTCATCGACAACACGACATCACGCGGACGTACTCTGCGTTTCTTGTTCGACGGCCCGCACGATGAGTTCAAAAAAGTGATTATGGGTCTTGGCGAGACTCCGCTTCCGAAAGTGATTCAACGCCCTGTCGAGCCTGATGACGAGTTCAATTATCAGACTGTTTATGCAACTCAGGAAGGTTCGGTGGCAGCCCCTACAGCCGGCATGCATTTCAGCAAAATTTTGATGAAACGCATGGAATTGCAGGATGTCAATTTCGCTGAAGTGACACTGCACACCGGTATGGGTAATTTCCGCGACATCGAAGTGGAAGACCTTACCAAACACAAGACAGACTCTGAAGAGATGAGCATCTCACAGGAGACATGCGACATGATCAACGAGACAAAAGCTGCCGGACACAGAGTTTTTGCTGTAGGAACCACCACTTTGAAAGTCATGGAGACTGTGGTGAGCATAACAGGCAAGCTGAAACCGATGAACGGCTGGACCAACAAGTTCATTTTCCCACCTTACGATTTCAACACAGCCAATGCGCTCATTACCAACTTCCACCTCCCGAAATCACCGATGATGATGGAAGTGGCCGCCTTTGCCGGTTACGATTTCTTAATGAAAGCTTATAAAGAAGCCGTCGCTGAAAAGTATAACTTCTTCACCTACGGCGACGCAATGCTAATTTTATAAAGTTTTGAGATTTCTCGACTTCGCTCGAAATGACGAATTGATTGTGCCGTCATTTCGACTGGAGTGAAACGGAATGGAGAAATCTCATTTAAAATAAAGAGTTATGAATCAGGAAGAATTTTTCAAAAAGATAACAGCTCACGCGAAGGAATATGGATTTATTTTCCCTTCGAGTGATATTTACGACGGACTGGCTGCCGTTTACGATTACGGCCAGAATGGTGTCGAACTGAAGAAAAACATCAGAGAATACTGGTGGAAAGCCATGGTGCAGATGCATGAGAACATCGTCGGATTGGACGCTGCGATTTTCATGCACCCGACAGTGTGGAAAGCTTCAGGTCACGTTGACGCTTTCAACGACCCGATGATTGACAACAAAGACAGCAAGAAACGTTATCGCGCCGATGTTTTGGTCGAGGACTACATGGCCAAAATCGAGGAAAAAATCAACAAGGAAGTTGAAAAAGCACAGAAACGTTTCGGTGACGCTTTCAACAAGGAGCAGTTTGTAACGACAAACGCCCGCGTTCTTGAATGGAAAAAGGAAATTGAGACCATCAGTCACCGTCTTTATGGCGACATGGAAAAAAACGACCTTGCCGACATCAAAAAACTCATCGAAGACCTCGGAATCGTGTGCCCAATCAGCGGAACACGCAACTGGACCGACGTCCGTCAGTTCAACCTGATGTTCGCCACACAGATCGGCTCGCTGGCAGAAGGTGCAAATACCATTTATCTGCGTCCTGAGACAGCACAAGGTATCTTCGTGAACTATCTTAATGTTCAGAAGACCGGCCGTATGAAGATTCCGTTTGGTATCGCTCAGACAGGAAAGGCATTCCGCAACGAAATCGTCGCACGTCAGTTCATCTTCCGTATGCGTGAGTTCGAACAGATGGAGATGCAGTTCTTTGTACGTCCTGGCACCGAGATGGAATGGTTCAAGAAATGGAAGGAAGAGCGTCTGAACTGGCACCTCTCACTGGGTATCCCAGCTGAAAACTATCGTTTCCACGACCACGAGAAACTGGCTCACTACGCCAATGCCGCAACCGATATCGAGTTCAATTTCCCATTCGGTTTCAAGGAGTTGGAAGGCGTTCACAGCCGTACCGACTACGACCTCAGCCGTCACGCCGAGTTCTCAGGCAAGAAGCTGCAATATTTCGATCCGGAGACCAACGAAAGCTACACTCCATACGTCATCGAGACATCAATCGGTTTGGACCGTATGTTCCTCGCTATGTTCAGCTACGCCTACACAGAGGAGAAACTTGAAGATGGCAGCGAGCGCGTTGTGATGAAGCTTCCTCCGATCCTTGCACCTTACAAAGTGGCCATTTTGCCATTGGTTAAGAAAGACGGACTTCCCGAGAAGGCTCGCGAAATCATGGACAACCTGCAGTACGACTTCATGTGCCAGTACGAGGAGAAAGACTCTATCGGAAAACGTTACCGTCGTCAGGATGCAATAGGTACTCCTCTCTGCGTAACAGTTGACAATCAGACACTTGAGGACAATACTTTGACAGTCCGCGACCGCGACACCATGGAGCAGATCCGTGTCAGCGCCGACCAGCTGCACGAAATCATCAGAAAGAAAATTTCTCCAAAGAAATAAAAATGGACATCAGCGCTTTTCTTAATCCGGTCAAGGAAGAAGTCATCGAAAATTGTCATCTGACTCACAAAAAACAGCTTGGCAACACGATTACAATCTTCAAAAATGAGGAGGAATTTCCGAATTTGGAAGGTTTTCAAGTGGCTATACTTGGAGTTGAGGAAGAGCGTAATGCCGTTGACAATGAAGGATGTAAGGCTGGTCCGGATGCTATCCGCCATGCCTTATATCCTTTGTTTAACCACTGGCCTGAACTGAAAATCATCGACCTTGGCAACGTGAAGTCGGGTTTGCGTGTCGAAGATACCTACTACGCGCTGAGCGAGGTGTTTTTGACGCTTTTGAAATACCACATTGTGCCGGTCGTTTTGGGTGGAAGTCAGGATTTGACATATCCGATCTACCAAGTTTATGAAAACACTGGTAAGTTGGTGAATATTACGGCTATAGATCCGAGATTCGACATTGGTGATGAGGGTGAAAGCCTAAACGACGAGTCGTATATGAGCCATATCATTTTGCATCAGCCGAATTATCTGTTCAATTACACGAATATCGGTTATCAGACTTATTACATTGATAATGATAATATTGATCTGATTAAACAGCTGTTTTTTGACAGTTATCGGCTAGGAACATTAAAGAATCGTTCGGAATTGGCCGAACCGTTGCTGCGAAGTGCCGATATCATTACGGTCGATGCCGCGGCTTTCTGCGCTGCCGATATGCCTGGTGTGAAACACAGTTCATCAAACGGTTTCAGTAGTGAGGACGGTTGCAAGATGACGCGCTACGCCGGCATGAACCAAAAACTCACTTCAATCGGCTTTTTCAATTACAATCCGTCGTACGACGTCAACTATCAGAGTGCCAATAATTTAGCTGAGATGATTTGGTATTTTTTGGAAGGTTTCTCACTACGTCAAAACGACTACCCAACTGCCGAAAATCGCGACGAGTTCACCCGTTACATAGTTCGTTTGGAAAACTACGACGAAATCGTTTTCCTTTGTCACAAAACCACAGGCAAATGGTGGATGGAGATTTCCGACCACTTCATTCCTTGCTCGAAATCTGATTACGATCTTGCAATGCAAAACGAGCTGCCTGATCGCTGGTGGCAGTTTTATCAGAAACTGATGTGATTATTTCCACTTCACATTCGAAAATAGCCCGGCAAACGCTGTAAATACAACGTAAAACGGATATATAAACTCAAGAGGAAACATCCATCTCTTGAGTTTTTTTTGTTTCATAAAGGCTGTGATTCGGCGCAGTATCGGGAAATCGATAAGGGTTTTCAGTATCACATAAAGCACAAAGAAACACCATAAAACCGGCATGAAAAATCCTGCCACAAAGAAGAAAACTATGCTTAGATTGAACAACAGTACGGTTAAAGCTGTCGCAATAATCTTCCAGTTGGTGTAGGCCTTGGTTTTTGAAGTCCAGCGGCGGCGCTGACGGAAAAACGCTTTCAGCGTAGGCATGGTGGCAGTCTTCACTATCACATCATGGTTGAGGAAAAACCCTATGGCTTTGTTTCCGTAACGCGCTATAAACCGCTCCATCAGGAACATGTCATCGCCCGAAGCGATATTCATATCGGTGCGGTCAGATTCGGCATCGATAGCTGATTTACGATCGTACATCATGTTGGCACCATTGCACATCACCGGCATTCCGATGGCCGTGGAGCCAGCTGTACTGGCTATAAGACTCAGATGCTCAAGCACTTGCAGCTTTTCAAACAATGTATCGGCTGGCGACAGAAGCACTGGGCCGAGTAACATTTTAAGATCTTTTTTATCGTAATAGGCCAACATCTTCTCAATCCATCGCTCAGGCAGCTCACAATCAGCGTCAGTAACCATAACCAATTCATTTTCAGCTGCATGAAGTGCTTGTGATATGGCTTGTTTTTTGCCTTGACCTTCAGCTTTCAAGAGTTTCAAATTTAATTCAGGATGCAAATTTTTGAAGTTTTCGGCAACCTCAGTTGTCTCATCGCTTGAATTGTCATCAACGATAATGACCTCGAAATAATCTTTATTATACGATTGATTATAAAGCGATTGTAATAATTTCTCTATATTTTTGCCTTCGTTGCGGGCCGCTATTAAAACTGATATTTTTTTCAGCTGACGCAGGGTGGCGTCTTTGTATTCGTTTCTCGACAAAATTGACAAGCCGTGTGTGAAAGCGCCTATGCAAATCAGATAAAGCGCTGCGAATACCATGATGATATTCAATAATATGTGTATGGTTTCAAGACTCATAACTGCTCCTCATGAATTTAAGTCTACGTATAAAAAACAATCCAATGATTGCCGGAATGGCCAGATTGTAAAGCCAAAGCATTGTGCTGGCAGAAAACACCATCATGCTGAAAGCCGTGTTGATTCCATTGATGGCGAACCAGCTGTCAAACACCGATGTGCATATGCCACCACGCACCGCAATTTCAGTGATGGTAATAAAAGGAACCACTGTCATCAGCAAATAAGTCATCATAATAGGTATCATGGCCTGGAAATAGTTGAGCGGCACATCGAAAGCCCAAATAAGCAACACGAACTGGAAGGAATAAACAGCATATTTCGCAATGGCTATAAGCAATATCCGCGCCAAATCACCTCTAGAAAAAGCGCCGAAAATCTCCATATATTTTTCAACTCTCGGCCGCCATTTATTCGGTATCAGCTTTTTGAAATATACTAAAAACTTGATGTTAAAATATAACAAAAAAGCTAAAGCAATTATTATCAATGATATAACAATCTTGTACCACAAAGAGTTGCCTTCTGAGAAAAACATCCAAGCAACACAGCCAAGGCTTACAGTTACTATCATTTGTGCGATATTTCCGACAAATGTCAGCATAGCGGCCTTGATACGGTTGCCCTTCTCGAGTATGAAAATACGACCAAGGAAATCACCTGTGCGGTTTGGGAAAAGCATACCAGCCGTAACTCCTGTGAAAATGGCCACATAAGCTTTTTTGAAAGGAACTTTTTCGACAGGAAGCACCGATTTTTGCCATTTTATAGTCTCAAAGGCCATATTGACAGGCATCAGCAGAAAAGCCAAAACCATCAGAAAGATGTTTTTTAGAGATGAGAATGACATTTTCACCGACTGCCACATCTCTGTAAGATCCTGATTTTTAATGATTTTCACATAAAGCACCCAGCATCCGGCAATGACAATAAGAATTTTTATCGCAGTTTCGGCGATTTTCATTATCTTTGCATTATGTGAATTGGCACTCATTTCGACTGCAAAGATAGTAAATTTTGAAAACTGATAGAATAATATTAGGCATCGACCCGGGAACCATGGTGATGGGTTACGGTCTCATCCTTCAGAGAGGCAAGGAGTTGAGCATGATTCGTATGGGCGTGTTGAAACTTGGCAAGCTCGACAATCAGGCGCTTAAGTTGCGCAGAATCTTTGAACGCGTGCTTGAGATAATTGATGAATATCATCCTGATGAGTTGGCTATCGAGGCCCCATTCTTTGGAAAAAACGTGCAGTCGATGCTGAAACTGGGTCGCGCACAAGGAGTTGCAATGGCTGCGGCGCTTTACCGCGATATTCCTATTTTTGAGTATTCGCCACGTAAAATCAAGCAGTCAATAACCGGTAACGGTGCCGCGTCGAAGGAGCAAGTTGCCGCGATGGTGCAGAAACTCTGCAATTTCACCGAACATCCCGACTATCTAGACGCCACCGACGCCATGGCAGCAGCAGTCTGTCACAGCTTCCAAAACCAACTCAACATAGTCGGAGGTACCGACGACCCAAAACTTCCAAAAATTCCTAAAGTCAAAAAAGCTTTCAACAGCTGGGAGGCGTTTTTACAACAAAATCCGGAGAAGAAAATCAAGTGATATTTATTCTTTCACCATTTTTGATGGCAAAATCCTGTCAACAATCACGATATTTCTATAAACGTGAAAGAAAATACTCCATTTACGATTTCTCGTAATAAGAACTTTCTCTTATTTACTGAACTTTTTCCCGGTTCTCCACTCGGAAATCTTAATAAAATCTGCTGCATATTTAATCGCATGTTCGCGATTCGATTTTTCGACGATAAAATCTTTTATTAGTTTAAGGTCTTTTTTGACACTTTTTCTTATTTGTATTTGATAGGTTTTCATAGTGCTCATTGATTTTTTGGTCTAATAAATCCTTGAACTCTTCTAAAGAGATGCAACTTTTCAGAGTTTCGGGGTACTTCTTTTGCTCAATTTTTGAAGTGCCCCGCGATCTTAAACTAACTGTCTGTGTTGAAATATTATTCATATTAATTCTGTTGTTTTTGAATCTTAATACATTGCAAAGGTACATAAAAACTGCAAATAAGCACCTTTTTTGCCAAAAATATAATTGGTTTCTCGAGTGTTAATAGCCAAATCAAATATCATTCATCATAGCTTCCACCAAATTCCAAGCGCCTTGATAAACATCTTTAAGGCTTGCGTCGAGCATGAAACACGGTGTTGAATAAATCTTGTTTTCCTTGTCGATAGCCACTCCGCCATGGGTTGTCTCAGTGTGCTTGCAGCCAATCATCGGAAGTTCTTTTGCTTGACGGCACTCGGCGCTTCCCATGGTAACATTGGCATTTCCGATTACTTTAGCAACCATCAACGGGGCGATACACATGGCTCCGATAGGTTTGCCTTGAGCGTGGATGTCAAGAATTGCCTTCTCAACTTCTTTATTTACCTTGAAATTGATACCATCATAAGCGTAAGTGAAGATGTTTTTCGCCGCTCCAGAGCCTCCGGGGAATAACAAAGCGTCAAAGTCATCGGCGTTGAATTTGCTTAAAGGCAAAATGTTGCCACGCACTATTCGAGCCGCCTCAACAAGCATATTTCTGCGTTCCTCGGCACGTTTTCCGGTGGCGTGATTCCAAACCTCAGCCTGATATGCATCTGGTGCAAATGCCTGATATTCAATGTTATGCTGGTCTAAAGCCAACAACAATGTAACAGTCTCGTTAATTTCAGATCCATCCATTGTGCCGCATCCGGCAAGAATTACCGCTACTTTTTTCACATCAGATCCTCCACCTTCTCTTCCATCTTCTCGTAGCCTTCCTCCAACTGCTTCAGCCAGCCGTCTTTGTTTTCATACATCCAAGTTGCCACCTTTTCCGAGTTGGAATAAAGCATCGAATTCTTGCGAACGTCTTCCTTTAAAACGTCTTTAATTCCGAGGTAGTCGAGCAGGATAATCAATACTCCGACAAGCAGAAAACCTTTGGCTATGCCAAAAACAATGCCGCCGATTTTATCGATAAATCCAAGATTTAATGAATCTATCAGTCGGGCAAGCAAATTACCCAACCAATTGATAATTATTGCCAAACCTATAAAAACCACCATAAATGATATGACCGACATCCACTCTGGGCTTACATCAATCACTTTACCAATACCTTGTCCGGCCCAAGCCGACAGTTTCAAAGCTCCGTAAATGCCGCCAAGAAATGCCACAAGCGAGAAAGCCTCTCTGATTATACCGTTTCTAAAACCACCTATTGCAAAGAGAACCAAGATGATAGCAATAATAATGTCTAAGTAATTCATAGTTTTATGTTTTAATAACTGTTCATATCAACTTTTTCGAGGTGTAAAATTACAACTTTTTTAAAAAAATAAACCAATTTTTTGCAAAAATAATTATTTTTGCGGTTTAAAGTATTTACCTCCGTCATTTCGACTGGAGCGAAGCGGAATGGAGAAATCTCATTCTTATTTTACGGGAGATTTATTCACCAAGGTGAATGCTTTCGCAAGCTCAGGTCTCGACTTCACTTCGTTTCGCTCGAAATGACGAGAACATAAAAACTATTAAAATGAATCTTGAAGAAGCTGAAAAAGAAGAAAAGAAATCGCTGAATTTCATTGAAGCGAAAGTTGAGGAAGATTTACGAAACGGCAAGAACGCCAAGCGAATCCAAACGCGTTTCCCTCCGGAGCCGAACGGCTATCTCCACATAGGTCACGCCAAGGCCATCTGTCTGGACTTCGGCATCGCCAAAAACTATGGCGGCGTCTGCAACCTGCGTTTCGACGACACCAACCCTACAAAAGAGAACATGGAATATGTGGATGCCATCAAGGAAGACATCCAATGGCTTGGTTATCAGTGGGGTAACGAATATTACGCTTCAGATTATTTCCAGCAGCTTTGGGATTTTGCTATCGAACTGATTAAACGCGGCAAGGCATATATCGACGAGCAGTCGTCGGAGGAGATTGCAGCACAGAAAGGCACTCCAACACAGCCGGGCACCGAGAGTCCGTACCGTAACCGTCCGATTGAGGAGTCGCTTGAGCTTTTCAACAAGATGAATTCGGGAGAAATTGAGGAAGGCAAGATGGTGCTTCGCGCTAAAATCGATATGGCGAACCCTAACATGCACTTCCGCGATCCTATCATCTACCGCGTGGTGAAGACTCCGCATCATCGTACCGGCACCAAATGGAACGCCTACCCGATGTACGACTTCGCTCACGGTCAGAGTGACTACTTCGAGGGTGTGACACATTCACTTTGCACGTTGGAATTCGTGGTGCACCGTCCGCTTTACGATTTGTTTGTCGACTGGCTCAAGGAAATCCGCGGCGAAGGCGACAATATGGACGACAACCGTCCACGTCAGACTGAGTTCAACAAGCTGAACCTCAATTACAACCTGATGAGCAAGCGTAACCTGCTGATTTTGGTGAAAGAAGGCGTGGTCAACGGCTGGGACGACCCACGAATGCCTACGATTTGCGGTTTCCGTCGTCGTGGCTACACTCCTGAGTCAATTCATAAATTCATTGATAAGATTGGCTACACAACATACGACGCTTTGAACGATTTTGCGTTGCTCGAGAGCTCGATTCGTGAAGATTTGAATGCCCGTGCTACACGTGTGGCGGCGGTTGTAAATCCTGTTAAATTGGTGATTACCAATTATCCTGAGGGTCAGACCGAGGAACTTGAGGCTATCAACAACCCAGAAGATGAGTCGGCCGGCAGCCATAAGATTGAATTCAGCCGCGAGCTGTGGATCGAGAAGGAAGACTTCATGGAATGCCCTCCGAACAAGTATTTCCGCCTCACTCCAGGCAAGGAAGTGCGTCTGAAGAACGCCTACATCGTGAAATGCACCGGCTGCAAGAAAGACGAAAACGGCGAAGTTGTTGAGGTTTACGCCGAATACGACCCGATGACGCGCAGCGGTATGCCTGAAGCCAATCGTAAGGTGAAAGGCACCATCCACTGGGTAAGTCAGGCACACTGCATCAAAGCAGAAGTCAGACTTTACGACCGCCTCTGGAACGTGGAAAACCCACGCGACGAATTAGCAAGATTGCAGGACGAGGGTAACACCCCAATCGAGGCAATGCGCAAGATGATGAATCCTAACTCATTGGAAATCAGAACAGAATGCTATGTTGAGAAATATCTCGCCGACGCAAAACCTCTCGACCATTTCCAGTTCCAGAGAATAGGATATTTCACTGTCGATAAAGACAGCACAAAAGAACATTTGGTGTTTAACAGAACCGTGGGATTGAAAGATACCTGGTCAAAAACGAATTAATAATCCCACGCAGAAACAGCAGAAATAATATCTGCAATTTCCTCAATTTCTGCGTGAAAAAATAACATTATGAAAATAGAAAAAGGATTTATTGAGGGCTTATATGAGG
>Ga0129307_1002460_pt1 | contig 14434 bp, 15 predicted proteins | sample P1105metagenome_FD_94437 | JGI IMG/M metagenome (GOLD analysis project Ga0129307, IMG submission 94437) | Capybara group fecal microbial communities from Wisconsin, USA - P1105 metagenome | ecosystem: Host-associated > Mammals > Digestive system > Large intestine > Fecal | place: USA: Wisconsin... | reverse complement strand
TAAAGTGTGCAAAAATTAATTTGCACGAATGTGTTTTATCACTTTTTCCTTTTTAGCGATAGCCGCATCTGAAGCCTCTTGAACCTTTTGCTTCATTTCTTCAAAGTCTTCAGGGGTTGTTTCACCAACCAACTTTTTGATTTTGGTATAAGCAGCTTCCCTAAATAGAGGAACCAATTTTTCTTCAGTTGAATCCTCTTTTATCAGGATTGGCTCGCCGGAGTTGTTGACCTCACCAATCTCAGATATTGCAACATCGTATTTGGAAACTGCCTTTTTGATATCTCCGACAATTTCTGAAGGTGCAATCAGCATCAATGAATCGGTTGACACGCCCAATGGATCGATATTTAAAGTTTCAAGCATGTTCAATACATTTGGCGCAACCATCTGCCTTATTTCCTTTTCATAAAACTCAAGACCGACACCGGTTGTATTTGATATCTCATGAGCATCTCCCCTAAGACCGCCGTTTGTTACGTCAGTCATTGCATGGATGTCTTTTACAAGGTCAGCTTCAAACAATGCATGTGATGCCTGAACGAAATTGACATTCATTGTATCCCATACGACATCGAAAAATCCATTGTAAAGTGCAGTTGTTGTAATTGTTCCTCCACCGGAACCTTCTGTTAATAAAATGACATCCCCTTCAGTCGCTCCTTTTCTTGCGGTTGGAGGATATGCTGATACCCCTACACTTCCAACAGCTGATACGAATCTGTCGCCTAAAACCATGTCTCCGCCGACACGCAATGTACTTCCCGCAACTATTGGAACATCCACAAGCTCTGAAACTGCCGCAACCCCTGCTGTGAAATCGAATATTTTTGCAACATCACCGTCGTCTGCAAGGTGAACATCACTCAAGATGGCTACCGGGTCTGCCCCCATTACGCAAACATCCCTGAGTGTTGCTCTGGTTACATGAAAACCGCCTAAAAACGGATATTCACTTAAACGTGAGTGGATTCCATCAACGGCAGTTGTAATGTAAACCTCATCGTTTTTGACTGGGGCCTTCACGACTCCACCATCGTCCTGCTCTGACGGGTTTACCAGTGATGCAGTATTTGTTGATGATACAATTTCTGCAATCTTTCTGTGAACGAAGAAGTCCCCGGCTCCACGGGATCCGACTCCCATCTCGCCCATGAGCACATCAGCCTTGTTAACACTGGCTATTTCCTTTAAAAACTCATCATCACTTTCCTGTAATTTTAAAGTGGTTGAAACTTCATCAATTACTGCCTTTGCCATTTCATAAGAATTTTCTTCTGAAATTTTCTTGTATTCTCTTATTCTAACAGCCAAAATTTCTGCTAGGTCATCATAATCGTAATCATCAATTCTTGCTCTTACAAATCCTTCAATATCCATAATCAAATCTCCAAATCAGTGAAATTTTTCAAAATCTTGAGTCCAGCCACCCCGCTCTTTTCCGGGTGAAACTGTGTAGAAAACAAATTATTCTGAGATAAGCTGGCTACCACATCACCACCATACTCGCAGACTCCAGCAATGATATTGTCATCGTCCGGGACCACATGATAGGAGTGAACAAAGTAGAAAAACTCTCCGTCAATGCCTTGCAAAATTGGTGAATCATTGACAACATTCAATTTGTTCCAGCCCATGTGAGGTATTTTCACTCCTTCAGGAAGCAATTCAACATGCCCCTTGAATAAGTCCAGACCTTTAATGCCAGGAGACTCTTCGCTTTCGCTCATCAACACCTGTTGGCCAAGGCAAATTCCCAAAAACGGCTTATCATCACCGACATGTTCTCTTATAACATCTTCAAATGGCTTTAGGTTTTCCATTGCGCTTCCAAAAGCTCCAACACCTGGCAAAACCAAATATTCGCTATTGGCTATTATCTCCTTATCGTCAGTTATCTGAAAGTCACATCCAATCTTTCTAAATCCATTGGAAATGCTTTTCAGGTTTCCGCTTTTATAATCTATAATCGTTATCATTCGTCCAACCACCCGATAGCTGATCTAATCATTCCTCCAAAGTCTGAAAAGACAATTTTATCAGTTCCAAGGGTTTTTGAGTGGGCATCAAGCTCTGCAACAACATGAGTGTAGCCTAAATCCTTTAGAGGCTCCACCAAACGAGGCCCATCGGTTACAGCAACAGATTCTGTGTCAAATTCCTCAATCGGGAATGCATGAGGAACTCCGAATACGACAATCAAATCCAAATCCTTATCTTTCAGGTATTCAGCAGCCCTGTTTGCAGTTATGGGATACTCGTCAAGGCCACCTGTAATAAAATCCGGTTCGATGTCAAGCTGATTCTTGATGTTTACTGCATGCTGCCTGATTCTTGGAAGGCCTATGTTCTCATCCAAATTGGCCACGAAAACAGGCCTGTTGTCAGGGTTGATTTTTCTATAGTCAAAATTTATGATATCTGAAAATAAATATGATGTTTCCTTTTTAACGTTCAGGACAAATGCGACTTTCTTATTATCCTTCAGTGCATTGACTACCCTTTTTGCAACGCTTTCCTTTGAATCACCGAAATTAGGTTTGATATACTTACCCTGTGCCATTCCACGAGTCTTTTCAACTTCAGTTGCCTTTTCAAGCATTTCAATTTGCCTGTCTGCCTCCTCTCTAGGTATTACACCGCATTCAACGGCAGCATCTAAAACCATTATCGCGCCGACAGTATTGTCGCCCTCGCCAGACCCCCCATGGGATTCGACTGGAATGACTGTGCACGGCAAGTCAGCAGTTGCAATCGCCTCCTTTAAATCCTCGCCGATAATCATGCTTGCGCATGTTCCCGCAATGCCCATCAATTTCGGATGGAACATGTCATAAGCTTCGACTAATGTGTCGACTAGTTTTTCACCGGCACCCAATATGAAATCGTTTTCAGACATTCCTGTAGTTACTACACGCACACCATCGCTTTCTAAAAGTCTGGCTGTTCTAAAACAGCAGCCTGTAGGCCCGTGCATGACAATAACATCTACGTTCATATCCCTTAAAGTGTAAAGGGTAGCGGCAATTGGACTTGGTCTCGGATGCATATTTTTTTCACCTAACAAATTTTTAACAAATAAGTATTTTTAATTCTTAATTAATATAATTAATTAACAAATTCAGGGAGATTGCATTATGAAACTTGACGAGAAAATTTTGGAAGAAAAAATTAGGGAATACAGAAAAACAAAAAGCTGCTCCGAGTCAACCTTGATGGGTCTTTGCGAAACCGCCGAGATTGACATCACAGCTGATGAAATGACCAGATTAGGATGCGGATTTGCAGGCGGAATTGGAGGAACCTTTGATGAGGGAACCTGCGGTGCCGTAACCGGAGCATTGATGGCAAACGGGCTGATTTTAGATGATGTTAGCAAAATCAAAGCCAATGCAAAAGAAATTTTCAATGCCTTTAAAGACGAATACGGAACAGTGAGATGCGACAAGATAAGCGACCACGGCAAAGACAAATCCCCATGCGTCGACTGCTGCGTGTTCATTGCAAAGAAAGTTGCTGACTTGTTGGAGGAATAATCTGCTCGGTGAGTAACCTTAGCCAGAATTTTAGTAAAAAAAATGATGTCCTCAAATCATATGCGAATAATCTTCATTTGAAGGGTTATATGATTTTGAGGAAACCTACCTAGAATTTATGGTTGAAAATGTAGTCCTCACAATGTTTTTTAAAGAAAGATAGATGATGCTTAAAAGGTGAAAGTAAGGAATATTAAGTAGTGTTTGAAACGAATATTTTACAGTAATTATTCAAAACGGATTTAAACCCAAAAAAAATTGTTATTAAAAAAGAACCCCACATATGTGATTAAAAAAAAAGAGAGATAATGGTAGAATTTCTAATTTTTTTTATGGGAAAGTTTAGAGACATTACCATGGAAAAAAAATCAATGCTTCTACCAACACACATAAAAAAAATTTTATGGTCTATTGTTTTTCCTTTTATTAAAACCAGAGGAGGAAAAAACACACAAACTAAAAATGGTCGTGGACATCGAAGCAAAAGAGCCGGTGAGCAGTTTAACCACAATATTGCTCAGGTGGAACTTAAAGTAACGAAATGACCCTAAAAAAGAGTTGATAGCATACGCTAACACCTCACAAAAATTTCAGTATAAAAAATAGTTTTTATTAAAAAAAGGACCACATTTAAGCTCAGTGACCCAATGAGCAATTCAAGAATGAAAATAAAATAATTGTTATTCTGTTATTAAGTCTAAAGTACTTACAGCAGTACCTATCATACCCTCATCAGTAAAAGCAAGATTAGGGTACTCGGGATAATCATTCACATATCGATCATAATCATAACATTCATTTATATATTCATGTTTCATATCTTCAAGACCCATTTTACTATTGATGTACTCTAATTTAATATCCATGGGCCAGGTACTGTGTTCTAGGTATAATTCTTTAACTCGTTTAATGAACTCTTCTTCAGTCATGGGATATTTAGACTCATCAATTTTTTTCATAAAATAACCTCCGGAATATTCATAAACTATCATCCCTTACTTTCTCTGCAACATCGTAAGCAGTTAAATCTCCTTCTCCTTCACTAGCCTCAACAACATCATAAAAATCATATTTAGTTTCATATTCACTTTGATTACCAGTATATTTGAAAAATATAATGTTCTCAGGCCTATTTACTTCTTTTACCCATTCATCAGGAGCAAAGTTCTCATCGAATTCACAGTAACTTACAGGTTCAAAACCACACTTACGGTTTGAAACGAATATTTTACAGTAATTATTCAAAACAATGAAAAAAAAGAAAATATTAAAAATGATTTAAATTATCTACATTTCAATTGTTTGATTAAATATAGCATCATCTAAATCATCTGCTAAAACATCATCAAAGATATATACAACCGCTTTTGATGGAATGTCATTACCAGAAACATATGCAGAACCAGAAACTTTGATAGGTTGATCTTTAGGAACAGAATTCATATTCCAAACAAGAGGGCTCTTATCAATGATTGCACCTGAATCATCATAGAATACTACAACCATTTCTAAATAATCAAATTCTTTAGCCGCTTCTAAATTACAAGTAACTTTATACATACCATAGCCTTCATTATTAATTTTAAGGTCTTCAACGGTTAATTTATCACTATCATCTCCAAATCCAAAGAATCCAGCACTAACAACCGAAACACTCAAAATTGCAAGTATTAAACTTAAAATTAAAATATAACTTTTTCTCATTTTAAACACCCAATATTAATATGTTAATCATAATTATGATTTTTGATAATAAATAATTTTCCATTGTGTTTAAAACTAATATTTTAAAATGAATAATTCAAATGAAAATATAAACTCCCCATAGGATGGCCAGCAAAATAATGTTTAAAACCGTGAATACTGCCAGATACCTGATTTTAAACTCATCATATTCACGAACAATGATTTTATACGAAATCAAGTTTGCCATGGATGCTACAAGTGTTCCAAATCCGCCAATATTGATTCCAACGATGATAGCTTCATAGTTTGTGCTGAAACCGCTGAGCAATATTGCGGCAGGAACATTTGAAATTACCTGGGATGCAACCACACCCCACAACACCTCATTTCCAACGATTGACTTGGTAAACAATGAACTGAAAAACGGAATATTTTCAAGATTTCCAATCAAAATGAAAAGTGCAATGAATGTCAAAAGCAAGTAGTAATCGACACCAAGAAAAACCCTTTTAAAGAAATTTTTGCGATTAAACCTGATTTTTTTCATTTCTGGCAACTCAATATCATCCCGCGGGACAAATAACAACAATACAAATAAAAATATCACAGATGCAATGATATAAGGAAGCAGCAGTAGGAAAAATGACTCGAATGAAATGTTGGAGACAGTGTACATCACGATATTATGCGGAGCGCCGATAGGAAGAACCATGCATCCGACATTAGCGGCAATCGTCTGCAAGCTGACTGTAAATACCGCCAAATCAACCCTATTGACTTTTCTTAAAGCCAAAATGGAAAATGGTACAAAAATAATTAAAGACACATCGTTTGTGATGAATATGGAACTGATAAAACATGTGAAAACCAAAACTAAAACAAGACCTCGAGCGTTTCCAATTTTTCTCAGCAATTTACGGACCAAAATCTCAAAAAGGGATAAATTCTTTAAGACCTCAACAATGACCATGATTACAAAAAGCAATATGACCGTTTCCCAATTGATGTAATATAAATAATTAAAACTTGGATGGACGAAAAAACAAGAAACAATAGCTAATATTAATGATATTGAAAATATTATCTCTTTTTTAAAAAAATCAAAGCTTTTATCAACTAAATTAGGCATAATATCTGTTTAAGCTAATATTTTTAAGTTAATCTGCCTCTTCATCCAATGTTTCCAGAAGAAAACTTACAGGCCTGAAGCCGTCATTGCAGGATATCATGGCCGATTTCTTATTTTTCATCCATCCCCCATAGAAATCCTCAGCGCCATTGGCCAATGCAAGCACAAAGGGTGAAACGCTCTCCCATGCACTGTCACAGAAATTATCTGGTTTTTGCCAACCGTTAGCTATGAAAACATCACCCTCTTCAACATCACATTCATGTTCCAGAGGATTTTCATATTTCTCAATCAAATCATCATGCCTCACTTTCCTAACAACAGAGATTTTTACCTTATACAAGCCCATCACCTAACCACATATTTGTTTACATATTATATAATCTAGATTAACAACTGCTAAAATCCTTCACTCCAATTAACATTAACTGCAAGGATTTAAAAAAACGAATCCAAAAAAGCTTTGGGATATATATCCTCAAAAGAAAACAGACTTGAAAACCAAAAACCCAACCGTTAATGTTAAAAAAATAATTAAAAGAGGAATTATCCTCTTGTAACGATGCTTATGATATCGCCGTCTTTCAGCTCATAGTCACTGGCGACACGCATGTTCTTTCTTGCATCCACTGCATGCATGAACTTATCTCCAATATCTGTGTGGACAATATATGCCAGTTCACGTGGAGTTGAGCCCTTAGGAACCAAAAATCCATCAGGCAGGACATTGCCCTTTTGGTCAGTGTATTTATGCTCATCCTGAACAGGATAGACGACAATCCTGCCAAGCAATTCGAAGACTGCATAGTTCAATGCATCCTGAACCCCAGTGCTGCCGTATTTATCCAATATGCTGGTTTGAATATACTCCAAACCTTTGCGTTGGGCATCAGACAATTCTTCCGGTTTCAGGATTTCAAAATGATCATCTCCAGGCAAATAGCTAATCAACCCGCTTTCTGCTGCTTTTACAAGTGCAAGCTCAGAACCTGCAGAGGTTGGAATAACATTTGGATACTTTTCCTTGATTCTTTCGATGTTTGCAGCTGAAGTCGGCAGGTCCGCCTTGTTTGCAATAATCATCATCGGCTTTGCAATGTGCAGAATGTTGCGTGTAAGCTCAATCAAGTCCTCTTCTTCCCATTTGTTGTAATCTGGCTCGATTGTTCTTCTGGCCTCAATGATGTCCTCAATAGCTATTCCTGTTCCGGACAATTGGTCAAACAACACTTTTGAAATGTCAAGGTGCTCGGCACCTACCTTTCTCACAAGCCTTACCCAATTTTTGGACAGTATCCCATACATCCACATTACAATCTCGTTTTCAAGAAATTCCAGATCCTCAAGCGGGTCGTGGCTTCCAGCATCGACCGGATTTCCCTCAAGGTCTGTTGAGCCTGAAGCGTCAATGACATTAATAAACACTTTAGCCTGCATCAGTTCATCTAAAAACTTATTACCCAATCCTTTTCCTTCGTGCGCTCCAGGAACTAATCCTGCAACGTCAATCATCTCAATCGGCAATAATCTTTTTCCATCGACACATATGGAATTATGGGGATTGCATGTGACGCCCAGTTCCTTACATGGGCAATCCTTAATAACGTGAGCAACCGCCTTATTCGCATCAATTGTTGTAAATGGATAGTTTGCCATTTCAACCCCTGATGCTGTTGCTGAATTGAAAAAAGATGATTTTCCTACATTCGGTTTTCCACAAACTGCAATTTGAAGCATAATAATCACTTTATTTCTAATGACATCATAATTTTTGTTTTTAAAATTATATATAGTTTCAGAAAGTAAATACTATTCAATGAAAGATGAAGAGATTGACCGTCCATCAGCTATGAAAGTCCGCCAGGGAATCCAGGATGCGATGACATTTTCATTGCCGGACAAAAAATTCAGTGAAAAGGGCATTGATTTAGTGGAAATTGACATCGAACTGAAGAATCTAGGCTGGAACTTCCACAATTACCGCATCTTAAATCTGACCGACATTCATTTGGGCCAATGGATTAACCCAGAATATCTAGATGACCTTGTAGACTATGCAAATACATTAAATATCGACTTGATTACATTGACAGGAGATTATTTCTCATATGTCATTGATGAATATGTTGAATCGCTGCAGAATTCCTTGAAAAGACTGAAAGCCCCCGACGGCAAGTTGGGAGTGTTGGGAAATCATGACCACTGGATGGGAGCTGAAAAGGTAAGAGATATCTTCAAGGCTGCAGACATCATCGACTTGAGCAATGATGTGAAAACATTCGAAAAGGAAAGTGACCGATTGAATGTTGCAGGCGTTGATAGCTGTACTGTCTGTGCTGACGATTTGGATATGGTAATTTCCAAACTGCCTGAAGATGTTCCTACAGTATTGCTTGCCCATGAACCTGATTTTGCAAAAGAATCATCAAAAACCGGCCGGTTTGATTTGCAGATTTCTGGCCATTCACATGGAGGGCAATTCATCATCCCTCAATTTGAAACCACCCCATTTAGAGGACCGAATTCGACAAAATACCCTGTTGGGCTTTATAATGTCGAAAATATGATTCAGTACACAAGCAAGGGGCTTGGAACAAATTCGTTTAGAATAAGAATCAACTGCAAACCAGAGATTACTATAATTACCCTTAAAACCGATAAAAAACAAAAGATACCCTTAAAATGAATAAAGTAAAAACTGATGATTAAAATGACTGGAAAAATTTTTATTATTGGAATTGGCCCGGGCTCAAGCGAATATTTAACCAAAAAAGCCATCGATACTGTAAACGAAAGCGACTACACTGTCGGAAGCACAAGAGCAATTGAACTGTTTGGAGATGTTGAAGGAAAGATTGCATTCAATGTGAAAGACCTGTTGGACAAGCTCGAGGAGGGAGTTCAGCTGGCATGTGACGGCAACACCGTTTCAATATTGTCAACTGGAGATCCTGGTTTTTCAGGAGTCCTGAATACCGTTTTAAGACTTTCGAATGAAAAGGGATTTGATAAGGACAACATTGAAGTGATTCCGGGAATCAGTTCGCTCCAGCTTGCGGCAGCAAAATGCCACATCCAATGGGACAATGCCAACGTGATGACCTTCCATGGAAGGGAAAACATCGAAGACATCCTTCCAGTCATAAACAACGGAAAGACAACAATTGCGCTTCCTTCAAGAAAAGTGAAGGACATGGCCCAGTTCCTGCTTGACAACGGCGTTGAGCCTGCACGAAAAGTTGTTGTCTGTGAACGTCTAAGCTACCCTGATGAGCAAATTGTCGAATCCACTTTAGAAGATATTGCCGAAAGCGAATTTACCTATATGTGCATTATGGTAATATATTAAGACAATTTATTCCCAAAATTCATTTTAAAAGTTATTTATCATTTATTTTTAAAATTAAAGCTTAAATATTCTAGAAATCATACTTTGATTGTTGATTTTGAAAAATTAACGTCAAGGTAGATACTATGAATATTAAAATAAACACCATATGTTTCATTTTCCTATTTGTTTTTTTAATATCGGCAGTTTCCGCTAGCGATTTTGAAAATGGAACATTGAAAGCTATCAAACAGCCTGATTCAAATCAGGAATTAAGTAAGGTAAACAATGTAAAAACGGACAGTTTGGGTGCCGAGCAGACCCCCGAAAAAGTCTACTTGACCGCACCCGACGTTAAAATGCATTACAAGGATGGAAGCATATTTAAGGTTACTCTTAAAGACAAAAGCAAAAAGGCAATAAGCAACGTTAAAGTTAAAATTGCAATAAACGGAGTGACCTACAGCAAGGTAACCGACAAAAAGGGAACAGCATCAATCAACTTGAATTTAAAAAGCGGAATCTACAATGTCTTAACGACATTTGAGGGAACAAGCAAATATTCAAAACAGAGCGCCAAAAGCACGGTGACAATAAAAAGCACAATAAAATGCAGCGACTTTACAAAATACTATAAAAACACGGCCTCCTATTTTGCCACATTCTATGACCAAAAGGGAAAGCTTTTAAAGAACACAGCAGCAAAAGTTAAATTAAACGGCAAGACATATTCCATAAAAACCAATGCAAAGGGCGTTGGAAAGCTAGCCATTGACCTAAAACCGGGACAATACAGCATTTCCGTGACAAACCCAAAAACCACTGAAACCATAACAAAAACCGTCAACATCAAATCATTGATTGAGACAAATGATCTGACAGTCAATGAAAGCCAAACCGCCAAATTCAATGTGAAAATTTTAAATAGCTATGGAAAAGCATCGCCAAACAAGAAGGTAACAATAACTGTCAACGGCGAAACCTATACGAAAACCACCGATAAAAGTGGAATCGCAACATTGAATCTGAATTTAGATGCCGGAAAATACACAATAACAACAGAATATTCAGGACTTAAATCAATTAACACGATAACAGTGAATAAACTTATAAAAACATCGAAATTCCTGCATACAATTCTGATTCCCGATTATGTCAATGTGACTGCCCCATATGTATTTAAAAACTCCCAATATTCTCTAAAAACCGGTTCGAATGGAATAATAAAAATGCCGAAAAATGAGGTTTTCACTGTTGAAATCGGCAATGAAATCTATTTGTTTTCAACCTCCAAAATCGGAGGCATCGATTCCACGGTAATCGGATACAACAATTATCCGATTCCTTTAGACGGAAGCGGAATTAAAAGCAATGTGAATAGAAACAATCTAAAAGACAATGGAATTGTGATTTCAAAAAAAGACGGATTTACACAAATAGACTATCAGTCAAACACCAGCGACAATGTGGAACTGTTCGGTGTGTATGCAGACAAATACCTCACCAATAGCGAAACAATAACATACATGCAAAATGACCAAATCACAGCCAAAATTAATTTCCAAACATACAGCTTTGATGAAACCGGCCTGAAATACAGTCTGGCAAAATACTATCAAAAATCAATGAATGACTTCAACACAAAAAGCTATGATGAAATCACCAACCACAATGCCGCTTCAATCAGATTTGCAAACTCCAATATTCCTGTAGAATTCACGTATTACGGCAAGAGTATTGCAGGCTATGTCTCCAAAGAGGATTTGATTACCCAATTTACAGTCAATGGAAAACAGGAACTTGAAAAAACGGAAACTATAAGCTATGGGCTTGACATGAAATACCGCAGAAGCCTTGGCTTTGAATTCCTTCAAAGCTACAGCATTATTAACGAGAAGATTACTGCAGACACATTGCAAAATTGGGTTTCCATGAATTCAAAATACTTATCAAGATTTGGCGTGATGAATGTCTATGGAATGCATTTGGCCTCACTTCAAACAGCATGGATGGCAGACGAACTGGCCGATAGCTATTCCGATGAATTTGAAGTGACCTGGAAGAGAGATAATGGGGTTACAATATTGGGCGGAATAAATCTTGAAAACACTTATCTAAACATTCTGGATGCGGACATGGGAATGAAAGTCAGTGGAAACGAGAGAAATGCCATGCTGTTTAGACTGATTAATTCCCTGAACCTGCCAAACCTGGAAGATTACTCCCTATCACAGGTCGCCTGGAGATTCATGGACAACACCACAAATTCACAGGACAACATATTAAATGCAATACTGAAAAATAAGTTCAGCATGGCGCAACTGGGCGAAACGATTTACATTTTCTCAGAAGACGGAACAAAATCGGCAATCATACTCAACTCCACAAGCGGTGTTGCAAAGGTTATACTAAATCAAAACAACACTGTTTACAAAGGTTCATTGATAGCCACATCCGGAGATTGCTGCAGTGTTGGAATAATTCCAAAGGACATTATTTCAGGAATCAGAAATCTTTTAAACTCAATCAATGATGGAATTAATGGTTTGTCTGACATTTTGGATAACCTGCATCCATTAAGCGTCATGGCATATTACGGAATTAAGCTGGTATTGGAAAAGACGTTGCAAGGAGCTTCATCAGCTTGCCTAGGCCTGTTTTCTGCAATGGCTGTTATACAAAATGCGGGAACCATATTCAGAGACAACATGGTAAATCAAAACGACTGGCATCAGCTGATGGATAGTGTGGCATTTACAAGGCCAGGCTATCTGCAGGGAAAGAAGGTATACAATATTCCAAACGATGAGGGAGGCTATGACTACATTGAAGTGAAAATCAATGGGGATTTGAGTCTAGACAGGGACAATACGGTATACATAAGCAATGGAAACGTGAGAAAACTGACTAGGCAGGAGACATACGACTACTTTAGCGACGAATACTGGACCCCAATAAGCATGCCTACACAATATTGGGATGACAGCTGGAAGGGGATTGTATGATTAAAATAATTGAACTCTATAAAAAACAGCCTAGAATAATTCAGATCTTGGACATCATATTCCTGGTTTGCCTTGCATATGAAATCATCCTAATTGCACAAACCAACTCCATGAACTATGCAATCGGATTCGTTATGCTGGTCATCTTATTCATTAATAGCGTTGTGCGACATAAAAATTAGTAAAAAGTTAAAATAATTTAATATTTTAACTTATTTATTTTTTTAAAGCTGAATAGCATCCTGAGTTACTTCATCGTTATCCTCATCATCATACAAGATGTGAGCGAACTTTAATAATTTTTCCTGGCCTTTGACCTCATCCTTAAACAAAGGAACTTCCGCTATATGCTGGTCAGGGAACTTCTGGTCGATTAAAGCCAAACGTTTTTGCTGCAGCTTATGCCTTGAATGGCAGAAATCACAATCACAGATATCCGGCATTACCTGATTGACAATGACGCTGTCAACAGTGATGTCATGTTTTCCGAGAGCTTCGAGTGCCCTTTCAGATTCATAGATGGACATCTCCTCTGGAATTACAACCATCTTGAATGTTGTTCTGTCCGGATCGGATAAAACCTTTTTGGCCTTATTGATCTCATCCTTGGTTCTTTTCAAATCTTCAGAAGTTTGAGGGTCATCCACCGCTTCCATGAACGGCATGATTTTTTTAAGCGCATTGGTTGCAGTGCCCAATTTTGCTTTTGCCATCATCAATTTGCCTACCCATGAGTCCATTACTTCCGGGAAGGACAATAATCTTAATGTGTGTCCTGTCGGAGCAGTATCGAATACGACAACATCATATATGTCTGAATTCATCACGGCCATGAACATCTCAAATGCGGCAGCCTCATCAGCACCAGGGGAGGATGAAGCCATGTCCAATTGGTCAGTCAAAAAGTCCATGCCCAACAGCCCATTATCTTCGGAAGGGTTATTGGCTTTTCGCACTTCCAAAGCGGCTTGCTTTTGAGCCATTGCCTCATCTGGATCAATTTCAACAGCGAATAAATTAGTTTTAATTTCACGAGGATAGTTATCAATCGGAACCTCCAAAGAATCTGCCAATGAATGAGCAGGGTCAGTTGACACGACTAAAGTCTTTTTACCTTGTTCAGCCAACCACAAGGCAGTGGCAGATGATACGGAAGTTTTTCCAACCCCTCCTTTTCCGCCTACAAAAATGAATGTTGTTTTATCTTTATTAAATTTAAAATAATCTCTAAATGCCATGAAAATTGCCTCCATTAAACTTACTTTTAGTGCAAGTATTGATTTCAATATTCTTACTTTTTGTTAGTAAATGATATTTAATGTTTTATAGTATATAAAGTTAGTTATTATAGGGAGATTCAAATCATTGATTTTACTGAAGCAATATTCAAAAAACATTCATTAAATAAATTAAGATTAAAATAAAAAAAAGATAAAAAAGGTTATTTTAATTTTATTGATTGCGCAGTTTGATTTAATATGTCAACTTCATGTACAAATGTCTCTTCATCATAACTTCCATGATGATCCCAAACTAGTTGAAACTCAAGCCCTTCTTGATTAACTCTTAAAATAGTTGTCTTTGAATTACCCAAATCTGGATCATAAGTTTCATATGCAGTATAATCTGCTGTTTCTATAGTATTAGAAATATGGGGTTCAGCAACATTCTCATAGCCAGTACGTGATGTATTGCCATAAACTTCAAATATCATAATACAATCACCAGTTTCATTTTCCCTCATATAAAT
>Ga0129307_1002458_pt1 | contig 14440 bp, 13 predicted proteins | sample P1105metagenome_FD_94437 | JGI IMG/M metagenome (GOLD analysis project Ga0129307, IMG submission 94437) | Capybara group fecal microbial communities from Wisconsin, USA - P1105 metagenome | ecosystem: Host-associated > Mammals > Digestive system > Large intestine > Fecal | place: USA: Wisconsin... | reverse complement strand
TTAGTACTCGGCTGAACAAGCCGTGTACTAACTGATAACCGTAGGATATCAGCGCTTTTTACAGATAATTAACACCCTGTTTATCTGCCCATAAACAAATTATTTGTCTGTTAACAGACATTATCTCAATTTTGACAATCCACCCCATCCATTTCTGAGTACAAACTCATCAATCGATCAATCTTTATTCACATCTTGTTCACCCCTCAACAACCGGAAAACCGCTATAATACCTATATGAAGGGAGGTACATCTTATGATCTCATATGACAGATTCTGGGCAACGCTCAAAAATAAGAAGATTACACAGTACGCATTAATCAAGAAGCACGGTTTCAGTACCGCCCTTCTTAACCGTTTGCGTCACAACCAGCCGATCAACCTGACCACGGCTGACTACATCTGCAATCTCATCGACTGCAAGATAGAGGATATAGTTGAAATACTCCCCAACGAAAAGTAAGCGGTAACATCGAAATTTGCCCAAATCAAAAGGAAGACAGTCCAACTGTCTTCCTTTTTTAGTTCATTTAACACTGTTAAACCCAGTAAACTCGGTACTTTCCGGGGACACCCGAGAAAACCACACAAAAGCCGTGTAAAACACCGTGAGCAGCTAAATCCGTCAAGAAATCTCCCACACCACCGTCACCGTATCCGCCACATCCACATCATCCGGCTCGATATCCATGTCGTAGGAGTCCTTCATGCCGCCGGCGATCGTCATGTCATACTCGCAGAGATCCATCCTCATGGGCCTGATCTCGAAGTCTACCTCGCCCCAGGAGTAGTCCACACTCTGGATGTCCTTTAAAGTCACCCCGGAGGCACCAGCCAACACACCAGCCTTAGCAATAGCATCCCGCACAGCAACACCAAGAAGCTCGTTCTTAACTGCCTCCGGATCACTCACAGTATAAGAGATCTGGAACTCCGGCTTGAGGATGCTGTTTGCCAGAGCATACATGACCTTGCCCAGGCGCGCATTATCGTTAGGGAACTCAACCTTGAGGCGGTGCCAGTACTCGTAACCCGCAAAGCGCTGCTTATAGTTGTTTCCGGACTTGTAGGACTCGTACCTGGTATTTATGTTGAAGGCCAGAGTCTTAAGGTCCGTCCTCTCGAACCCGAAGGACGACAGCAGCTCCTTCAGGGCCTCAGTCTCCTCAGAAGTGCGCTTCAGCGTCTCGCCATACTCCTTGCAGGTCCCCTGCAGTGTGATGAGAAGCCTGGTCATGTCCGGCTTCACCTTTATCTTTCCCTTACCTGTTACTCGAATAGTTCTCATTGAGATCACCTCCATCAATTAGCCAAATCCTTCACAAAACCTCTAAACCTGTCCACTACTTCCTTCAGGTCCGCCGTCAGATACGTAACACCACGGGAAGCGATCTCCTCCGGGATCCCCCAGAACGCTTCAGCGATTGCGCCTGCGATGGCACCGAGAGTATCCGTGTCTCCGCCTATGTACATCACATTCCTGAGGCAAAGCTGTAATCCATATGAAGTTGAAAACAATACTTATATAGAGGGAGCTACAAAACAAGTAGTAGTAAATGCATATGAACGCGATAAAAAAGCCAGAAAGAAATGCATAGATTACTACTATAAAAAGGATGGAACTGTAAAGTGTCAGATATGTGGTTTTGATTTTGGCGTGTTTTACGGCAAGTCTTGTCGCAATTTGATTGAAGTTCATCATATAAAACCCTTATCAACAATTGGAGAAGAATACCTGTTAGATCCGATTGCAGATTTATTACCAATATGTCCCAATTGCCATTATGTAGTCCATGCGAGATTTGATGGAGATATAGAGAAATTAATCAATATTTTGAATAGTATGCATGATAATCTTTAAACAACGGAATTCTTTACGTGGACTATCTCTTTTTTGTTGTCTAGCTTTACCTCCGCCACAAATCTGTTGGGGCGGTTAAGGAAGGTGGCTTCTGTTATGTTCTGGTATTTCACTTGCCGTCCTGGAAGCAGGTGAATTCGCTTCGCTCGATCTCAGGAAGGCCGGTCTTCTTCTTTTGCTCGTCTATGGCCTTTATGAGGAAGCTCATGTTCCTTGCAAGGTTTCTCATGGTCTGAAGACCTTCTTTGTCCTTCTCCACGTCTTCCTTGGTGAAGCCATGGACCATGTTCCAGTAGGTGGAAGGAACGATGGGACTGCCGTTTATGAGTAAGACGTGCATGGGAATACCTCACTTTCGTCTTTATTATAGCGGAAAGTGAGATATTTAACATCAGATGAGCTTCTTTATGTTTCCTTCCGGGAAAATGCTGGAAAGATGGCGGATGATGGCATCGTAGGATTCCTTGGGCGTTTCTTTATATCTTGAAGTCACGTGCTTATATCCCCACTTGGATTCAGGGAGCTGCATCCTGGCAACTGACCAGCCGAAGGCTTCGCCCTGTTTGTTGAGCCTGGGTGCAAGATCTCCGACTATGAGATATGTCCTCATCTGAAGACGGGCGAGGACACCGTCGAAATTCTTCTCACCGTTTTTGCCAAAGCCCGCCTTGTCCTTCATCTGGTAGGTGAAGTAAGCGGGGGCATTCTTGACGTCCCACATATCGACTCCCTCAGGGACAAAAAGATCCATCAGGAGCTTTTCCCTGTAGCCAGCCTTGCCGTCGCTGTAGAGGGCGTCGAAGTCGTAACCGTCACGTCTGAAGTTAGCAAGATACGGGAACCACTTCTTTGAGATATAGCCTGCTTTATTTTTGAAGAATTTGCCGTAGGCGACATCCGGATTTTTACAGAGCTCCTCCCTCCAGGACCAGGGGTCGAGATCTGACCCGGTCCACCACTGGGAGGGACATGTCATCTCCTCAACTGAGAAGCCGGGGACACTGTTGGAAAAAAGAGGCAGGAAGCCGGCCTTTTCTATTACTTCAAGAAGGTCTTTTGCACTTCTTTTGCAGGCGGGATCGTCTATATCAAGACCATCCATATACCACTGGCCGTCTATTACTTCCATATATCCTCTCCCCTTTTGTTTTTTCTTGATTATACCACTGGTTTTCCTTCTTCTTTGGCTATGTTTTTGTTATCATCTTTGTATTGGAAAGGAGATGGATCATGGATATTTCTCACCGTTTATCGAAGGCAAGAATAAGGGTATTGGGGCGTGATGGGAAGCCCGTTTCTTCTGCTGGCGTTTGCGTCCGTCAGACAAGTCAGGATTTCCTCTTTGGATGCGGCGCTTTTGAGGCCGTAAAGATGTATGAAGACCCTGAAAGGTTTTCTGTGCACAAGGACCGTGTGGATAAGTGGCTTAAGATCTTTAACTACGGTACTATCCCCTTTTACTGGGGACGCTATGAGCCGGTGGAGGGTCAGCCCCGGCAGGAACTCAATACTATGGCGGCGGACTTCCTTCAGTCCCATGGAGTCCGTATCAAGGGACATCCCCTGTGCTGGCATACAGTATGTGCAGACTGGCTCCTTAAGTATGACGATGAGACGATCTTCAGGAAGCAGCTGGAGCGCATCAAGCGCGATGTGGGAGCTTTTGCAGGGAAAGTGGATATGTGGGACGTCATCAACGAAGTGGTGATCATGCCGGTATTTGACAAGTATGATAATGCGGTAACCCGTATATGTAATCTCAAGGGTCAGGTGGGACTCGTGAAGGCAGTATTTGATGAGGCGAAGTCGGCAAATCCCGATGCGACCCTCCTCATAAATGATTTCAATACGGGCCCCCAGTATAAGGAGCTCCTGGACCGGCTGCTGGATGCGGGAGTTCCCATCAGTGCCATCGGTATCCAGTCCCACCAGCATCAGGGATACTGGGGCGTAGAGAAGATACAGGAGGTGCTGGACAGGTTCTCTGTATTCGGGATACCTCTTCACTTCACTGAGAATACACTCATCTCAGGAGATCTTATGCCGGGATATATAGAGGACCTCAATGACTGGGTAGTCGATAAGTGGCCCTCCACTCCCGAGGGGGAGATCAGGCAGGCTGAGCAGATGAAGGAGATGTATGAGACATTATATTCCCATCCTCTCGTTCAGGCGATCACGACCTGGGACTTCACGGATGAGTGCTGGCTCAATGCTCCTGCGGGACTTCTCCGGCTCGATAATTCTGAGAAGCCTTCCTACGGGATGCTCCGGGATCTCATACATAAGGAGTGGTCCACCAATATCGATCTCGTGACCGATGCTGAAGGATATATCTGTTTTGAGGGTTTCAGGGGGACTTACCGGCTAAGCTCCTCTCTTGGAAGCTCTCCCCTTCCGCTTCACGGGGATACGGAAACTACTGTACATCTCGCATGAATAAAGCCCCTATGCCGATGGCTGCGGGGCTTTATTCATTATGAGGACGCAAAAACTGTATTTATCTTTGAACTCTGCCGGATCCGTCTCCTCCCATGAGGTTCTCGACTTCCTTGACGCTCACGCGGTTGAAGTCGCCCTCGATGGAATGCTTCAGGCAGCTTGCCGCAACTGCAAACTCCAGAGCCTTCGTATCCGAATCGTATGTATTAAGACCATAGATAAGACCGGCGGCGAAGGAGTCTCCTCCTCCTACCCTGTCGATGATGTCCCTGATCTCATACTTCTTGCTTACATAGAACTCCTTGCCGTTGTTGATGCAGGCTCTCCAGTTGTTGTGGTCTGCACTGATGCTCTCCCTGAGTGTTACGGCTACCTTGCTGACATTGGGATAGAGCTCCATCACCTTGTCTGTGAGTTCCTTATATTTACTGTCGTCGATCTTTCCTGATGTGACATCCGTATCGTTAGTGATGCCGAGGGACTTCTGGCAGTCCTCCTCGTTGGCGATGACCACATCGGTATATTCGGTGATCTTGGGCATGATCTTGGTGGCGGCAACGCCATACTTCCAGAGGTTCTTTCTGTAGTTAAGGTCACAGGAAACTGTTATGCCGCGCTTCTTGGCCTCCATAACTGCCCTGAGGGTAACTTCTGCAGTCTGGGCAGAGATGGCGGGAGTGATGCCGGTGATGTGGAACCATGTGGTCCCTTCGAAGATCTTGTCCCAGTTATACTCATCTGCTGATGCGAGGGAGACGGAGGAAGCGGCACGGTCGTAGATGACCTTGCTGGGTCTCTGGTTGGCACCTGTCTCAAGGAAATAGATGCCTACTCTTCCCTCTCTTCTGATGATGTTGGATGTGCCTACGCCGAATCCCCTGAGCTGACGGATGCAGGCATCTGCCAGATCGTTTTCGGGAAGGGCTGTTACGAAATCAGTTTCCATATCGTAGTTGGCAAGGGATACGCAGACATTTGCCTCTCCGCCGCCGAATGTGGCCTCGAGGGAAGGGCTCTGCATGAACCTCTCATGTCCGGGGGACTTAAGTCTGAGCATTATCTCGCCAAGTGTTGTTACCTTCATTATGATTACTCCTTGATCTCTTTTATGACTTTAACGGCTTCCTTTGACTTAGCCGTGATCTCTTCGAACTTGCCTGAGCTGATGTCGCCCTTTGTGCATACCCAGCTTCCGCCGATGGCGATGATGTAAGGCTCCTTCACGAACTCAGCGAGGTTCTCCTGGTTTACGCCGCCCGTGGGCAGGAAGGAGATATCACCGAATACGGAATGAAGGGCTTTAAGGGCCTTTATGCCGCCGTAGATGTTCGCAGGGAAGAATTTAACAGTGTTAAGTCCCAGGTTTATGGCTGCCATGATCTCTGTGGGAGTGGCAACTCCGGGTATAACGGGGATATTATTCTCTATACACCACCTGACAGTCTTCTCATCAAGTCCGGGAGATACGATGAAGTTAGCTCCTGCATCTACAGCAGCCATTGCTTTTTCAATTGAAAGTACGGTTCCGGCACCCACATTCATTTCAGGCACCTCTGTGCTTACGCGGGAGATGGCTTCTAAGGCACTTCCGGTCCTCAGGGTGATCTCCATGAAAGCTATTCCGCCTTCGAGCAGTGCTCTGGCTGTGGGGACTGCATCTTCAGCATTCTCGATTACTACTACCGGGACTATCCCCGCTTCGTTTACTTTCTTTAAGAAATCCATAGATGCGCCCTCCTAAACGCTTACTAACATTCTAGTACATTTCAACTTGCATTTCAACAGTTTTTCTTATATTTTATATATAAAAAAAGCGAGGTGGATATTATGGCAGATTTCATAAATGACAGGTTTCTCTTAAAGTCAGACAGGGCTTATTCCCTTTATATGGATCACGCGAAGGATCTACCCATTATCGACTATCACTGTCACCTTCCTCCGGAAGAGATCGCCAATAACATAAAGTTCGAGAATATCACGGTTCTTTGGCTCAAGTATGACCACTATAAGTGGCGCCTCATGAGATCCGCAGGAGTTGATGAGGAGTACATCACAGGATCCGCCTCCGACAAGTCGAAATTCCTGGCCTGGGCGAAGGTCATCGGTCAGGCATGGGGAAATCCCCTCTACCACTGGACATCCCTGGAGCTCGCCAGATATTTCGACATCTATGAACCTTTAAATGAATATAATGCTGAAGCTGTCTGGGAAAAGACTTCTGATATCCTCAGCTCAAATGATATGACTGCTTCTTATTTCCTGAAGAAGTCCAATGTGGAGCTTTTGTGCACCACGGATGATCCTGTTGATGACTTGAGGTGGCATAAGAAGATCTCTGAGGATGGACATATTACTACCCGCGTCCTTCCCACCTTCCGCCCTGATCCCGCCTTTGAGATAAGAAAGAGCAGCTTCCGCAATTATATCTCCTCGCTTTCTTCTGCTTCCGGTATCAAGATCTCTTCTGTTGAGGATCTTAAGGCTGCCCTGTCTTTGAGGATGGATCACTTTGCAAGTGTGGGATGCGTACTCTCTGATCACGGTTTCGGAAAGCTCCCGTTTGTTCTTAAGGATGAGAAAGAGGTTGGGGATATCTTCCTTCGTGCCATGTCAGGTGATCTTGTAAGCGAAGAGGATGATGCGGCCTTCAAGACAGATCTTCTCCTTTTCTGCGCCCGGGAGTACAGCAGGAGGGACTGGACCATGCAGATGCATTTCGGTTGCCTGCGCGATTCCAACAAGTCCATGTTCGACAGGTTCGGCGTAAATATCGGCTGCGATACGATCCTCGGCTCCTTTGACCTTGTAACTCCTTTGGCTTCTTTGATGAGCTTGCTTGAGAGTGAGGATTGCCTTCCCAGGATGATCCTCTATAGTCTCGATCCTTCCTGCAACGCCCAGATAGATACACTTATCGGCTGCTTCCAGAAGGGTCCCGGGGCCTTGAAGATCCAGCACGGAAGTGCCTGGTGGTTCAATGACAACCTGGACGGTATGATGGACCAGATCAGAGGTCTTGCCCGCCAGAGCTGGCTTCCCGGATTTATTGGTATGCTCACGGATTCCAGGAGCTTCCTGTCCTATCCCCGCCATGAGTATTTCAGGAGGATCCTCTGTAATATCCTGGGTGCGTCTGTGGATGACGGCACCTTCCCGGATGATGACAAAATATTAGCGGCGCTCATAACAGGTATCTGCCATGATAACGCCGCCAGGTATTTTATCAGATGATATCTTCTTTTACTTGCTGAAGCCGTAGAAGCTCTCTGATCTCTTCAGTGATATCTCGAATTTCTGGAAGACTACTCCCGCATCAAGGTGTATGAGCCTTATCTTATGCTGTCCCTTGGAAAGCTTTGTGCGGTAGCAGTGTCTCCTGCCGTTTTCGAGGACGGCGGTCATCCAGTTCTTATCGAAGTTATAACCTGCGTTATATACCTCTGGGAGAGTGTCGATGATGACGGGATCGTTGCCGTCGATCTTAAGGGCGAACCTGAGGCCTTTTCCCTTGAAGGGATTGTTGGAAGGAGCCGTATAGACCACGATATCGTGTTCGTCGTCGTATTTTGTTTCGATGTCGTACTCGAGGTAAGGGGCGCTTGTTGGGTCTTCCATATCTTTGCAGATGGGATAGAGCTTGACTGAAGATCCTGCCTTTCCGTAGTTCTCGATGACCTTGAAGTCACCGGTCTTTCTGTCGAAGGACTTGGCATCCCTTACGATGACATCATCGCCGTGCTCCTTTGAGATACTCTTGAGGAAGTCCTCTATGGACATGGTGGAGGGTTCGATCCTGAAGGTCTCCAGCTCGGGATAGACGGAATCCTCATCATTCCAGTGCTGGAAGTTTACGTGCTTTGAGCCCATCATTCCATTCCACTTGCCGCCGCTCATCTCCTGGTTATATCTTCTTACCAGTTCGTGGTCGAGTTCGACAGTCTTCTCCACTTCGATCCTCAGCCTTTCAGCCATGGCCTGATTGACATCCTTGGCGATATCGTAAGCGCCTGTGAGGATCATCATGCGCCTCAAGTTGGCAGATCCCTTGGCCGGGAATTCCACAAGACCGTAGAACTTGTCCCTGGCTGCTTCAGGAAGGTCATTTCTGATACTGTCCGCCCTGCTGTAGATATCCTCTGCCCTCTTAAGCTCACGTAAGGCCTCATTATCCTCTGTGAAGGAGAAGGTATCGGGGTGGATCGCCTCGGGTCTTCTGTCGCCGTTCATGTTGATGTAGTCGTCAAGAAGTAAAACAATGTTTTGCTTTGTCTTGTCGTCTGCTTCTTCGAACTGCTGGGCTACCCAGTTCTTTGTGAATGCTTCTGTGTTCTTGAGGTCGCTCATCTTCTCCAGGTCGTAGGCAAGTTCCATGAAGTAAGAAAGGGGAAGCTCCACGGGACGGAGGTCACCGACGTTGGCGATCCAGAGCCTCCTGATGCCATATTCATATGCGGAGGTGAGCTGCTCCCAGGCTTTTCTGATGGGAGTCGAGTTTACCCACTCATAGGATATGGGATCTCCATGGTAATCGAAGTGATAGTAGATGCCCCAGCCGGCCTTACGGTCCTTGTTGGCTGCATCAGGTACTGACCTGAGGTTTCCGAAGTTGTCGTCAGAGAGAAGGAGCAGTGCCTCGTCCAGCTGATCCCACTTGTTGAGTCCTTCCGTATCCTTATCGCCGTAGTAGTAATCCTCCACTTCCTTATAAAGGGCAAGGACTGTGGGAGCATCAGCAAGGCCGTTCTCCCTTAAGATCTTCTTCTGATCGAGGATAGCCTTCTTGAGGAGGTCAACATTGTCCTTCATGGTGGCGTCCTCGCCGAGAAGGAGGCTGTCCCTCTCACCTCTCATACCGATGGTGATAAGGGCCTTGTGATCCTTATCTCTCTTAACGCCGTCTTCCCAGAACCTGTAGATACCCTCATCGTTGGAGTAGTAGCTCCAGTCCTTTCCGTAGCCCTTGTTGTTCTCGTCCGTCATGAGATATGAGAATTCCTCACGTGCACGGAAGAGGGGCTCGTGGTGGGATGTGCCCATGGTGATGCCAAGCTCTGTGGCAAGGTCGGCACTTGCCTGGGGATAGGACTGACCGTCCTCGGCAAATACCTCAGCCCACATGGCGGGCCAGAGGAAGTTGCCCTTGAGCCTTAAGAGCAGGTCAAAGACGCGGTCATAGAAATGCTCGTTGAAGCGCCCGAAGGTATTGGTTACGAAATTACCAAGCGAAGGCCACTCATCGTTCAGGAAAAAGCCCCTGTATTCGACGGAGGGTTCCTTGGATACGAACTCTATCTCCTCCCTTTCTATCTCTATCTTCTCCTGCTTTTTGGGGGTGACATCGCCCCAGTAATGCCAGGGGGAGACACCTGACTGTTCAGAAAGGCGGAGAAGTCCGTATTCTGTACCTATGGTCTCACTTCCCATAATGAAGACCGCTGTCCTTCCAAGTCCCTGGGGATCCTCTATGACCTTTGTTATGAAGGATTCCCTTCTGGCCTTGAGGGAGTCTATCTCCTCCTGTGTTCCGAAAAGCCTGTCGTAGGCAGTGTTCTCTCCTGCAACGGCAGCATAGATGACCGTATCAGAATTAAATCCGCCCCCGCACATGGGATCTTCGGAAATGATGACCCTTACCGTTCCCCTTTCGGCATCGGTAATGTATCTCAGATCGTTGACAAGGGTCTGGGAGATACGCAGAACGCCCTTATCCTTCCCGGAGACCAGGATCGTTGTGCCCCCTTTTCGGGAAGCAAGTACTGTCTTTTCCATCGAGTACTCCTTTTCTTTTTTTACTTAATTTTATAAAAAAAGGGGCTCTAAGAATAGAGCCCCTTTTCCAACCAGATAGTATCAGTTAATGGTGATCAAGGTATGGTGATCATCCTCTGTACTCGTTGTAATCATCAACCAGCTGCTGGCAATTGAGAGCCTCACAGGAAGCTACATATTCATCCCACTGAGCGTCGATGTCTGCCTGACCAGTTACGAACATAAGTGTCCAGGTATTAACGTTATCGACAAGAGGTGTAGCGATGAGGTTCATTTCCTCTGACTGATCCGGTGTAGGGAAGATCGGAGGTGCCAACGGAGGTGTCTCTCTGTATTCGATGTTACGGTTAACATAATCTGCAACCATAGGTACGAAGTTATCTGTCATTTCTTCAACAGTACCACCATAGTAGTAGTTACCGCATGCATAACCTCACTGGAGTCTGATATCAACGTCTGTGTCGCTTGTAGCACCGATTCCAAGACCGCCGCAGCAGTAACCGGGAAGGAGTGACTTGGATCCATCGTCGTTGTACTGGAATGTCTCGCCCTCAACACCCCACTTGATGAGTGTGTAAGCCTCGGGTGAATAGAAGAGCCAGTCTACGAATCTGAGCATCTTGATGAAGCCATCCTCACCAAGTCTGTCGAGAGCATTCTGGGAAAGCATGACGCCGCACTCGAGTCTCTCAGCACCAGCTGTGGAGTAGTTTGTTGTACCCTGAGGAGGTGTGATGACATATGTCTCGTAGTTGCCCTCACCGAGCTGCTCGTTGAGGTTTGTAAGATAGTTAGCTACCTGGCCCTGGTTAACAGACATGATGACTGTCTGGCCATTGTAGAACTGAGAAGTAGCTGTAGCATCATCCTGAGAGAATGTCTCGGGATCGAGGATACCCTCTGCTACGAAACGGTTAGCAGCCTTAAGCATTGCCTTGTAGTTCTCAGATGTAGGTGAGAAGTAGAAGTTGTCAGCAGCAGCATCGTATCTAACGCCGTTACCGATACCCCAACCAGCGTTTACATCATATGTGATACCCATAACCTTAAGGAGGTTACCACCGTTGCCCTGTCCGGATTCATTACCGCACCAGAGGTCAGACCAGATGTAATCAGCTTCTGTGCACATACCCTGCTCAACCATGTAAGCCTTGACCTGGATGAGAGCGTCGCAAAGGTCGTCCCATGTCCAGTTCTGCTCAAGAGCAGTAACATCAACGCCTGCAGCGTCAAAGATGTCTTTTCTGATCATGAATGAGTAGTTAAGGAGAGGCTGCTCAAGCATACCAGGAAGACGATAGTAGTTACCGTTAGCTCTGGTGATGGTCCTGAGGTCATCAGCCATGTCGTATGTGTTGTAGAAATCGCAGAAGTTAGGCATGTACTCAACATACTGTGAAATGGGTACGATAGCACCACCGTCTACGAATGTGGAATCATCATAGATCTTGGGGATGCCTCGTGATGAGGATGTAGTTTGCGATCAGTCCGCCACCGAAGTACATTGTGAATACGATGAAAGGTGTAAGCACTCTGTTGAACTTGAGTTCTTCCTTGGACAGAGGATATGCCAGGAAGGCGGAAGTGATGAGTGAAAGGACTGTACCCAATACTGAGTAGACTACTGTGTTCTTGTAATAACCAAGGAAGTTATCGTGGGTAAGAACGTACTTATACGTGTCTATATTAAAACCCTCAGGAATGAGTCCCGTATGTCCTGCGATGATGGCCTGCTCAGAAGTAAAGGACTGGGAGACCAGATACAGGAAGGGATAGAGAGTTACGATACATACCAGGATCATGAGGATCGTGTTGAATATAACGAATGCTCTGTATCCGAATGACTCCTTGATCTGATTCTTCTTGTTGTGAGCTGCCAGATTTGTAGGTCCGTATGTGTTTATCATTTAGATCACCTCACATTACCACAGACTGGAGTCTGATACTTTCTTAGATACTTTGTTTGCGATAGTAAGAAGAACGAGATTGATAAGTCCTTCAAACAATCCTACGGCTGTAGCGTAACTGAAGTTACCTCCGGTTCCGCCTCCGTTTCCGATACCCATTCGGTAAACGTATGTGGAAATGATATCGGCTGTTGAATATGTCATAGGGTTATACAGGAGGTAAACCTTCTCGAACGCTCCGCCGGATCCGACAAGACCACCGATATCGAGGATAAGGAGTGTCGTGATGGTGGGAAGGATACAAGGGAGTGTAACGTGCCATACTCTCTGGAAGTGGTTGGCTCCGTCAACCTCTGCAGCCTCATAGAGGGAAGGATTGATACCTGAGATGGCAGCGAGGTAAAGTATGGTACCCCAGCCAAGGCTCTGCCAGAGACCTGATACGATGAAGATGGTCCTGAACCATTTTGCCACCTGGATAAATGCAATGGATGTGCCGCCCATGGAAACGATGAATGAGTTGATGGGACCCATGGGAGGTGTGGATGAAACGAGTTCCTTGATCATACCGGCAACGATAACGATGGATATGAAGTGAGGAAGGTAGGAAACTGTCTGAACGAACTTCTTCCAGTGAAGGTTCCTGATCTCGTTTATGAGAAGTGCAAAGATAAGTGTAAGAGGGAATCTGAACGCCAGGAACTCTATATTGATAATAAGAGTATTGGCAAAAGCGGACCAGAAGGCCTTATCACCTATGAACTGCTTGAAGTAACGCAGTCCTGTCCACTTTTCACCGAAGATATTACCGCCGGCCGTATACTTTCTGAAAGCGATAATATTACCGAACATAGGTACATATCGGAATATTACATAATAAACTACCGGGATCAGTACCATGAGATAGAGCTGCCAGTACTTACTCATGCTCTTCTTGAAGACTTCTTTCTTAGTCTTCTCCTTCGGGGTCCAAGTGCTCAGTTGTGTTCCATTTTTATACATAACACCAACGCCTTTCTTGTATGTCTTAACTTGCATACTAGACTACTTGTAAACCCAATTTATCACAGCCTTTGTGATATGTCAATATAAATAACTCAAATAAAAAGGGGATTGGATGTCTAATGTGCACAAATAGTTTCGGCAAATTTGTGTAATTAGTAGATCCAGTTGAGAATAATGGCCGCAGCCCTGTCCCCCAGTTCCTTCTTCCTCTGGGGATGTAGCTCATAGACCTGACCCAGGTCAGATGCCCGAACGCACCTGCAATCAGGTACCATCTGTTCAGCTTCACGCTGTTGCCTCTGGATCTCCCTCCAGCCGGAAGGGACTTCTGTTTCTCCTGCAAGCGGCTCAAGGGTATCAACGAGCTCTGTCGTAAGAACAGGTATTTCCCCTCCAAATACCTTTCTCCATCTGTCTACCATTACAGCAAACTTCTTATCATAATCCAACGGATCACCGGAGTTAGATTCGCCCTGATACCACATGATCCCCTTGAGTGTCACATTCCTGACGGGATAAATGGAGGACTTGTAAAGGAGTGAGGGGAACTCCACCAGCATCTTTCCGGGAACATAAGGTTCAGAGGGACATTCCCTTATCATCTTCCACCTGCCGTTTAATTCTATCCTCTCCCCTTTATATTCAAGGTAGTACGGATAATATGGAACGAAGGCGCCTTTACGCCTTTCCACGATGAGCCTTACGGCGATGATATTCTTTCCCTCCTGAAGGACGGATGCGTCGAACTTGTATTTTCGTGGCGGATACTGATATCCGGTGCTGCCGATCTCTTTTCCGTTTATGAAGACGTTGTCGGCATCGATGAGCCTGCCCATATAAACGAATGCTCCGGGCTCATCTATCGTTGTGTTTAATGTTATCTCCTTGAAGAACCAGACACTTCCCGTGATGTTGTCCACCACTCTGGGAAGGTCCACATCGATGGCTCCCGCAGGGATGCTCTTCGAGTACTCGTTCTCATCGAACTTCCTAAGGCTGTCTCTCCAGTCCCGGGTCCTCTTCTCCTGCGCGTCGAGATATGAGGAAAGAACTCCCCTTCCCCTGTACTCTTCGATCATCTTATAAAGATCAGGGAACTGCTTAATGTCCTCTTCAGGAAGCCAGGCCTCCACGGTGGATCCGCCCTGGGCGTTGAGTATGAGACCGAAGGGTATCCCCAGGCTCTCATACAGATTCCTGAATGTATAGAATCCATAGGCGCTCATATTCTCCACCTGCCCGGGGACTGCGCAGATCCATGGAGTATCAGGAAGTTCATATTCATCATCTTCGAGATAATCCCTGGCAGGGTTCAGGACATATTCACGTATATAAGGATATTTTTTTTTATAGACAAGATCATAGGAGACATCAAAGGTCCTGTAGACCGGAAGCTGCATATTGGACTGCCCTGAAAGGAGGAATACATCTCCGAAGCATACCTCCCTGAGGACCA
>Ga0129307_1002457_pt1 | contig 14443 bp, 20 predicted proteins | sample P1105metagenome_FD_94437 | JGI IMG/M metagenome (GOLD analysis project Ga0129307, IMG submission 94437) | Capybara group fecal microbial communities from Wisconsin, USA - P1105 metagenome | ecosystem: Host-associated > Mammals > Digestive system > Large intestine > Fecal | place: USA: Wisconsin... | reverse complement strand
GTAAGATTTCATATTTTATAATCTTCGTATAGTTTTAAAATAATATCATCTATTTGTTCATTATCTATATCTAAATCAGTTATATGATATTTAGATAAATAATTAACTACTTTAGATACAGTAACTAAATTAGAATCAATTATTAAGTTATATCCTCCATCTATTTTTTTCTTACTTATAATTCCTTTTAATTTAATTTCTTTAATAGTATCATCTGTTTTTACTATGATATTTTTATAACTTCCATATTCTGTTTTTAGTTTTTTAAGTGAGCCGTCATATAATATTTTACCCTTACCTATTAATATAATTCTTTTAGCAAGAGTATCAATATCCATCATATCGTGAGTAGTTAAAATAACAGTTACTTTCTTTTCTTTATTGATTTTAAGTATAAAATCTCTAACTATTTTTTTACTCACAGCATCTAAACCAATTGTCGGTTCATCAAGAAATAATATTTCAGGTTCATGAAGTAATGATGCGCATATTTCACATCTCATTCTTTCACCTAAACTAAGTGTTCTAACTGGTTTTTTTATTATTTCTTCAATATTTAATAGTTTAACTAGTTCCTCTTTATTCTTTTGATACTTTTTATCATCTAACTTATAGATATCCCTAAGTAGATCAAATGTATCCTCCGCAGGTATATCCCAAGCTAATTGACTTCTTTGCCCGAAAACAACACCTATATTAGAAACATATTTTTTTCTGTCTTTAAATGGATTAAAACCATTTACTTTTATGTTTCCAGCGGTTGGTAATAAAATTCCACTAAGCATCTTGATAGTAGTACTTTTTCCTGCACCATTTGGACCTATATAACCAACAATTTCACCCTTTTCAATAGAAAATGATATATCTTTAACAGCATCAACATATTCATAATTTCTTTTGAAAAATGACTTTAAAGCTGATCGTAAACCACTTGAACGTTTACTTACTTTAAAGGTTTTACTTATGCCATCAACAACGATGTATGACATTTCCACTCCTTTCTAGCACACGCAAAAAACACATTTTTTTCGATTTCATAAATCATACAAAAATGTGTCAAATAACGTCCGCTAAAATGATAGTACCAAATAATTATTAATTTGTAAATAAAAAAAGCATTATTTATTAATGCTTTTTAAAGTATTTACATGCTTTTTAGCATACTTAGAAACATTTCTAAAGTTATTATCATATGGATATAAATCTTGACCAAATTGTATCCACATTTCACCAAATGACATACCTTGGTCTAATAACTCTTTAACCTTACTGTTCTTAGATGTAGGATTATTATCTTGATTATTTAGATCTACATTATCATTATATAATGCTGCTTGTAGATCACATTCTAATTTATCACATTGATATGCAAATTTTGCTTCGTTTGTTTCTCTTGCATCAAATTCTAAGATTATTTGTTCTATTTTTTCTCCATCTATAAATCTACTAAAAAAACTATGAATTGCTTTATGTCCTCTTTCTGCTTTTGTTTCTTTTTCTTTTTGAAACATTGTAATATCTCCAATAAACGCTTCTTCTGTTTCATGAATAGCAAGCATTAATATTACTTTGTTTAAATCTAAATCTTTATATTCTTCTTTATATGTTAGATACATTATAAGTGCAAGTTGTTGTACACCATATACATGTTCTGCAATACTTTCTACTCTTTCCCTATCTACATTCCAATTCTTCCAGCCTGTTCTTACTACATCTTTTAATTTATTCATAAGAACATAACTACTAATTACTTTTTCCTCTCTTGTCATTTTATCACCTTGGTTTTATATAATAACAAAAAAAATAACATTATTCAATAATGTTATTTATTATTTCTTCTAATTCTTGATTAGATATATCTATATCCCAATTTACAAAACCTATTTCTGGTTTATAACCATCTTTTTTATGAAAATCAGAACCTACGGTAGTAAATTTATTATTCTTTTTTGCAAACTCTCTCCACTTATCTACTTCATCTATTCTATTATTATATCTATCTACATATAGATAATTTGCTTCTATACCATCTGGATTCATTTCATCTACTATTTTTTGAACATCTTCTATTTCTAAATCATCTTCATATTTATACGCAACAGGATGCGCAAGTACTGCTTTTCCACCAGCTTTTCTAATTACTTCTGCAGCTTCTTTTGGAGTTACTGTTGCTTTTTTAACATAAGCTGGACATTCTTCATTCATAATAGTTTCAATAAATTCTCCTCTTTCAGGAATATGTCCAAATTCTTTTAATAATAAATCTTTATTATCATTATTCTTTACTATATCATCTGCTATATGAGCTTTAGTAACTGAATCTATTTTATCTAATTCTTCTACATTTATTTTATATCCTAATTCAATTAGTTTTTTAGATACATCATGTAAATATATATGTCTTGCATTTCTAAGTTTATATAAAGTATCTATTAATTCTTTATTATTAAGATCTAAGTTATAACCTAAAACATGTACTCCAACTTTTTTTTGAGTAGATATTTCTACTCCTTTAATTAAATTAATATTATTACTTTTTGCATATTCAAACAATTCTTTTGTATAAGCTTCTATACTATCATGATCAGTTATACTAATTGTATCAACATTATTCTTAACTGCTTCATCTATTATTTCTTTTGGTGTTAAAGAACCATCTGAAATAGTTGAATGCATATGTAAATCTATTCTTCTTTCCATATATTAATCCTTTCATAAAAAGAAGGATTACTATCCTTCTTATCTTACTGTATCATCTATCCAATCTAAGAATTCTTTGCTAGCTTCATCTATTCTTACAGATGAAATCTCAGCGACATAATAGTCATGTATCTTTTTTATTTCATATTCTATTTCACTAAAATGTTCTCTTTTTGTTCTAAAATCTATTTTATATTCTTTTTCAGTTTCTATTTTATTTTCCCACCAATATTTTGATTCAACTTCATACAAATGTGATCCAGCGACTAAATTCTTTTCTAATAGACTATTAATAATTTTATCCGCTACTTCTCTTTTGTTACATAAAGTTGTTACTATTATATATTCATTCATATTATTTAACCTTTCCTATCTTATTTAAAGGCCAAATTCTTAATCCAGCTTTTCCTAATATTTTTTCTTTTTTAATTGTTCCTACTTCTGCATATCTACTATCTAAAGATATTTCTCTATTATCACCCATTACTAAATAAGAATCACCCGGTATCTTAACTAGACCTATATCTTCCATTTTAAAGTCTTCTGCTTTTGATGAAGTGAAAGAACCATCTAGTTTTTTACCATTTGCATATACTACATTATCTTTTATTTCGATTACTTCATTAGGAAGACCCATTACTCTTTTTATAATTTTTTTATCATCCATTTTAATAACAACTATATCATATCTTTTAATATCATTTTTTCTATAAGTAAATTTATTTATTATTAATATTTGTCCATTTAATAAAGTATTATTCATAGATGGACCATCTACTCTTACTGGGTCAAATATAAATATTCTTATTAATATAACTGCTATTATAATTAAAGCATAACTTGATATTTCTTTTATAATACCCTTTGTTTTATCAGTCATTTTATCACTCTTTTCATTCTTAAATTATATCACTTAAAATATTTAAATAAAAGAAAAAGAAACAATTATTTTGTTTCTTTTACATTTTTATTTCTTTCTTTAATTCTATAGTTAGCGATCTTATCTCTTAAGAATCTTAATTTAGCTCTTCTAACTTTACCTTTTCTAACTACAATAATTTTTTCAATCTTTGGTGAATTAACAGGGAAAATTCTTTCAACACCAATTCCTGAAGATTTTTTTCTTACAGTAAAAGTTTCAGATACTCCTCCACCTTTTCTTTCAGTACAAACACCTTCAAATGCTTGGATTCTTTCCTTGTTACCTTCAATAATTCTAACGTTAACTCTTAAAGTATCTCCTACTCTAAATTCAGGAACGTTAGGATTAATTTGTTTTTGTGTAATTTCTCTAATAATATCCATATTCGTACTTCCTTTCTACATATATTTGTTTAACCAATCATTATTACTATAAGCGGATTGCAATAACAATACTATCATAAAATCTATTAAAATGCAAGGATTTATTTATTTTTTAATTCTAAAACCTTATTTCTAGTATAACTAGCTAATTTATCTGCATTTATCTTTTTATCTGATATTTCACTTGCTCTAAAAGGTTCATTAAATTTAACTACTACTTTTTCTTTAGGTACTATTAATCTACCAAATCTCTTATAATCTTTATAATCTATATAAGCAGGTACTATTAACGTATCATGTTTTTTAGCAGCGATAAAACCACCTTTTTTAAATTCTTTTATTTCACCATTACCATAACTACATTCTCCTTCAGGGAATAATATTAAACCTGTTGTACTTATAGCTTTTTCCATATCTTCTAATTGTTTCTTCATTAGTTTTAAATCATCAGTATTTCTATTAATTAATACTGAATTAATTCCTTTTATATATTTACTAATAATTGGATTATTAACTAATTCTTTAGCTGCAGCAAATGGCATTGGTTTATTTATTGTATGACATAATGCTGCTATATCAAAAAATGCAAAGTGATTAGAACATACTAAAAATGGTTCTTCAGAAGAAACATATTCTTCACCTTCAACTTCAAAATCCACTTTAGATGATTCTATAATTGAATCACATACGCATTGACACATTCTATAATTATTTACAAAATCATCGTCTAAATATTTTCTATAATAGTCAAACGCATTTATAGATTCTATTACGAACAATGCAGAATTAACATAAGCCATTTGTACACCCCCTTTGTACAAAACTATTTCATTTTATATTTATTTATAATAGATAAGAAATTAAAATATATTTTAATAAAATCTATTTTTTTTGTTCTTTTTATTAATTTATATACTTTTTTCTTATTATTAACTAATTTTATTATATAATTTCTAATTATTTTATTTATATATTTATTACTTTTCCAAGTAGAAAATATTTTATCATATCTTTTTAAATAGTCAAATAAAATATCAGTATTTTCCTCAATACTCTTATCATTTTTTACTATCTTACTTACACCTGTTAAAAAACCATTTGTAACTAGTAATGATTCAATTCTTGATTTTATTTCCTCATTACTATCTTTGTAATTATCTATTACTTCTTTAGCAGCATCTAAATATGCAATATGTTTTTCACCTAGAGTATTAATTAATGAATCAGATACTTGATAATAGTAATAATCTACATCATTTATAAATACTAGATTTTTTATTTTTTTCTTTAAATTATGTTCGAATACTAAATCTTCATAACGCCTTAAACTTTCATCAAAAGTAAGATCTCCTATTAATTCTTTTTTAATTAATTTACCTGTTATATATGTAGATTTAGTTAATATATCTATATTATCTTTTAAAGAACCCATAACTAAAGTTTTTTTAGGGACTTTACTTTCAGTAAAATAATATTCTTTATTCTTTTTACTATATATTATTAGATGATAATTATCCACTATATCAGCATCATATTTTATTGAAGCATTAACCATTTTTTCTATAGCTTCTGGTACTATATAATCATCTGAATCCATAAACATTACATAATCACCAGATATTGATTTTAAGCCTATATTTCTTGATCTACTAACTCCATGATTAACTTCACTATAAAATGCTCTAATTCTATTATCACTTGATGCATATTTTTGAATTATTTTTTTTGAATTATCAGTTGATTTATCATCAATTATTATTATTTCTAAATCTTTATATGTTTGATTTAGAATTGATTCTATTGATCTTTTTAGATATTTTTCTGAATTATATACTGGTACTATTATACTTACAGTCTTATTCAAAGTAATTAATACCTATTGCTTTCTTAACTTTATTTAATGTTTCGTTTGCTTTTTCTATAGCTTTAATAGTACCCTCTTTTAATATCTTTTTTACTTCATCCATATGTTCTTCATAATATTTTCTTTTTTCTCTAATTGGTTCTAGTGTTTCTTCCAATATTTCATATAAAACTTTTTTAATTTTTACGTCTCCAAGACCACCTGTTTTATATGCAGTCTTCATATCTTCCAATGAATCAAAATCTGAATATTTTTTTATTTGATCATCAGTTGCAAATACATCTAAATATGTAAATACCATATTACCTTCTATCTTCCCTGGATCTTCTATTTTTATATGATCAGGATCAGTATACATACTCATAACCTTTTTATATACTTCTTCTGAAGTATCTGCTAGATAAATACAATTTCCTAAACTCTTACTCATTTTAGCATTACCATCTAGTCCAGGAAGACGTTTAGCAACATCATTTTTTTCTAAGTATGCTTCACATTCTCTTAATGTTTCACCATATATTCTATTGAAACTTCTAACTATTTCATTAGTTTGTTCAAGTAATGGTAATTGATCTTCACCAACTGGTACAATATTACCATTAAAACCTGTTATATCCGCTGCTTGACTTACTGGATAACTAAGGAATCCAGCTGGAACTGATTCAGTAAATCCTCTTTGTTTAATCTCTGTTTTAATAGTAGGATTTCTTTCTAATCTTGATACTGTTACTAAATTCATATAATAATATGTTAATGTTGTTAAAGCATTAACTTCTGATTGAATAAAGAATGTTACTTTTTCTGGATTTAATCCTATACTTAAATAATCAAGTATTACTTCATATAAATTATCTTGTATCTTTTTTGGATTATCAAAATTATCTGTTAGAGCTTGAGAATCTGCGATCATGACATACATTTCATCATAATTACCTTCATTTTGTAATTTAACCCTATTCTTTAGTGATCCAACATAATGACCTAAATGTAATCTCCCTGTTGGTCTATCTCCTGTTAAAATAATATTACCCATATTATCTACTCCTTCCCTTTTTATTAAAATTAATTGTTTCTATTTTTTCCATTTCTTTAATTGCTACCTCATTTTTTAATGCATCTAATTTAAGCATTATTAATGATAGATATTCATTATCTAAGTTTTTAGCATAAGTTGTAATAATAAGTGCTTGCATTCTTTCTATTTCTCCAAGAACATAACTTGCACCTTCATCATCTGTTTCATCATTTAATACTATTTCTATTTGTTTTAATAAAGTATTAAGTTTCTTTTGTAAATTCTTTTTAGCTATTTTTTGAATAAAAGTTGGTTCAACAAGCATTACTTTATTAACATTAAATATATCTTTCTTTTTAGGGGTAAAATCATAAGCATCATCTAAATTAATACTTATCATCTTCTTTTCACTTTTATCATCTATTAAAGAATATTTACCTATTATTTTTCTTTTACGATTTTTAATTAAATCTGGTCTTTTTTCAGCGGTCTTTTTAATTTGTTCTTCTTTTCGCCATTCATCGATTCTTTTATGATCACCAGATAAAAGAACATCAGGTACTTTCATACCTTTATATTCTCTTGGCTTAGTATAAGTTGGATAATCTAATAAATCATCTTTGAATGAATCATTAGAAGAACTCTCTTCATCTATTACACCAGGGACTAATCTTGTAATAGAATCAGTTAATACCATAGCAGGTAATTCTCCACCAGTTAGAACATAATCTCCAATACTAATTTCTTCATCAACTATGGAATTAATTCTTTCATCAAATCCTTCATAGTGACCACATATTATAAGTAAGTTTTTTTCTTTAGATAGTTTTTCAGCCATCTTTTGATTATAAGGTTTACCTTGTGGAGTCATCATAATTACTTTAGTATTTTTTTTCTTAAGATCTTCTACTGCTTCAAATACTGGTTCACACATAAGAACCATACCTGCTCCTCCACCATATGGAGTATCATCTACTTGTTTATGTTTATTCTTAGAATAATCTCTTAAATTTTTAATATTAATATCAACTTTTTTATCTTCTATCGCTCTTTTAATAATTGATTCTGTTAAAAATCCATCAAACATATTTGGAAATAAAGTAAGTATATTTATTTTAATCATAGTAAGCCCCCTATATCTTGAAAATATATTTTATTATCCTCTATCTTAATAATTAAATCTTTAACATAAGGAATTAATACATCTCCAACTTTTAAAATGTCATTTGCCTTACTATTATACATTACTCCAGTTACTTTTCCTAGTTTTTTTTCACCAATTATTACATCATATCCGATTAAGTCTTCTATATATACTTCTCCATCATCTAATACTAAATCCGATTTATTTATATATACTTGCCTACCTTTTAAATATAGTACTTCATTAATATTAGTAAATTCTTTAAAGGTAACCATATCAAATATCTTATGGAATCTATAACTATTAACAGTAAATTCTTCTTTTTCTTTACCTACATAAAACTTCATTCCCACCTTAAATACTTTATCTTTATGTCTAAAATCAGATAGTATTCTAAGTTCTCCTTTTATACCATGAGTATTAACAATTTTACCTATATTTATAAATTCCATATAATCACCTACTTTATATATTCTTCTAAACTAATTACTTCTATATTATTCTTTATTAATAAATCTGTAAGTATTCCATTACCATCTACTAATGCACCAGTAAATGTTCCATCATATATTTTTCCTTTTCCACATGCTGGGCTTCTATCTTTTAATATAACTTTATTAATATTTAGTTTTTTACATAATTCTAGCACTTCTTTAGCACCTTTTTCATATTCTTTAGTTACATCTTCACCATCTATATTAAATACATATCTTTTGCCATCTATATACTTAATCTCTGATGGTTTTCTAGGAGTAGTTAATCCTCCTAGTTGCTCAGGACATATTGGAATAGCTTTACCTTCTTTTACTAAATTAAATATCTTTTCATTATAATTATTTTTACCATTATATTTACAGTTTAATCCTGCTAAACACGCACTTACTAAAATCATAATTACCTACTTACTTAATTCATATAAAATAATTGATGCAGATACTCCTACATTTAAACTTTCACATTTTTCATTCATATTAATATATATATTCTTATCAACTATATTTTTAACTTCAGGACTTATTCCATTTCCTTCATTCCCCATTATTATAGCATATTTCCCAGTCTTTTTAACATCCTTTATGTCAATTCCGTTTACAACATCAGTGCCATAAATTATATAATCATTATCTTTTAAATCATCAATTATTTCTAATATATCATCTCTAATTATATTAAGATGAAAATTCATACCCTGACATCCTCTTAATACTTTAGGATTATATATATCCACAGTATTTTTACTTAGAACTATATTTTTAATATTAAATGCAACTGCTGATCTAACTATAGTTCCTAGATTACCAGGATCTTGCACTCCATCAAGTATTAAAACATTACTATCTAGTTCTATTTTATTATCCACTATTTCACATACACCAACAATATCTACTTTAGAAGGCATATCACTAATAGTATTCATAACTTTTTCTGATACTTCTATTTTTTCAACATCTAAATCAATATCTCTATTACATAATATAACTGTTTTTAATAATTTAGCTTTATATGCTTCTAGAACAAGATGTTCTCCTTCCACTAAAAACAACTTCTCTTGATCTCTATATTTTTTTTCTTTTAATTTTCTAATTTCTTTAATTCTACTATTATCAACTGACTCTATCATTCTTGTAACTCCTTTCTTAGTTTTTTATAATCAGGACAGTTTTCTCCTACTAACTGCCAAAAATATTTACTATGATCAAAATGAATAAAATGAGATAACTCATGTACTATTACATAATCTAAATATTTAGTATCTTTATATATTAATTCACTATTTAGAGTAACTTTTTTTAATTTTTTATTACATACTCCCCATCTAGTAGACATTTTTCTTATTACTAGATTAGGATAAGGGACATGTTCTGTAAATATATCATAGATCATGTCTAAATGCTCTTTAAATATGATCTTCATTTGTTTTTTATACCATTTATCTATTTCAGATTTATTTTTAACATATAAAGTATTGTTTTCAAAAGAAGTCTTTTTTATAGAATCAATTATAACAACATTAATTATTTCTCCTAGATAATAATAATCTAATTTTTTTTCTATTCTTTTTTCCATTTTTTCTATTTGTTTTTTAATAAATGGAATATTATCATTTACAAACTTCTTTATTGCAAAATTAGGTGTTAAATAATTAGTTGTTACATATATATTTAAATCTTCTTTAACTCTTAAATATGTATTCTTATTACTCTTCTTTTCTATTATTACATCATAAATAATTCCGTCTATTTTAATCTGCATGTAATCACCATGTATATTATACCACATTATCATAATATAATTAATGAATCAATTAGCTTTAAAATAGTTTAAATAAAAAAAGAACAATTATTGTTCTTCTGGAAAACTATAATTTAAACTTAGTTTTTTACTTGATGAATTATAATCTCTTAACACCATTATATCTTCATTATATGATTCTTGACTTTTAAATAATTCTACTAAATTACGCATTATTCCTACTTGTATTAATTTTTTTTCTTTATCTTCATAGTTAATATTGTAAATAGCATTAATAATATCTGTTGTTACTTGTTTAAAATTATCCATAATCTCCTCTTTCCTTACATCAATATTTTTACTTCTGCAAATCCTTCTAATTCATTTTTAAAATTAAGTGCATCATCTTTTGATCCTACTTCAGTGTAATGAGTAGGTACTGCTAGATCAGGATTTATCTCTTTTATTAAATCTGATGCTTCTTTATAATTCATAGTATATGTACCTCCTACTGGTACAAACGCTATATTACATTTTATATTTTGAATTTCAGGTATATTATCAGTATCACCTGCTATATATAATATGTTATTATCAATATTAAGAATATAACCTACCCAGTTATAATCTTTCTTATGAAAATCTTTATTAATATTATATGCAGGTACAGTACTAAATTTTATACCATCTACTTCATATGAATTATTAGGACTTACTACTAATATATTATTAAATCCAAGATTTATTACTTCATTATATAAATCTTGCGTAATAACAATTATAGTAGAATTCTTTTTTATTTTCAGGATATCTTCTTTAGAAAAATGATCATAATGAGAATGAGTTATAAATATATAATCTGCATCATTAGAATAACCTGTTATTCTAAATGGATCAATATATATAATTTTACCATTATCTATTCTTATAGCATTTTGACTAATTAATTTAATATTATCTATCATATTTACCTCATCTTGATCTTTTTAGTTTTTATTTCTATTTCTTTAGATATATTCTTAGTTAATATAGTTATATCTATTTGTCTATTACATATTTTATCTAGAACATGTATTGGTTTTGGAGTATTATTTGGTATCTTAGTCCAGCCTCCATTATAGATTAAAAAAGTATTATTACTTATTTTTCTAATACCTCTTACATTCTTTGGCAATACTTTTTTAGTAGGAGTAATTATACCACTATTTTTAGGCATTACTTTATTTAAAAATGCAGGTACACATCCATTATGATAATGTCCACATAAAACTATATTATAATTACTTACTAATTCTATATTACGGGGATCTTCAAATGGTTCTGGAGAATGCATAATTATGATCTTAGGTTTAGAACTATTATTCACTTTTAAATCTTTAATAGATGAATAATCATTATAAAATGCGTCTTCTGTTTTATCTTGGTATATATTTCTTTTTTCAAGATAACCACTTATTATTACATCTTTTAAAATTACTTTTTTATCATTAATTATATTAATATTTTTGATAGTACTTAAATCATTCCAAAAATCTTCATTAAAATTTTCTAGATATTTATCTTTATGATCATAATTTATGAAATCATGATTACCAAATATTATATATACTGGTGCAATTTTAGATAAACCTGCATATAATCTTTTACATTTTAATCTATTTAATTCATTATCTAATATTCTTGGATAATCTATCATATCTCCTAAAGTACATATATAATTAGGAGATTCTTTTTTAACAGTTTCAATTATATAATCTATATCATTTGTTGTTATAGCGTTAGAAATATGAACATCTGAAATACTTGCAATTTTAATATCTTCATTAACATAATTATTGTATATTTTAGAATATCTTATTTCTAATGTTTTTGAAGGAATAGCCATTGTATCGCTTCCTTTCTACGATTCTTTTTTCCAGTTTAATAATGTCTTAAAATAACTTAATAAAGTAATAGAAATTAATACTCCTCCTATAATATCACTAATCCAATGTACTCCTGAAATAGTTCTTCCTAAGAATACTATTGTTAATAATAATACTGTGGAAAATAATACTAAATTATTATATTTTTTAGGTACATATTTTTTGTATACAAATAAAGAACTAATACATGTACAAAGAGCAAGCATAGTATGACTAGATGGGAATGATGCTTCTAATTCTCCATCAATTAATATTGGTCTATAATTAATAACAACTTTTTCAAATACTAAATAAGTACCTATCATCATTACATATAATATTCCTAAGCATATTATTTCTCTATCAACTTTAAATAAACTTTTTCTCTTAAATAATTGAATAATACCTATAAGACCATATATACCTACTATTATAAATACTAATAATCCTGCTAATTCAGTTAATTTATAAATAGTCATATTTGATCCTACTAAATTAGCATATGCTTTATTAATACTTGAAAAACCTACTGATGACTTATTTGGTCCTATTGCTTTTACATCTACTGTTTTAACTAAATAAACAAACACTCCTGAAAAAATTGTCATTATAACTGACATAGTAATATTAATTATTCTTTTCATATTTCCTCCTTCATTTTTTCTAATGCTCTACCTCTATGAGAAACACTATTTTTTTCTTCTTCTGTAGCCTCTGCAAACGTCTTATTTAAATCATTTGAATAGAATATTGGATCATATCCAAAACCTGATTCTCCTTTTTCTTCTTCTATAATTTTACCATATGTTTTACCTACAAAAACTTTATAACTATCATTTGGATAATATAATACTATAGTACAGTTAAAATATGCAGTCTTATCTTTTCCTTCTAGTTCTTTAATTAATTTCTTTCTATTGGCTTTGTCATCATGTTCACCAGCATATCTAGCACTATAAATTCCAGGTTCTCCATTAAGAGCATCACAACATATTCCTGAATCATCTGCCATAACCAAATAATCTAGATTCTTATTCTTTAAATAATTATAAACTGTTCTAGCTTTTATTAAAGCATTTTCTTCAAATGAATTACCATCTTCTACTATTTCATCATTAAAATCTATATCTTTTAAAGATAGTATTTCATACCCTTTTAATATTTCTTTTATTTCTTTTAATTTATGACTATTATTTGTCGCAACTACTATTTTATTCATAAAACCTCCTAGTACTTTAGATTATATTGTTGTAATTTTTTACATTGATCTTCATATTGAGAACATGAATAAACATATTCTTCTTCACCTTTGCCATCAATTTCTTTTATATTAACAACATGTATAGGGAATATATCATGGCCTGATAAATCTTCTTTTCTTTCTATATAACCTTCTACTTCATACCAAGTAGATTTTTTTATTCTATGTCCATCTGGATTAATTATAAATCCCATATAACCAGCATCCGCTACACAACAACTAACTCCATATTTACCTAGTCCATATAGACCTTCTGGTAAATAAGAATTATCATTTATAGTAAAACCTCTTACTCTAATAGTTTTACCTATAAAATCTTCAGCATGAGAATTATATGTTAAATAATTTCCTAAATCTACATAAATATCATCTTCTATTTCAAAGAATGGATTTTCAAAATCTAGTTTACTAGTATCAATTTTAGGTTCTTTTTTAGTTACTTTAGACTTCTTAACTTTTTTTGTTATTTTAGCCATATTATTCTTATTTGATGCAAGCGATGTAGATAATCGTCCATCCCCTGCAAATATTAACATTATAAGTGGAAGAATAAGTACTAAATCTAATACTTTAAAATGATAATGAAATTTATCGCTATAGAATATGATCACTGCAATTAATATAAATATAGGAACAGATCCTAATAAATATATATGCATATTAGGCGCTAAAAAGTTTCTTAATATATTATAATGATTAACAAATAATATAATTCCGGCATATAGTAAACATATTAATCCTAAAAATTTCTTTTTCATAATATATTCACCACCAATGCACTTATTATAAAGATAACTATAAATATTAAACTAATTAAAGTAATAACAAACTTCTTTTTATAATTACCTAATAATACTATAGTATTTTTAATATCGATCATAGGTCCTAGTAATAAATATGCTATTATAGAACTTTCTGTAAATGAACTTAGTAATGATTTACCTACAAATGAATCTGATGTAGAACATAGTGATATTAAATATGCAAATATCATTAATGTAATGATTGATAATATATT
>Ga0129307_1002456_pt1 | contig 14449 bp, 17 predicted proteins | sample P1105metagenome_FD_94437 | JGI IMG/M metagenome (GOLD analysis project Ga0129307, IMG submission 94437) | Capybara group fecal microbial communities from Wisconsin, USA - P1105 metagenome | ecosystem: Host-associated > Mammals > Digestive system > Large intestine > Fecal | place: USA: Wisconsin... | reverse complement strand
TTTATATGCCAATAGAAAAAGCGCCACCGGCACCGGCTCCACCTTCGGAAGATCAGCGCCACCGGCACCGGCTCCACCTTCGGAAGATCAGCGCCACCGGCACCGGCTCCACCTTCGGAAGATCAGCGCCACCGGCACCAACGACGCCAGACCGCCGAGGCAATCGCTACATCTTAATCGCGCGCCCGCGCGCGAAGGATCCCCGCCCCTGATCCGGACAAGGTACTGGGAGCCGCCTTTTAGGCCATACGGGTTCGAAAGCGCAAAATTTCGGTAGGTATATAGGGATTTTTCGCCTTCCCCTCGACCGGGCGCGAAAATAAGAGACGGGTTCAAAAAAAATAAAGGCCAGGAATTATTCCAGGCCGAGCAAACAATTCACAGAAACATTCAGAGCGCTTGCGAAGTGAATCAATTCATAGTCAGGCAGAACACGGTCGCCGGTTTCAATGCGGCTGACTGCTTTCTGGTTGATGTTATAACCGGCAAGCTGGATCCTTGCCGCGAGTTGTTCCTGCGAAAGACCGGCGGCCTCGCGAAGTGAGCGTATCTTACATCCGGCGATGTTGCATTTGCCGGAGTCACATCTGTAAATCTTCATGTGCGTACCATCCAATATCCCAAAAATGACTAAACCAAATTGACGGTAGCATGATCCGGCTCTTATAATTATCCCAAAGATGACTAACAATATAATTTTTGCTCAAGAAGGGATAATAACATGTGGCCATTCAGCAAGAAGAAAAAGAAAACGGTATTTTCACAAAAGATGGAATTTGAGATTTCGGCAGAAATTTCACATAGGGTGTACAACGAAAAGGAAAGCCGAATGATCAGAGAAGGGTGTAAAGAAGGGCCGAACATGGTGTACTATCCGCCGGACACAGTGTTTTCCCGAAAGCACAGCGAAGTATATCATGTAGAGAACGGATGCGCGGGGGTCGGCATTCTTTATCGGGAAAAAGACGGATATATCCTTCCGGAAGCGGAAGCCTTAAGGCGCGGGCTGAGAAGATGCAAGAAGTGCCAATGGAAAACTCCACAGCCGGAACCAGCAAAGCGTCCCATGAAAACGGAGATCGCGTTCATACACGACACAAGGGAAGATTATTAAAAAATTTCGGCAAGTTAGCAACTTTTGCAGGTTTTTCGGGTTATATTGATACAGTGAATAATTGGAGCCGGGGCGCAGCAGCGCGTCCGGCTCTTGTCATGCATGGAGGTGTAGGATGGCGAAGCGGAGCGAGAAACGCGACACCGCCAAGGCTGAATACATCGCGAGAAGGAGCAAGGGGAAAGACGTCAACCTTCGGGACCTTGCGGAAGAGCTGGGCGCGTCGTATCAGACCTTGCGTAACTGGAAGGTAAAAGACAAGTGGGACGAGAGCCTGCCGAAGAAGAAACGCGGCGGGCAGCCTGGGAACCAAAACAGCAGAGGAAAGAAGAACGCTGCCGGACATCACGACGGGGCGCCGATCGGAAACAAGAATGCGGAAAAGGATGGAGCTTACAGCGCCATCTTTTTTGATATGCTGACAGACTCAGAAAAGGCGATAGCCGACAATGCACCAATGGGCAGCAGGGCAGCCCTGGAACATGAGATGCAGATATTGAAAGTCCGGGAGCACAGGATCCTTGAAAAGATCGCGCAGTATGAGAAAGAACCGGAAGATACATTGCACCTATCAAGCCTGATGGATATGCGTGAACCGGGAAAGAGCGAAGACGGTACACGCAAGGACGGCGGGCGACAGCAGATGGGAATGTACAGCAGCGACACGGCATTTAGCCGAGTCATGAAGCTTAATGAGGCATTGTACAAGGTCCAGGGACGTATAGCGACCATCGCAAATGCACTGCGGTCCCTGGAAGAATCCGACCGAAGAATCGAACTTGAAAAGCGCAGACTTGAAATCATGATGATGCGCGCGACGGGTGCGGTAGAAGTTGGACCGGATGAAGAGATGGAGACGGACGATGAAGCTATATACAAGTAGGGTTGTCGCGAACTGGCTCTGTCTTACAGAAAGGCGGGTCCGCCAGCTACGGGACGAAGGAATTATTCAGGAGGCGCGGCCGGGGCTTTATGACCTGCAGCAGACAGTAAACAAGTACATTACGTACCTGGGCGGCACCGGAAAAGAAAGCCTGCAGACGGAACGCATGAGGCTGACAGCGGAAAAGCGGAAAGCCGCAGAGATGGACAATGAACTGCGCTCCGGGAATCTCCACAACACGGAAGATATAGAGAAAGGCATCAAAGCGCTTTGTCTGAATGTCCGGAGCAGGATGCTGATCATCCCGGCGAAGCTGTCTCCGACACTGGCAGAAATGCCGCAGGACCAATCGGCAATCTTCGACCTTCTGAAGAATGCCATCAATGAAGCGCTCGAAGAAATGAGCAACTATAACGCCGCCATGGCTATAAGCGGCAACGACAATGAGTCAGAAGAATGAGAAGTGCATGGACTGCATATGGAAAGCGCATTCGGGAAAAGATAAGATCGTCTGTCCGTATCAGAAATGCATAAAGGCAGAGCTGGATGCGATATGGTTCAGTATGAAACAGCATGGGAAAAAGAAAGACGATAGGCATACCGAAGAACACGGAGGACATGATCGCGAGGTGCATAGCGGCACTGAAGCCGCCGCCGGAACTGACGCTCAGTGAATGGGCGGATAAGTACCGAATGCTTTCCGCGGAGAACAGCGCGGAGCCTGGGCGGTGGCACACGGATAAAGCCCCGTATCAGCGGGAAATAATGGACGCCATCGGGGACCCGCATATCCGAAAAGTGGTGATCATGAGCGCGGCGCAGATCGGAAAGACGGCCATGCTCATGAACATGCTCGGCTACTACATGCACTACTACCCGGCGCCGACACTGGTCATGCAGCCGACACTCGACATGGCGCAGACGTTCTCAAAAGACTTCCTTGCGCCGATGCTCAGAGATACGCCGGTCCTTCGGGAGCTGGTGGACACAAAGAGCCGCTATTCCGGAAACACGATCCTGAAAAAGAACTTTCCGGGAGGCCATGTGACGATCATCGGCGCAAATAGCCCGGCGAGTCTTGCCAGCCGGCCGATCAAGGTCCTTCTTGCGGACGAGGTGGACAGATACCCGGCAAGCGCTGGAACAGAGGGCGATCCGCTTCTCCTTGCACAGAAAAGACAGACGACCTTCTGGGATAAGAAGACAGTAGTCGTCAGTACGCCGGTATTGAAAGCTACAAGCCGGATTGCGAAGGAGTACGAAGAGAGCACACGGGAAGAATGGTGCGTGCCGTGCCCAAAGTGCGGACACTATCAGCCGATGGAATGGAAAAATATCATTTTTGACAAAAACGACCTTTCCAAAGGCGTAACCTATAAATGCGAGAAATGCGGGCAGCAGTCACAGGAACATGAATGGAAGAAGATGGGGCAGCAGGGTCACTTCGTTGCGGCGAATCCGACAGCAGAGACCAGGGGCTTCCATCTGAACACGCTTGCTTCAACCTTCTGCGGCTGGAAAGAGATTGTGGAAAAGTTCCTTGTTGCGAATGAATTATCAAAACAGGGAGATCATGACAAGCTCAAAACGTGGATCAATACTGAGCTGGGAGAGCCTTGGGACGAACCCGGAACGTCGATGGACGACACAGAGCTTATCAACCGCAGGGAGATTTACGAAGCGCAGGTGCCGGACGGCGTTCTGATCCTGACGGCTGGTGTTGATGTCCAGGACGACCGCTTTGAGGTGGAAGTCGTCGGATGGGGCGTCGGCAAAGAAAGCTGGGGTATCCGATATCAGAAAATATTCGGGGATATGGTGAGCGAACAGGTCTGGCGGGATCTGGACGCTTTTTTATTACAGCCATTTTACCGGAAGGACGGAACAATCATGCGAATTGCGGCGGCTTTTGTGGACTCTGGCGGCCATCACGCGAACGAGGTTTACAGATTCACAAAGGCAAGGTGGGAACGGAGAGTGTGGGCACTGAAAGGCCGGGGCGGTCAGGACGTGCCGTTCTTCTCGAACCCAACAAAGAACAACCGCGAGAAAGCGCCGCTGTTCACGATTGGAGTAGATACTGGAAAAGCGCTGCTCTTCCAGCGGCTTAAAGTATTGAACCACGGGCCGAACTATTGCCATTTCCCGCTGAACGAAGAAGCCGGATATGGAGAGGAATACTTCAAAGGGCTGACAGCAGAACGAATGGTCGTCAGGATCCGGAAGGGGCGCAGCGCGATCGTATGGGAGCTGATCGACAGCGCCCACAAGAGAAATGAGCCGTTGGACTGCCGGAATTACGCGCAGGCAATCATGGAAGTCCTGAATCCGCCGGAGCTGATGATGAACCAGGAACAGACACCAAAGACGCCGCACAGGCGGGTAAGGTCAGGAGGAATCTGACATGGCGATTTTTACAAGAAAAATCTGCGAACAAAAATTAAACACATGGCTTGCCGCAGAGGAAAGCGTCGCCACGGGGCAGAGCTACCAGATCGGAACCAGAATGCTTACCAGGGCTAACCTGAAAGAAATCCGGGAAGAAATGGAATATTGGGCGGGAAAGCTGGCGGAGATCGACGCGGAAGAAAAGTCCGGCGGAAGGAACCGGCTCTACCACTTTGTACCGAGGGACGTGTAAGGAGGAAAGATGGCAAAACAGAACATTATTGACAAAGCATTTGCTGCCGTCGCCCCCGTTCACGCCATGCGCCGGATGGCGGCAAGAACAGCGCTGGAAATCATAAACACAGGCTATGGAAACTATGGCGCCAATGTCACAAAGAAAACCATGCGCGGATGGAATTATGCGGGGGGAAGCGCAAAGGAAGACATTGAGGACAACATAGATACCCTTCGGCAGCGGAGCAGGGATGCCTACATGGGAATCCCGACAGCCTCAGCGGCCTTGAAGACTATGCGCACAAATGTAGTTGCCGGGGGCCTGATACCATCTCCACAGATTGACGGGGAATATCTGGGGTTAAGCGTTGAAGAAACAGAGCGGCTACAGCATCAGATATCAAGAGAATTTTCATTGTGGGCAGACACGCCTCTGTGCGATGCAGAGAAAGTGGATAACTTCTACAAGCTACAGCAGTTAGCGTTCCTTTCCTACATCATGAACGGAGACGCTTTCGCGCTCCTTCCGGAAAAAGAAGAAGCCGGGCAGCCGTATTCGCTCAGAGTCAGGATTATTGAAGCGGACAGGATATGCAGCCCGGATCAATATGACAGACTGGTTCCGTGTGATGTTCAGGGCTTTCACGTGCATCAGATAGTCCAGGGCGTAGAGACGGACGCAGAAGGAGCAGTGGTAGCATACTGGATCTGCAATAGGCATCCGCTGTCTGATATCGCAACGATACAGCCAGGAGAAATGACGTGGACGAGAGTAGAAGCATTCGGGCGGGAAAGCGGGCGCCGAAATGTTCTGCATATCATGAACCGCGAGAGGGCAGGACAGCGGCGCGGCGTACCGATTCTTGCGCCTGTTCTGGAAACCATTAAACAGATGGGGCGATACACCGACGCGGAAGTAACAGCAGCGGTCCTTTCATCCATGCTTACAATCGCCGTACTCAAAGAGAATCCTGCAGATGGAAGACCGTTCGGAGAAATGCTTCCGCCGGATATGCAGATTGATGCGCAAGACTACGGGACCGTGGAACTTGGATCAGGAGCTTTTGTGGACATGGCGCCGGGAGAAAAGATTCAGGTTATCGACCCAAAGCATCCGAACACAGGATACGATGCTTTCACAAATGCGCTGATACGGCAAATCGGAGCGGCGTTAGAGATACCGCCGGAAGTGTTATTCAAACAGTTTACGACTTCATACAGCGCAGCACGCGGGGCGCTCAACGAGTTTTGGCGCACCTGCCAGATGCAGCGGGACTGGTTCAAGGATGATTTTTGCAAGCCGATTTACGCAGAGTGGTTCGCAGAAGCAGTGGCAAGGGGAAGAATAAACGCTCCGGGATTCTTTAGGGATCCAGCCATCAGGAAAACGTATACAACCTGCGAGTGGAGCGGACCGGCGAGAACAAATCTCAATCCGGTTCAGGAAGTTACAGCGGCGGCGCTTCGCGTGGAGAACTGCTTTAGCACGGCGGCAGATGAAACAGCACAAATGACGGGCGGAGATTTCAACCGCGTAGTCAGGCAGCGGGCAATCGAAGCAAAGCAGAAAAAAGAAGTAGACGAAATAATATACCAGACTAAGGGGCCGCAGCCTGCAGCAACACCGGGGAGAGAAGGGGATCCGGCGGCGCAGAATGCAGCCGGGAAGACCAGAAGGAGGGGTAAGAATGCCTAAGAAGTTCTGGCAGTTTCGTAACAACGCCACAGACAGCGGCGCGGAGCTGCTTTTATATGGCGACATATCACAGCGCTCCTGGTGGGGCGATGAAGCAACGCCGAGAGAGTTTGCAGAAGATTTAAGGAATATCGGACATGTGGAAAGCATCACGGTCCGGATCAATTCCGGCGGCGGCGATGTATTCGCGGCTACGGCTATCGGAAACATGCTGGAACAGCACGGGGCGGAAATTACCGCAAAGATAGACGGCTTGTGCGCAAGTGCCGCAACCATAGTAGCCTGCCATTGCAATAAGGTTGTAGCGGCGGCAGACAGCACCTATATGATTCACCCGGTCAGAATGGGAATCTTTGATTACGCCGATGCGGAGACTCTTCAGAAGTGCATCGAAGCCATGGAAACAATCAGAGATAATATCGTGACGCTTTATGCGAAAAAGACCGGGAGAAACAAAGAGGAAGTAGCCGCGCTCATGGATGCGACAAGCTGGTGGACAGCGGCGCAGGCCAAAGACAACGGCTTTATCGACGAGCTGACAGACGACGAGGAACCGGTTGTGGAAGACCGCGACGGAATCCTGTTTGTAAATAGCGTCAGCATGAACATGCCTTTCGATAAGGCGCCAAAATTCGTTCAGGACAGTTTGGCAGCAGCCCCCGCCGCCGGACGTTTTGAAAATAAAAGCCCGGCGGAAAAGGAGCCGGTACAGACCATTACCACCAAGGAGGTAGACGGAATGGAAATCAAAACCATCGACGATCTGCGCAAGGCATATCCGGAGCTGTGCAATCAGCTTGCAGAGGCGGCGGCGAATGAGGCTACTGCGACAGAGCGTCAGCGCATCAAGGATATCATGGAAATGAGCGTATCCGGTTCAGAATCCATTGCAAACGATGCAATGTTCGAGAATCCGGTAAGCGCGGATGCTTTTGCACGCGCAGCGCTTAAGAGCGTGAAATCCCAGGGAGCAGCTTACCTGGAAAAGATCAAGAATGACGCACAGGCAAGCGGAACAAATGGAGTCACTTCTACGCCCACGAATAACGGCGGAGAGCAGGACGAGTTCCTGAATGCTATCAGGAACGCCAACAAGAGATAAGGAGGCAGAGATCATGGCAATGGATTTAGCAAAGCAGAGCTTCACATATGAGCCGGAGTATCTCATTGCGGGAACCAATATCCCGATTGAGACAAAGGCAATGACATCCGCATCCGCCCTGGCGCTTGGAGCGCCCGTTATCATCGACGCGAACGGAAAGGCGGCAAAGCTTCAGGCAACGGAATCAAACAGATCATACTCCGTCGATACTTCGGCGCTTTATGGCATTGCGGCAGAGGCGGCATCTGCGGCGAACAAGCCCGTTATGGTCTATCTGACGGGAGAGTTCTTCGCAGACAAACTGGAACTGGAAGATAACGTCACTGTCGCGGATATTGACGTTGCTTTCCGTAAACTCGGCATCTTCTTAAAGTAAAAGGGGGAATGACGAAATGGCAAATGAAATCAACATTTATACTCCGCGATATCTCGCAGAGGTCGTGAGAACCGCACCGCCGGTGCATACTTTCTTCAAGGACAAGTTCTTCACGAACGTGAAGACTTTTGCGACAGAGAGAGTAGATATCGACATTGTGAAGGGAGACCGCCGCATGGCTGCATTCGTGCATCCGAGAGTTGGCGGAACACCGCTTCTCGATAAAGGCTATAGCACAGAGAGCTACAAGCCGCCGCTCATTAATCCTTACGATATCACCACGGCAGATCAGCTCATGAGCAGGCTTCCGGGCGAGGATCTGTACAGCGGCATGACTCCCGCGCAGAGAGCGGCGCAGAAGCTGACCGACGAGTACAACAGGATCAATGATGCAGCTACCCGCCGCGAGGAATGGATGGCCGTGCAGGCAATCCTGACCGGACAGATCCCCGTTGTGGGACCGGGCGTCAACGAAACTATCAGCTTTGGCTTCACCAACACCGTTACGCTTACAAGTACGGCGAGATGGGGCCAGAGCGCAGCAAAGATTCTGGAAAATCTGGACGATTGGGCGGAGTCTACGCTGACCAACGGTTTCGCCAACGTGGATATGGCGATCATGGGCAAGAACGCACTTCGTGCATTCCTTGCCGATGCAGATGTTCAGAAGATGCTTGATAACCGCCGGATCGAAATGGGCCTTATCCAGCCGAGAGACCTGCCGAATGGCGTAAGATATATCGGCCATCTCAACAAGCCGAGCCTCGATATCTACGAGTATGCAGAGGTCTATTATGATGATTGGACAGACGCATCCAACCCGGAGACCAAGCCGCTTATCCCGGCTAACAAGGTTGTGCTGATTTCGTCCAACCCCGGATTCATGATGGCCTATGGCGCTTGCACCTATATCGAGGACGCTTCGCAGCAGTGGATCACTGCACAGACCAGCCGCATCCTCCGCTCTTACGTGGAGCACAGGCCGGATCGCCGCATGATCGAACTTCAGGCACATCCACTTCCGATTCCGGATAAGGCGGATAGCTGGCTCGTTGCGACCGTAATGTAAAAAAACAGCAGCCCTGCCCGGAAAATCCGGGCGGGGCGTTGTTTCGTGGAGGGAATATGGCTTTATTCGATCTTGAACAGACTTACGGGACACAGGGAGAAGTAACGGAGGAAGAATGGCAGCGGCCAACATTTAAGGACTGCGTGGCAGTAGATATCAACCTTGCGTTTTTCAACCTGGACGAACACGCCGAGACACATAATGTTGACGGCGAAGACGTCCCGGTAATCGTCGAAGAAAGCACGCTCCGCGAACATTCAGCGCATTGGGAAGCTGGGGCAAAGCAGAACTTCGACACAGGACTGTATACATCGCACACGATTCTTTACATTAAAGCGTCCGATTACGGGCCTCGCCCAAAGATCGGCAAGCAGCTTGTGCTTGACGCGGGCACAGACCATAAGCGGACCTTTACAATCCTACAGTGCAAAGAAGAGGATGGTGTATATAGAATGACCATGCAGAGGGTACGGCAATGAGTGTTGTATATCAGGGAAGCAACATTGTTATTGGCGTGGAAGGTATCAACGAAGTTGAACGTATCCTCGGACGCCTGAAATCAAAAACTCCTGCGGTCGCAAAAGTGGCGGTCAATTCAACGGCACGTTACACCAGAAAAACGATGATCCAGCACGCAAAGGCCAGATACGCAGTCAACGCCGCGGGCGCAAGGCATCTGAATGACCTATCACAGAAAAAAGGAAAAGGCGGGCAGGTGGCAACGAATAGGGACCTTACCGCAAAGCTGCATATCGAGACCATGCGGAATGACCTCGGATATTTCAAGAGCCAGCCAGGAACGTTCTATATCGGCGGGAATGTGGCAAATGCGCCGGACTACTTTAAGGGCAAAGTCCTAAAGTCAAGCGCCATGGGAACGCTGACCGGAACAGGCCGTCTCAGCAAGGGTTTTCTCTTGCCGTTCAAGTCGGGGCATATCGGCATGGTACAAAGGGTGATCGGTTCTAACTCCAAAAACAGAGTCACATTCCGAAGCAAGGTACCGCGCTGGCAGACGAAGGACGGTAGAGTCGAAAAGCTCATGACCATGGGTTCTCCTTCCGCAACGGCAATGCACAACACTATATGGCCGGAGGTTGAAGGAGATGTGCAGGATTATCTTATGGACGCTCTTATAAACAGGGCATACCGAGTATTGGAGCTGCAGGCAGCGAAAGGAAAGTGAGAAATGGCAAGGAATTATAGAACAATGGTTGATGATGCCGGGATCGGCAGGACGCCGCAGCTTTGCCAGGATGCGCTTATCGACGAACTAAAGGAGCTGTTCTCCGGAAAGAAATATGTCGGGCAGCAAGGACGGGAAGAACTGACGTTTTATAAGCAGGATCTTCCGGTACCGGAAGACAACGACGTTGACGCAGACAGCGCGGACGCTCCGTGCCCGTATATTCTCGTTCAAATGACAGAGGGAGAGATCCCAAGAGAGGACAGCCCGCAGACGGTCAGCTTTGCCCTGGTCATTTGCTGTTATGACGAAGGGCTAAAGCGGGAGGGCTATCAGGATGTGGCAAACATCAAAGAGGACGTAATTCAGCATATCTGTGCACGTCCGTACTTTGGCGGCGCGTTCACAGTTCTGAAGCCGATCTCATGGGCGCTTCAGGTTCAGGACACCAGACCATACTATTACGGGGCAATCACATTTGACTGCACAGCCCCGGCAATGACACAGGACACAGAACTGGAGGAGCTTTTATGACAGCAAAGAAAAGCAAGGCGCTTCCGGCCACTGAAGAGGAAATCAGGGCAGAAGAAGCGGAAAAGAAAGAAACAGAGGTTGAAGCAGCCGTTATGGAGCAGTCAGCCAAGGCAGCGGAAGATCCGGAGGACTCCGGTTCCCATGTCTACTGCGGACCGTCCATAAGGGGAGTTGCGAGGCAGTACACCGTATTTAACGGTGGGCTTCCGGAACATGTCAAGGAATTTGCGGAGCAGCATCCGCTTATTAAAGCGCTGACAGTTCCGGTTGATCGTTTCGCGGAAATGCGCAGTAAGCTGGAAACCAGGGGGACGGCAGAGGCGCTTATCTTCAGCAAACTTAAGTCTGAACTTTAAGGAGGGAAAGGACTATGGCTACTTATAAGCATGGAGTTTATACCAGCGAAGTTGCAACCAGCCTTGTAGCGCCCGTAACCGGCACAGCAGGACTCCAGGTTATCGTTGGCACAGCTCCGGTAAACATGGCGGCTGATCCTTCGGCAGCAGTCAATACGCCTATCATTGCGTATAACTACAAAGAGGCGGTTGAAGCCGTGGGCTTCGTGCCGGATTTCGAGAACTATACGCTTTGCGAGGCAATCGCGGCAAACTTCCAGGTTGTCGGGAACGGACCGATCATTATGATTAACGTGCTTGATCCGGCAACACATAAGACCGCCGTATCAGAAACCACACTCACCGTGACGGATGGTGTGGCAAAAACAGAGATCGTCGGCCTGATTCTTAACGGACTGACCGTAAAGAACGGAAGCACTACGCTTGTTAAGGATACGGATTACACCGTGGCATTCGAGAGCGACGGAAGCGCGGATATCGTGCTGCTTACCAGCGCTTCGATTACGTCCGTCACGGTATCCGGCTACAAGCTGAATCCTTCCGCAGTTACGGCAGCGGATATCGTCGGCGGCGTGGATGATTCGACCGGAGCGGAAACCGGGCTTGAAGTTGTGCGCCAGGTTTATCCGAAACTCGGCATGACTCCCGGCATCCTGCTTGCTCCGCGCTTCTCGACGAATGCGACCGTGGCAGCGGCCCTGCAGGCAAAGACCACTGAGCTTAACGGCGTCTTTAAGTCCGTCTGCATCATCGACATTGACTGCGGAGCTAACGGAGCAAGGAAGTATACCGACGTCAGGACCAAGAAGACCGCACAGGCTGCGACGAGCGCAAACGCTTATGACGTCTGGCTGTATGGCAAGGTCGGAGATACCATTTACAGCGGATCCTCTCTTGCGGGCGCACTTACCGCATACACCGATGCCGTGAACGATGATACGCCGAATGTAAGCCCGTCAAATAAGGTTATCGCAATCTCTGCGGCCTGCCTTGCAGACGGTACCGAGGTTCTGCTTGACCAGGACCAGGCAAACACCGTCAACAGCTTCGGCGTTGCAACGTGGCTTAACATGAACGGTTTCAGGTTATGGGGCAACAACACGGCAGCGTATCCGGGAACCACGGATCCGAAGGATAGATGGTTCTCCGTGCGCCGCTTCATGAGCTGGGCGGCAAATACGTTCATTCTGACGTATTTCCAGAGAGTTGATTCCCCGGCCAATAAGCGGCTGATTGAGGCAATCGTGGACTCTGAGAATGTACGCGGAAACGGCTTTGTCGCGCGAGGCGTCTGCGCGAGATATGAGATCACCTTCAATGAGGATGAGAACACGACCGCAGACCTTCTGGACGGAAGACTCACTTTCCACCAGTACATTACTCCGTATACACCGGCTGAAGACATTGAGGACGTTATCGAGTTCGATCCGGAAGCCCTTACAGCCGCGCTTACCGCATAAGGAGGGAATGAGGCATGATTGGAAATAACTACGTACCGGAGAAGATCAATGATTTTAACATCTATCTTGACGGCACAAGAATGATCGGAAACGGCGCATCTGCCGACCTTCCGGAAATCAACATGAAGACCAGCACCGTTGAGGGCGGCGGCATCGGCGGCGAGATCGAAAGCCCCACCATCGGGCAGTTTGAATCCATGGAGCAGACTGTGCAGTTCAACACGCTGTACAGCTCTGCAATGGACATGCTGTCTCCGACCAAGACTGTGAACCTGACCTTCCGCGCATCGCAGCAGGTCTATGACAAGACCGGTGGCTATACGCACAAAGGTCTGCGCGTGGTCGAAGTCGGACGCGTGAAGTCCTTCAAACCGGGCAAAATCGAAAAGGGCGAGAGCATGGAAGCCGAGGTCACTTTGGAGCTGACCTACATCCTGATCGAAGTAGACGGAAAGCCGCTTGTCGAAGTGGATAAGCTTAATTCCGTGTACAAGGTCAATGGAGTTGACATGCTGGCGGAGATCAACGCCCTGACATAATTACCCATCAGGTAATAAAAGAAGCACGGCTTACGGCAGGAAAGCTCCTGCCGTGGCTGTGCTTTTTGGCGTTTACAGATAACAGAATCGAAAGGAGCCGAAATGGCAGAAGAAAAGAACGTAGCCGCAGAAGAAAATGTGATCGTATTGAAGGAAGCGGCGGCAAGAGACGAGGATTATGTCATTAAGCTTAAGAAACCGTATTTGTTTGAAGGGCAGGAGTATGCAGAGATCGACCTGAACGGGATCAAGGAAATGACCATCCGGGACGGAATCGACGCGCAGAAAGCGCTTTTCAACGGAGAAGAAATCGCAGCCGTGGTCATGGCAGAGGTATCAACATCATTCGCGCGGATGCTTGCCGCAAAGGCGACGGGACTGCCGATAGAGTTCTTTGAGCTGGCAAGGATCGACGTATCCAGGGCGGTTAAAGGCATCGTTATGAGCAGCCTGAATACGTCCGGCGGGACAGAGAACCATATCATGAAGCTGGACGAGCCATACAGCTTCAAGGGAAAGGCATATACAGAGATCGACCTCACAAGGATCGGGGAGCTGACGAGCCTGAATGAAAGCCAGGCGGAAAACCGTATGGCAGAGGAAGGATTCGCGGCGGCGAATGTTCAGCAGAACTTTGTATATGCCTGTGTCATAGCTTCCATGGCAACGGGGCTTCCGGAGGAGTTCTTCTTCGGGCTTCCGCTCCGGGAGATCATGAAGCTGAAAGGCGCGGTAAACGATTCAAGTTTTTTCGAGTAAAAGGCGGAGCGAAGGAGTTACGGAAAGCCGCTATACGGCTTTCGGCGGCTACCAACACCGGAGTTGACTTCTATCTGAATCTGCCAGTCCGGGAGTTTTTGGAAATCAATAACGAGGTGGCAGAGGAATGGCGAAAGACAAAACATTAGCTTTAACAATCAAGATCGCGGGCAAGATGGACAAAAGCCTCTTGTCCGCGCTCAATTCGTCACAGCGCCAGATCAGCAGCTTTTCGAGAGGCCTAAGCAAAATCGGCACTGCCGGGCTTGCAGCCATGGGGGCCATGACGACAGCTACGATAGCCGGGCTGAAATCCTGCGCGAACGAAGCTGTAAAGTACCAGAACGAGCTGGGAGACGTAATCAAATACGTGGACGGCCTGGCGGACGCAAGCGGAAAAATCACGAATGAGCTTGCAAAGAATGCCAGAGGAGAAGTGCTGAACGGGAAGACGTATGCAGAAAACTACGATCTTGTCTATGATTCCATTCAGCGCATCGCCACGCAGGTACCGCTCACAAGAGAATATCTTACAGAAATGACGGCCGCCATTGGCCAGTCCGGAAAAACGATTGAACAGATGTTTACGTTCAATTCAGACGGGACTATCGGCGGACTTGTAAAAGACGCGGCGATCATGGCAGCGGCATGGGATATCGAAGCGAAGGAAACCGCGAACTATGCCGCAAAGTGGGAAAACTCATTCAACATGAGTCACGAGCAGGTCATGGAGCTGGCGAACCAGATCAACTA
>Ga0129307_1002455_pt1 | contig 14449 bp, 10 predicted proteins | sample P1105metagenome_FD_94437 | JGI IMG/M metagenome (GOLD analysis project Ga0129307, IMG submission 94437) | Capybara group fecal microbial communities from Wisconsin, USA - P1105 metagenome | ecosystem: Host-associated > Mammals > Digestive system > Large intestine > Fecal | place: USA: Wisconsin... | reverse complement strand
TGTAAGCAATGTAAGCTTGCCAATGTTCAAAAAGCGCCGAGATGGTATAGCTATCTGGCTTTGGCAATTCCAAAACTAATATCGTTATAATAATGGCAACAATGGCATCTGTAAAAGCTTCCAGTCTTCCTTTGTTCATCACTACTTTTCCTCGTAAAATAAGTTTATGGGGATATTTCAATCCCAAATTTTTAATAATTGCTATAACATTAACTTGACTATTGCAAGGTTTTCCAGAACAACAGAGTCATGGAATAGACTCATGGTTGTTTCTAACTTCTCCTGTTGCCTAGACTTCAAAGAAAAGTCTGTTACCCAAGCCTTGTCCCTACTTCCAACACACTAGCTGTTTCCATAAAAATGACTTCTGCACTTAGTAGCGTGCAGGCGGCAAGTCAATTTTATGATGAGAATTCTCTTAGGCGAGGCCGTTGGTTCAAGGTGTTTCTGGGGAACCTTACAGTAGTCAAAAAAACTTCCAAATACAAATGAAAGGAGATCTTCCAAATGAAATGTTTTGTCGGTTTAGACGTTAGCTCTACCAAATTAGATAGCTGTATCATGCTCAGTGATACAACAGCTCCCTTTACAGCTTCTCTTCCTAATGACTTAATCGGTGCTCAAGAAATCAAGAACCAAATCCTTAAACTCAATGATACCTATTCGTTTGAACGTATCGTCATTGGCATGGAAGCAACCAGTCTCTATAGCTTTCACCCTGCTATGTTCTTTCATGAGGATTGCCAGTTAAAAGCTTTAAACGTTGAAGTCATGGTGGAACAACCCAATAAGATTAAGAAATATCGGGAAACTTTTGAAGAAAGTAAAAATGATACCATTGATGCCTTCTACATTGCCGATTATTTCCGTATTGAGCGTTTTTCGCCTGCCTTTCTCAAATAGGAAAAGTATATGGCACTACAGCACTTAACCAGAACAAGGCTTCAACTCATTGAACAGTTAACAAGAACCAAACAGCACTTTATTGAAAATATCTATTATAAGTGCAATACCTTGTCTACTGAAATCAAAAATGAAAAACTAACGACATCTCTCTGGTCTAGCACTATCATTTCCTTAATGACCGAAGACTATACCCTAGATGAGTTAGCCAATGTTCCTCTCAAAGACCTAGCGGACTTTATCCAAAAATTAGGGAGAGGACGATTCAAAGCGCCTGAGAAACTAGCAAAAGCTATTCAATCAGCTATCCGAGGCTCTTACCGTCTGCCTAAACTCCAACAGGATTCCGTCAATGTTGTTCTCGGTCTATTAGCTTGAGAAATCCGAAATCTCGAACAGATGATTAAGGACATTGATAAAGCCATTGAAGACACGGTGGAAGTCACCCCTGAATACCAATGTTTAACGTCAGTGCCTGGAGTTGGTAAAGTTTACGCTGCAGGAATTATCGCTGAAATTGGACAGATTGAACGCTTTAAAGACCATCCCCAAATTGCTAAATATGCAGGATTGAATTGGAAACAGAATCAATCTGGGAACACTAAGTCTCAAAATACTAACCTTGTCAAACGAGGCAATCGCTATCTCCGTTATTACTTAGTTGAAGCCGCCAACTCGGTGAGGCGACATGATAGTGAGTATAATGCCTTTTACAAGAAGAAGTATCAAGAAGTTCCTAAACATCAACACAAACGAGCCATCGTCTTAACCGCAAGAAAATTTGTGCGTCTGGTGGATGCGCTACTACGTAACCGCCAACTCTATACGCCACCAAGGAGGCTTATGGAAGATAAGTGATTATCGGCACAAGTCCTTGGTTAAGCTAGTGAAAAAAAGCGATTTTCACTAGGTGTTCTTAGTGCACCCTTTTTTCTAAAAAATCAACTAAAAATTAATCAACTGTCTCTTGACTTTTTACCACTAGACTTATGACTATAGACTATTTGATCTATAACGTCAAGCGTATCTGTACCAATATATAACAATCACCCGTGGTGTTAGTTCATCCCAAAATACCTTAGATTATAAGCCAATATGATTTGTTCAATCCTCACATATAGTACAGTTAGCCCTCTAGCAGGAGTAAGTCCGATAAAAACTAAAGCGCATAACTCAGAAAAACGCGTTTCAATGGTTTATCTCATCACCAATAATTACCAATGGTTATTTTGCGGGTTCAACTATGTTTTGACGAATAGGGAGGCCTAGAGATGATAGCTTTTCTGTACCAGTTTCTCCTTAAGTTCTTAACTAAGATAAACAAATCTGCTGAAATGAGGGATTAGTTACAACTTTCCGCAACTCAATCACACTTTAGAACAGCACTAACAACCTTTATTCGTTATCAAAAATACATCACCAATACCATTGAACTTCCCTATTCTAACGCCAGACTTAAAGCCACTAACAAACTCATCAAAAGTATCAAATGCAATGCTTTTGGTTACAGGAGCTTTGATAACTTTTAAAAAAACATTTACTTTATTTTGAACATCAAAAATACTAGAACAAATGTTGTTCTAGCTAGAGCTACCAACTACAGTTGACAAAGAGCGTTTTTACAATACCCAACGTCATCAAGCAAAATTAAATAACCTAACGCCTCTGGAATTTAGGAATCAGATCGCCTAACCATTTTTATTATTTGACAGTCCACTTGACAGGGAGCTATGTAAACAGAGGACTCAAACAAACCTATATTCAAATAATGAAATTATTTGAGAAGAAGTCTCTTGAATATGTGCTCCTAGATACAATTGGTGACTTATTCAAAGGGATAGTAAAAATCTTGCTGATAACTGCTTATACCTATAAGAGAGACAAGATTCGCTAACCCGTCACATTACCTAACTCATTCCATTATTTTAAGGTATTCATCTGAGATAACGTAACAAGGATAGAATCACTGACAGTGTTACTAGACAAACAATAATAATATAAAAGATAGACTTCGTATTTTTTTCCGTATCACCCTTTTCATAGCGAGCATCTTCTATCCGCTTTTCAATATCCTGATCTAAGAGTTCATTCTTTTTTGTCATATCTACTATAACTTGTATTATCAGACAATTCTGATAACACAACCTTCCCTTCATTCTGTGTTTTTAACTAATAGTCATCTTTCTCTCTACAGAGAAAAAGAGGTTACAATAATTTGTCCAAAAAAAGACCGTCTTTCTCACTAACTCAAGACACTTTGATAACGATCAACATCTTCTTGACCAGTGAATAATCGTTGTTTAGCAACAAGTTGCTTCAAATCATTACAATTTTTGAGCCAACGAGCTAAATCTATAGGATTAGAATGATTAAAAATGGCTTCTTCCAACACGAATTCTGGATGATGCTTTGTATTGTCAAAGGCAGCTATAATAAGATTCGATTCAAAAGCAGTTCGAACCGCAGACATTATCTCACTACCATGATTGATATCTAAATAAATATCACACTGTTTAAATAATTGTTCTACCTGATTAGGTGAAATATTGGGATATAGTGTTACTTGCTCCGACCCCTCATATTGCATTAACCGTTGCGACATTTCTGTCAGTGCGGCAATATGGAAGTGATAGCCTGATAATTCTGATAAGAGACAATCCAATCCCTCAATACTATCTGAATTTGTAAGAATGAGAATCTCTTTTTGGTTATAATTTTCACGTTTACTTGGATAAATGTATCCAAGATAGTCAACATACTTCTGCTCCTCAGGAGTCAAAAGCTTCATCAAACGCTCATAACTCTCTCTCTTTTGAACTACGATTTTTTTAGTACGAGTGGCTCTTTGAGATAATATGAGCTTCATATTACCTGGAACTTGATCACCAATACTTTCTTGCCAAAAGAGAATATCGTCACCAGTATTTTCTAAATAATAAGAAATAAGAAATGGCATCGCCAACGAATTATACCAAATCTGTGAGGTGTCCAAACCAGATTTTCGAAGGTAAAACAAGAAGAAATCAACACGTTTCTTGAAGTGATACGTCTTTCCTTGCCAATCTAATAAAATATCTCCTGTAACAATATTATCAACAATAACCTCTTTATTAAAAGCATCATAATATATCTTATGCGTGAGACATTGATTCTGATCAAAGTAAGTTTTCGCAAAAAGTTTTCCTTGCTGGTTATAGTGATCAGTAACATAGATTTTTCCATTTTGACCAATCCAATCAACTGATCTAACCAAGCGTAGATGCTTTGGATTATGATAGTAGATATTAGCTTTTTTATCACTATAGTTCCAAATTTCACCCTGCGTATTCGTTCCAGTAATTTGCCATAATTTAGGAACGGGAACCTCATTAAAATACAAAGGGGCCACTACACCTTGCGGATAATCACAAAAGAAAGCATAGGGAGAAGTGAAACCATGCGGAAGATAACCATCATCATTTAAAACAACACTCGTTCCTTCAAATCCAGCCTTACTTAAAGAATACTCTAAATCAAGCGTTTCTTGATTGAGACGATCAAATAATTTAATCATGACACAAATCCTCCACAAAGTTTTTCCATAATTCAGCAAGATGTCCATGCAAGAAAGGTTCTGCTTTTTGGTAAGAATGTTGCTGTGCTTGTTTTAAGTCTTGATGATAAAAGTCAATTAACTTTTCCACATAAGAGTCAACCAAATATTGCTTGTTATCTGGCTCTTGACGTTCAATCAAATACCCATTTTTACCATTATCTACAAACGTTTGATTACCATAAGGAACATCTAAACCGATTATAGGCAAACCTGAACCTACAGCCTCCATTAATGTTAATCCAAATCCTTCACTAGTGGAAGCGGTTAAGTATAGCTCATAATTCTGATAGACATCCCTGAGATTTTGGTGTCCCTTTAGGGTGATGTAGGATTGAGCTCCACCTTCTTCAATCAAGTTTGCTAACTTTTGACGTTCGCCACCTTCCCCATAGATATCAAATGTTAACTCAGGAATCGTTTTGTGTGCTTTGATAACAGCAGATACAAGCCAATCAATATGTTTTTCGCTAGCTAAACGCGAACTTGTCATCAAGCTGTATGCTTTCCTACTTTGCTTAGGTATCCGTAGCGTTTCTAAACTACCAACAGGGATAGCATAGATAGCTGGAGCCTGATTTGCATAGTTCTGGAACTGTTGCTGTAAAACTTCTTTTTGTTTCTCCGTGGAAGTGATAAAAGCATCAACCTGTTCAGCATTTGTAAACTGATACTCATAATAATTATTCCACAGAACGTTATAATCATCAGTTCCTTTTACATTATAGTGTTCAGCATGTATAACAACAACAAGCTTAGCACGCCCTTTATGAGTAAAGACAGCTTGTCCGATACCAGTTGCCCTATCTAAAAGAATCATGTCCTGAGAAGTCAATTCTAATTTTTCAAGCATATAAGCAATCAAGGCTTCTTTGCCGAAACAAATATGGTCAGTAAATCGAAAAATACTCTGTTTATCTTGACAAATCTCCTCATAGGCTAAACTACCATCCTCATTGAAGAAATGGCGTTGATAAAGGCGTGACTGATTATCCAAAGGAGCATAGTACTCACTAAAGAGTTTTGTGTAAGTATAATAATCTTTACGAATTAACTTTCCTTTAGAGACGTATTCAACACGCTGTACATATTGATTATGAGAGCCACACAATACCACGTTAGCATAATAGTTGTCATCAAAATGATAACGAGAAAGTGTTCCATTTTCTTCTATTTTGGTAATTGCTTGAGAGAAGCTTTTTTCTAACTGCTCTTTAGGATAAGTACTAGGTGCAATCTTCACATCTGTAAAATAACTGTAAAGCCAAATGATTTCATTATCTTCAAAACCAATATTAGAGGTATAATGTTGGATATTCTCAACTTGAAACATATCCGTAAAAATAAATTTAGCAGGAATTTGTAGTTCTCTAAAAATACTAGCTCTATAAGCTTGAGCATATTCTACTCCACTACTTGCCCAGCCAATCCCTAGATTGATATTATAAACTGTCATAAAACCTCTCTTATACAAAATAAATTGTAAAACCACCCTCAGCATTACTTTCAACAGTGCTCAACATGATATTTCGAACAATCGTTTCTTTCACACGAAGAGACATTTGTTCATAAGACGCGAGTGATTCTCGGTAATATTCTGATGTTGAATCACGCTGAGCTATCTGGCGCATAGGAACAAAACTTTTCAATTGTTGAAGGGTATCTACTTGTTCCACCCAGCATTCATCAATAGAACGTAAAACTGCTAGTCTCAAAAATTCTGCCATCTTCTCATCAGTCTGAAGAAATTGTCCTTTTTTCCCTAGCTCATCTTGGTATAAATTCCAGAGATAGCTTTTTACAGTTTCTTTATCACTAATATTAAAATGACGACTTAATTTTTGGTTTTTATAGCTATAGTTTTCTAAAACATAACGTCGAAATTGCTTATGTGTTAAATTGGGGTGGGAATCAACATATTCTTTAATGATGTTCGAAAAAATATCATCGATTTTATGAGTGAGAGTTATTTCTTCGTAAATTAACTCATCTCTTAATCGGTAAATTTTCTGGCGTTGTACCCTTAAACTCTCATCAAACTTAATAGTCGTTTGACGAGCTGACATAGCATTGTCTTCGCTCTTTTCCTGGGCATGTTGAATAGCACGTTTGAAACGACGACCTGATAAAACCTTACCATAATTTGCCCGCTGCATATGATTATTCTTTTCGAAATAGCGTGTTACAGCCTTACCACCATGTTGAATCAGCAGTTCATCCTCTAAAGAGACAAAAAATTGACTTAGACCTGGATCTCCTTGGCGACCCGAACGTCCTCTTAATTGCCAGTCAATTCGACTATTGGACATACGCTCTGTTCCGACAACAGCAAGTCCTCCTAATTCAGCAACTCCCTCGCCGAGTTTAATATCTGTTCCACGACCTGCTAATGATGTCGCTACTGTAACAGCACCAATTTGACCTGCTTCTTTAATAATTAAAGCTTCTTTTGCAACATTTTTAGCCGTAAGGACGCTATGCGGAATCCCCTCTTGCAACAACATTCGAGAATATATCTCTGCAATATCTACTGTACCAGAAATTAACAAGACCGGTTGTTTAGTCTGATGCAACTTTTTAACATATTCTAATGTTGCGTGTAATTTTTCAGGGAGAGTGGTATAGATTTTATCTGGATAATCAATACGCTGGACAGGGGTATTCGTTGGTATGACAACAACAGAAATACGATAGGTTGAAATAAGCTCATCCTCAGCAATTTTTCCCGTTCCTGTCATACCTGAAAGTTTCGGAAACATATTGAAAAGGCTTTGATAAGTGACTGAGGCCACCGAACGTGAATCTTTGGTCTGCTTGACGTGTTCCTTTGTCTCAATTGCCTGATGAATACCTGATTGTAAACGTGTCCCTTCTAAGACACGACCTGTTCTATTATCCAGAAGCTTTACCTCATCATCCATAACCACATAGTCCACATCTTTTTTGTAGAGATGATGGGCACGTAGAGCCAGATTGATGTGTCGGTTCAACTCGAAGTAGGCATCGTCGTATAAGTTTGGAACATCAAAATATTTTTCTGCATATCGACTCCCTTTAGCTGTTAGAAAAACCGCTTTATCTTCTTTCAAATGTTTAAATTCACTTTCTTTAGACAAGGTCAAAACAAATTGATCAGCTATGTCATAAAGATTTGATGGAACTCGAGGTGAACCAGATATAATCAGTGGGGTCTGTGCGATATCTAGTAAGACTGCATCTGCCTCATCAACAATAACATAATTAAAAGGGCGTAAGAATTTATCCTTTTGGTCTCCAGCTAAGTTATCCGTTAGGTAGTCAAAACCAAGTGCCGTACTCGTTGTATAAGTAATATCTGAAGCATAGACAGCTTTTCTCTCTTCGCTTCCTATCTCATCGTCTTCTTCAAAAACGCCGACGCCGACGCTCAATCCCATAAAACGATACACAGGCCCCATCTCTTGGGCATCACGTTTAGCTAGATATTCATTAGTGGTCACAAGGATTGCTCCTTTACCTTCCAAAGCATTAAGGTAAAGAGGAAGAGTTGCTGTCAGAGTTTTGCCTTCACCTGTCTTCATCTCAGCAATGTAACCTTGGTGAAGAGCTATCCCTCCCATTACCTGAACATCGAAAGGAAACATTCCTAAAATACGTTTATTTGCTTCACGCATTGCAGCAAAAGCTTCAACGAGTAAACTATCTAAGGATTCGCCTTGAGATAAACGATGACGAAATTCTACCGTCTTATGGGCTAATGCCTCATCAGTTAATTCAGCCATGCTATCAGCTAATGCATTTATCTTACGAAGAATACGTCTAATCTCTCGTAATTTTATTCTATTGGTTAATGAATTTCTTTGTTGTAATGACACATTAATTTCCTAATCTCTTAAATAATTTTAATCAAATTTTTCACAAGCTGCAGTTCATCTGGCAATTGTTTTTCGGTGTAACGTTTCTCGCTTGGATTACTTAGCTTAACGGAATTAGAAGTATTTAGTGAATAAATAGAAATCTCTTCAAAAACTAAACTGGCGCATCCTGCACTCCTCAGTGTTATAGTGTAAGTGAAAGCCTCCTCTGGATAGTCGATTTCTCCTTCTTGATCGCGCAAAATATCAAAAGCAATTTTTTCACCTTGACGATTAAAGTAGTTAAATTCGAGAAAAAAACGTCCTTGGGGTTCAGAAGAAATCGTTGTTCTTACGATATACTTTTGACCTGGTACTAAAAGCGGTAAAGAAGGTGAATGACGATTTCCTTGATAGTTTGTTCGCGACTGAAACTGAACAAGGCGCTTCCCAGAAGCTATTCGTGGATTGTCAAATGTCACTCCTTCTTTTGTCAGCCTCAGCTCCGTCCCATACAAGTAAGCTTCGCCACTATAAATATGATTCCACTTTATCTGGTGAATTAAGTTCATTGTCATGAATAATTCCTTCCGTATCCATCTTCTAATAAATCAACATATTGCCTCATAAACCACCTATTGATAGCACGACTATTGTCATTATGGCGACCTTCGTATCCCTTTGTATAGATGTGAGCTCCTTTTTCCGATAACGTATCGATTAAAAGAGCTGTCGCATTTCTATCATAGTCATCATGTTCCATAAAAGCAATCGCAAATGTTGTTTTTTCAAAATCTGATTGACCAAACTTATCCCAAAATTTCTGGTTTAACTCGTTAATATCATCGTCACTCATACCACCTGTTGCATTTCGCAGAACATCTATACTGGTCTCAAATTCATCCGGACGATTGAGTTTGATTCTATCTACAACATCGCCAATATTCGTAAAAGGTTTTCCAATAACTACAGCATATGGGTCAAAATGCGAGGCATAATACAATGCTCCAAAAGTCCCCATTGATAAACCTGATAAAATTAAATCTGACTTTTCAAATCCAAGATAGTCTAGTGATTCTTGGATCACTTCCTGAATTTTATTTTCCATCTCAGGAGTTCCGATATAAAAAGAACCACCTTCTAAGCGAGGATCACCAATGAGCATAAATGGCGTTTTGAGAGACTTCATGATTCCGTATCCTTCAAACCCTTCAGCTGATCGAAACCCTGAAAAATAGACGGTCATCGGTGGTTTCATATCACCTGGATTGAAATAATAAATAAACTCTTGATTTTTGGAATCACTATACCTTTCGCCTCCCAAAACAAAACGTCCCATCCCCATTCGAGAATAGCGCCAGTGTAGCGGACCAAAACCGAGTTCGCCACTACCTTTAGCTAATACAGACACAGCATAAAAACCAATATTATCATTAGGAGGTAGAATATATGGTTCTTTCAAACTTGTTTCATCTAAGATGATGGACTCAGTAAAATTCGTGATTGAGCCACGACTCATCGGAGTAATCTCTAAACAAATCTCGCAACTTCCACTCACTTTAAAATATTCTAGCCATAGTTCTAAAGCTACCGGAAAACTACTTAGATTATAGCGAAAGGTGAATAGTGGGGCAAAATCATCTCCAAAAGAGCCTTCAAAGTGAACAGCTACGTGGCCAGCATAAGTCACCTTTCCTTTAAAATTAGGATTAATATCAATATCTGGAATTTTAAGCTTTGCCCCATACTGACTACCAAATAGCGTAAGGTTCAAAAATTCTATCTTTGTTTTGACATCCCCTTTGGCAACAAGTTCTCTCAGTCGCTTGCGACGGAAGATACCATACGGTGATGTTGACTCTAATTGAATTCCCTCATCATGATAGATACCGTAAGCTTCTATGCTATTCATCAATGGCATCAAGATCTCTTCATCAATAACCTCAGTTATCACGATTGCATTAAAGCGAATACGCACCTTAGGGGGTTCTTGACCTTCCTCCAAAGGTGGTAACTTCTCCAAAGCCTCTTGTGTTTGCTGTTCTAAAAAGTCTGGAATGGCTTCAGGTGTACAAAAAAGCCATTCTAGATTCTCTGGAAGTTCATCTACTTGTTCCGACCAGTTACTCTGACCAATTTGCAATATTTTCATAAAGACTCACTCCCTTTCCAATAATACTTTCCATTGTTCTAAAATACGACCACTTGTGTAATCAGCCATTTTTTGAGTACTATATACCAAGGACGCATTCCAGTTTCTCAAACCATCTAAGTAATAATGCAGAGCTTTCTCCAAACTAGCTTCTTCAGTAATAACCCAACCATTTTTCTTATGGGATACATAGTCTGATACGACGCTGTTAATTTGAGGTACTCCAGCACTGATACTTGCGATTTGAGTATATAAATCTGGCTCATTACCTAAATCAACTACCAGTCGTGCTGTATCTAAAGCTTGAATAATTTCATTTTCATTCGTAAAGCAGTTGAGATAAATACGTGACAACTCCAAAGTTTCATCTTCTTCTAACTGATTTTCACCATCATTAGAAACCCCAAAGAATTTCTCAACATCATATTTTTTCTTAATACGTTGAGATAACCATGTTTCAAGCTCTTTCAATGAACGTCCCTGATCAAACGTGATTAAGGACAAGTTAATATCCTCATTAACATTCATAACTTCTAAAATAGTTTTAAGAGCTAATTTTAAGTCAGAGTCAGAAATCGTATCAATATAGAAATAAACAATAAGCTCCCTCATCATTTGACTATGCCCTAGTCTCAAACGTGTATCAAATGGAGAAATACGTGATAGTTTTTTCAGTGAAATATTTAACTCATCCAAAAAATCTACTAGCCTTATCTCTTGTTTTTGAGTATCAACGACTAAAATATCTGAATCCACCAGCAACTCCTTTGTTGCCACTGTTTTAGGATATGAAAAGCGGTCTCCAAAAAAAGATAATACTTTTTGTTGCTCTTCAAATACATTTAACAACAAAGAGTTATGTTGTTCATGACAGGCAATCACCATCTTATCAGTAGTTGCTATTTCTCTTTTTTTCAGAAGTAGCAGTCTTTCTAATATGAGATTAACCCAGTTTTTGTAAAAGCGGTTATTAAACGAAAGATCTGCAACAGCATTAACCTCTATCTTCCATTTGGCATCTGGATGTAAGTATTCTCGTACTTGCCAAACACCATTGGCATTCAAATAATCCTGATGACTTTCTTTTCCACTCTCATCGTAATATAAAATAGATGAGAGAAAACCACGATCATCAAAAAGATATTGCTTATCACGCTGTCCTTCCTTCATAAACTCAATATAAAAGAGATTACCATTCTCAGCGAAGTGAATTGTGGCAAAATCAATACCATCTCTCCGAGCAACAACAGCAAAAGGACTATATAAAAACTGTGTCCCTTCTGGCCAATTCAATTCCTTAAAGGAAATTGGTCGACTGACTGAGTCAGAAATATGTTGAATATCATCAAAGAATGACCAATAAGAGGTTCCTAGTAAACCTTGTTTATGTAAGAAATATCGGAAATGAGGTTGGTAGTTCAGCACTAACAACTGTACGTCTTCATCTGCTCTATGAAACATTTTTATCTGATTGACAGTATCATCAAATGTCATGCGTTCAAACAATCGAAACCAAAGTCGTGTAGCATGATACCAAGGACGATTGTTGTCATCATTATACCAAGCAGGAATAAAATAATACATTAGACACTCCTATATTAGATTTTTGTATTTTTTCCAGTTTTGCAACATCCCTACCTGTTCAATAACACCTAACAAAAGACTTGATACGATATAAGCATTATTGATTAGCAAAGCAATACTGACATTACCTGTTCGACCACCTTGCAAAACAATAGTTAAGAGAGGTATTCCACCAATCAAGATAACCGTCATTGCCCCAAATTGTGCCAAATAGTTCACCTTAGTTTGGATATATTTTTTTGTAGGATTCCCTGGCTGAATACCCTCGATGTAATCTCCGTTATTGCGCATATTCTTAGCTATATCGTAGGCATCATAGTTATAATAGGAAAATCCAATGGCTAGAACATAGAGCAATACAATGTAGAGTATAACCCCTAGTAATTGGGAGATCCCAATTTGTGTTGACAAGTTTGCAAGTGTTTCATTATCTGGAAAAAAGTACATCAAGGCACTTATGATGTAAGGTGGAAGCATCATGATGGTCATTCCGTACATGAAAGGCATCGCACCTGCTGGAGTCACCCGAATAGGAAGATAACTATGTACACTATAGGACGTTTGAATACCTATCCTTTTAATTGGTATTCGATACTCGCCTCGATACAAAGTTACTGTAAGAGTAACCAACGCAAAATAGATTAGGAAAAAAGCACCTACTTCTATGAGTGTTGATTGTGACGTAAAATCATGGGAAGCGATGTATTGTGAAGCATTTTCAGTGAAAGCTAAAATCATATTAACAATGATGATAATAGTCATTCCTCCAAGTCCCTTTTCACTGTTGATGTTCCCTAGCCAGGTTAAAGTAAGTGCTCCAGTAATAAGAATAATCATTGTTACGATTAACTTCGCTGTATGACCTTTTAACCCAAGTGGTGACACCTCAGTAAACTGAACAGAGGCGGACAAACCAAATGCTTGGATAGCAGCAATCACAACAGCCAACAACATACGATAGCGATAGACTTGCACAGAAGTTAGATTCTTCAACAAATCAAATACTGTAAAAAAACGCCAAATAATAACGGTTGTCATCCATGGACTAAGTCCCAACGAAAAGAGCGTCATATTACTTAAACTCGCTCCTGTAACAGTTGCCAGATTATTTAGCAAAGTGGCATCTCCTATACCTTGCAATAATTCTTGATTAATCGGAACTGTCGGAACAGGAAGCAGTCGTCCTATCATATAAACGACAACAATTAGCAGTGACCATATGACCTTAGGGAGCACTAAAGCACTTCGCCATTTTTTTCTTATTTTTAATAACATACTATAAGTTTTACTATCCTCTTTATAATTAGTAACACTACTATTGTAACACAAAATGAGATTGAAAAAAGTTTTCCAATCTCATTTCCCTATCTGCTACAGACTCGCTCACCGATTCGGATTCCTACTGCGAACTTACAATCAGCTAACAGACTATAATAATACACAAATAATTAGGTATTATTCAGCATCGTTTCTGTTATTTTTTTTCTTTCTAAGACCTAATAGCCCTGTTGCTAGTAGTCCTAAACCGAAAATACCTGACGTAGCTGAATCTACCTCTCCTGTATTAGGAAGAGTTACCTCGCTTACTGATTCAGACACTGACTCAGATACTGATTCGCTTACTGACTCAGATACAGATTCGCTTACTGACTCAGATACAGATTCGCTTACTGACTCAGATACAGATTCGCTTACTGACTCAGACACTGATTCAGATACAGATTCGCTTACTGATTCAGACACTGATTCAGATACAGATTCGCTTACGGATTCAGACACTGATTCGCTTACTGACTCAGATACAGATTCGCTTACTGATTCAGACACTGATTCAGATACAGATTCGCTTACTGACTCAGATACAGATTCGCTTACTGACTCAGACACTGATTCAGATACAGATTCGCTTACTGACTCAGACACTGATTCAGATACAGATTCACTTACTGACTCAGACACTGACTCAGATACAGATTCACTTACTGACTCAGATACTGACTCGCTTACTGACTCAGACACTGATTCAGATATAGATTCGCTTACTGACTCAGACACTGACTCAGATACTGATTCAGATACAGATTCGCTTACTGACTCAGATACAGATTCACTTACTGATTCAGACACTGACTCAGATACTGATTCACTTACTGATTCAGACACTGATTCGCTTACTGACTCAGATACTGACTCGCTTACTGACTCAGATACAGATTCACTTACTGACTCAGACACTGACTCAGATACAGATTCACTTACTGATTCAGACACTGACTCAGATACTGATTCACTTACTGATTCAGACACTGATTCGCTTACTGACTCAGATACAGATTCACTTACTGACTCAGATACTGACTCGCTTACTGACTCAGACACTGACTC
>Ga0129307_1002454_pt1 | contig 14464 bp, 27 predicted proteins | sample P1105metagenome_FD_94437 | JGI IMG/M metagenome (GOLD analysis project Ga0129307, IMG submission 94437) | Capybara group fecal microbial communities from Wisconsin, USA - P1105 metagenome | ecosystem: Host-associated > Mammals > Digestive system > Large intestine > Fecal | place: USA: Wisconsin... | reverse complement strand
ATACGGGCGGCGCTGGAGTCGATCGCCTATCTGACCGCCGACGTGCTGGAAGCCATGGAGGCAGACTCGGGCATCTCCGTCCGCAGCCTGAAAGTGGACGGGGGCGCCTGCCGCAACAATTTCCTCATGCAGACGCAGGCCGATCTGCTCGGTGCGTCCGTGGAACGGCCGGCCGGCGTGGAAATGACCGCGCAGGGCGCCGCTTACCTGGCGGGCCTGGCAGTCGGCTTCTGGAACAGCCCGGAAGAAGCGGCAGGCATACGGACGGCAAACAGCATCTTCGTCCCGAAGATCACGGCAGAAGAACGCGCTGCCCGCATCGCAGGCTGGAGAAAAGCCGTTCAGCGATCCTTTGACTGGGCGAAATAAGCACTGGCGCAGACGGCTCCGGCCCGGCCCGCTGACCCGGCGGGCCCGGCGGCCTTCAGGCATCAAAAAAGGACACCGCGCTTTGCGGTGTCCTTTCTGAAAACCGATGATCTTATACCAGCTCAATGAGCACTTCCATGGCTGCATCGCCCTTACGGGGTCCGATCTTGATGATACGGGTGTAGCCGCCGTTTCTGCTCTGATACTTCTGGCCGTACTCGCTGAAGAGCTTGTCGACCAGGTCCGCCTTCTTGGTGTTGGCCTTGCGTCCTGCAGCCTTTGCGGGAACCTCGGTCACATCATACAGCACGGACATCATCTGGCGTCTTGCATGCAGTCTGGAGGGCTTATCCTTCTTGATGGTCTTGTCGACTTCGTCATAGACGGTCACGCGCTTCTTAACGCCGTCGATCTCCTTGACTTCCTTGACCCTCTTGCCGTCCTTGTCCTTGCGGGCAACCTTGGCCTTAACGGTCACTTCCTCGAAGTTATCCTTCTCTCTCACTGCCATAGCAATGAGCTTTTCTGCTCCCTTGCGGATCTCCTTGGCTCTTGCTTCGGTGGTCACGATCTTGCCATGATAAAGCAATGCGGTGATCTGGTTTCTGAGAAGAGCCTTTCTCTGTGAAGAGGTCTTCCCTAACTTTCTGTACTTGGACATTGGTCTTTCCTCCTATGTGCCTATGGTCTTACCATAAGGATTTCTCCCCTCTTTCAGGGGGTTCCCCATACGGGGTTTCTGTCCCCGTGAGGGGCCGTCCCGTTTCGGGACTTATTCGTCCTGTGAGCTGAGTGAAAGTCCCAGCTCCTTGAGTTTTCCAAGGACCTCCTCAAGTGATTTCCGCCCCAGATTTCTGACCTTCATCATGTCATCTGTGGTCTTGGAGCAAAGCTCCTGTACGGTATTGATGCCGGCTCTCTTCAGGCAGTTGTAGGAACGTACCGAAAGCTCCAGCTCATCAATGTTCATCTCATCCCACTTGCCCTTCTCGTCATCGTCCTTCTCGATCATGACATCTGCGGTGACGCCGTTCTCGGAGAGGTTGATGAAAAGGCTCAGGTGCTCGGAAAGCACCTTTGCAGCCAGGCTGACGGCCTCATTGGGGGCAAGGGTTCCATTGGTATATACGTCCAGCGTCAGCTTGTCAAAGTCTGTCTGCTGGCCTACACGGGTGTTCTCCACGGTCATATTGACGCGCTCGACCGGTGTATAAATGGAATCAATGGCAATGCTGCCGATGGGAGCATTCTCCTGCTTATTCCTGTCAGCACCCACATAGCCTCTGCCGGAGGTCACGGTCAGCTCCATGTTGAGCTTCGCTTCCGGACCGCACAGGGTAGCGATGATCTGATCGGGATTCAGGATCTCGAAATCTCCGTCCAGCTGAATATCGGATGCTCTGACGATGCAGTCGCCTTCACACTCGATGTAAGCCGTTCTGGGTGACAGATCCGAACTGTTGTTGCGGATCGCCAGCTCCTTTATGTTCATAACGATTTCCGTAACGTCTTCCTTGACGCCGGGAATCGATGAGAACTCATGGAGTACGCCTTCGATTTTGATGCGGCTCACTGCCGTTCCCGGCATAGAGGAAAGCATGATCCTTCTGAGGGAATTTCCCAGCGTCTGACCATAACCTCTCTCAAGGGGCTCGCATACAAACCTGCCATATCTTTTGTCGGGTGAGATCTCTACAACTTCGATATTGGGTTTTTCGAAATCAAACATTAGCGCTCAGCGGGCCTATCCGCAGATAAACCGCTGTTCCTCCTTTCACCGGATATTTAAAACGGTCTGGGCTGACGCCGTGCATTACTTGGAATACAACTCGACGATCAGCATCTCGTTGACGGGTACATCGATGGCCTCTCTCTTGGGAAGCTCTACGACGCGGCCCTTCAGGTTCTCCTTATCAGACTCCAGCCATTCCGGTACCAGGCGTCCGCCGGTCAACTCCATAATATCCTTGTATCTCTGGGAAGACTTATTCTTCTCCTTGATCTCGATGACGTCGCCGGCCTTTACCAGATAAGAGGGGATATTGACGCACTTGCCGTTGACAAGCACATGTCTGTGATCCACGATCTGTCTGGCTTCTCTTCTGGTGCGTGCCCAGCCGAGACGGAACAGAACATTGTCCAGTCTGGACTCCAGCATGACCATCAGGTTTTCACCGGCCTGACCCTCCATACGCTCGGCCTTTGCGTAGTAATTGCGGAAGGGCTTCTCTAAAACGCCGTAAATAAACTTGGCCTTCTGCTTCTCCCTAAGCTGTGTGCCGTATTCAGAAAGCTTTCTCTGCTGTCTCTGGATCTTTCTGTTGGATTTCTTGTCGATTCCAAGGAATACGGGATCCAGATCAAGGGATCTGCATCTTTTAAGAACAGGAACTCTATCTACTGCCATTTCAAACCTCCAAAATCAGACTCTTCTACGCTTGGGCGGACGGCATCCGTTGTGGGGAACGGGCGTAACGTCCTTAATGCTGGTTACATGCAGGCCTGATGCTTCAAGGGCACGTACGGCTGCCTCGCGGCCTGAACCGGGACCCTTCACCATCACGTCTACAGTCTTTAAACCATGTACCAGAGCTGCTTTTGTAGCAGTTTCGGCAGCCATCTGTGCTGCATAGGGAGTAGATTTCCTTGAACCTCTAAATCCGAGACCGCCGGCACTTGCCCATGAAAGAGCATTGCCCTGAGCATCCGTCAGCGTCACGATCGTGTTGTTGAAAGATGCCTGGATATGTGCCTGTCCGTGTTCAACGTTCTTTTTTACGCGCTTTTTTGTGGTTTTCTTAGCGCCTGCTGACACTTTCTTTGCCATTTCAAACTAACCTACTTTCTTGTTGATTGATTACTATTCTCACAAGATACAAATCTCTTGTATAAGAGAAGTGAATTACTTCTTCTTGTTGGCAACTGTCTTTCTGGGACCCTTGCGCGTTCTTGCGTTTGTCTTGGTCTTCTGACCGCGGACAGGAAGGCCCTTTCTGTGACGAATGCCGCGATAGCAGCCGATCTCCTGCAGTCTCTTGATGTTCATGGCGATCTCTCTTCTCAGATCACCTTCCACCATCTGGGACTCTGCGATCACTTCTGCGATCTTCTTCACTTCGTCATCAGTAAGATCCTTAACGCGGGTATCCGGATTGACATCTGCCTCCGCCAGGATACGCTTGGATGAAGATACGCCGATGCCATAGATATAGGTCAGGCCGATCTCGATCCTCTTCTCCCTGGGAAGGTCCACACCTGCAATACGTGCCATGCTTTACCTCCTGATTAACCTTGTCTCTGTTTGTGCTTAGGGTTCTCACAGATGATTCTGATGACACCCTTTCTTTTGATCACCTTACACTTTTCGCATATAGGCTTTACTGAAGATCTGACTTTCATTACAATCTCCTCTCTTTCATCTGCATGCGCCGCCTTCGCTTCTCATGCAGAAAGCTTTGCCTGAAGGCAAAGTTGCCGAAATATTATATCAAAGCTCTGTTTCTCAGTCAAGTATAAGATTTCGGCTTTGCCGCTCATTTGTCCCGCCAGATGATGCGTGCCTTGGAGAGGTCATAGGGGCTCATCTCCAGGGTCACCCGGTCGCCCGGCAGGATCCTGATATAATTCATTCTGAGCTTACCGCTGATGTGGGCAAGCACCTGATGTCCGTTTTCCAGTTCTACCTGGAACATTGCGTTGGGAAGCTTTTCGACTACTGTTCCTTCCAGTTCGATTACGTCCGCTTTAGACATCTGCACCTCCTGTCGTAAGAATCGGCTTTTGCCTGCTAAGGGCTGCTGCACGTTTATCTGACACCATAATACTTCTTTTCTTCGGGAAGCAGGGAAAGCACTTCCGGCTGCTCCTCCGTGATCAGGATGGTATTTTCATAGTGGGCGGAGGGAAGTCCGTCACAGGTGACAAAGGTCCAGCCATTTTCGGATTCCTCGACCTCCCAGGTGCCCAGATTGATCATGGGTTCCACGGCGATGGTCATGTTCTTGCGAAGCTTAATGCCTCTGACGCGGCAGGTGAAGTTGGGTACTTCCGGCTCTTCGTGCATCTCTCTGCCGATGCCGTGTCCCACCAGGTCCTCCACGATACCGTAGCCGAAGGGAAGAATGAAGTCTTCCACGGTCCGGCCGATGTCATTGACATGATTTCCGGCCACTGCGGTCTGAATGCCGGCGAAGAAACTCTCCCTGGTATGCTCGACCAGGTCCCTGACCTCCGGTGAGACATGCCCCACCAGATGGGTCCTGGCTGCATCCGACTGCCAGCCTTTGTAAATGGTGCCGCTGTCGATGGTAACGATGTCCCCCTCTTTGAGGATCCTGTCCTCCGAGGGAATGCCGTGCACCACCTCTTCGTTCACCGATACACAGCAGGAAGCCGGAAAGCCTTCATAACCTTTAAAGGAAGGCGTACAGCCGTAGCTTCTGATGAGCTTTTCGCAGGCTCTGTCGATGTCCATGGTGCTGATGCCGGGCCTGATGATGCCCTCCAGCTCCTTGTGCACCCTGGCCAGGACTTCGCCTGCCTTGCGCATCAGTTCGATTTCATGCTCTGACTTGATGTTAACCATTAGCTGACTGCCTTTCTGACAGCTTCAAACACTTCATCCGGCTTCTGTGTCCCGTCGATGGTCTTCAGGATGCCCTCCGCCTTATAGAAGGCGATGAGGGGCTCCGTCAGCCTGTGATAGGTCCGGAGCCTTTCCAGGACCGTCTCGGGCTTGTCATCCGCTCTCTGCACCAGGGCAGCGCCGCACTTGTCGCAGACGCCCTCGGTTTTGGGCGGATTGAAGAGGATGTGGTAGGTGCCTCCGCAGGAGGGGCATGCCCTCCTTCCGGACATGCGCTGAATGATGTTCTCATCCGGCACTTCGATATCAACAGCCCAGTCAATGGCATCACCCTGCTCCTCAAGGGCTTTCTTCAGGCTTTCCGCCTGGGGAATGGTCCTGGGGAAGCCGTCCAGCACATAACCGTTTTCACAGTCAGGCCGGCCGATGCGATCAAGGAGCATGCCGATGGTCACTTCATCCGGCACAAGCGCTCCCTTCTCCATGTATTCCTGAGCCTTTTTGCCAAGCTCCGTCCCGTTCTTGATGTTCAGACGGAAGATGTCTCCGGTGCTGATATGAGGAATGGACAGTTCAGCCGCGATCATGTCGGCCTGCGTTCCCTTTCCCGCGCCCGGAGCTCCGAGCATGATGATTTTCATAAAACGCCCCCGATCAATCGTTCAGGAAGCCCTTGTAATTTCTTACAAGCAGCTGGGATTCTATGGACTTGATGGTTTCCAGCACCACGCTGACGATAATGATCAGTGAGGTACCGGTGAAGGACAGCCGTCCCACTCCGAACAGTCCGGAGAAGATGATGGGCACGATGCAGACGATGATCAGACCTACGGCGCCGATGAAAATGATGTAGTTCAGGATGCCGGTCAGATAATCGCTGGTGGGCTTGCCCGGGCGGATGCCGGGAACGAAGCCGCCGTTCTTCTTCATGTTGTTTGCGATCTCCAGCGGGTTAAAGGTAATGCTGGTGTAGAAATACGCAAACAGTACGATCAGGATCAGATAGATCACAAGTCCGATGCTTGCCCAGGGATAGTTGGGATTGCACCAGCTGGAAGAGTTCATCGCAAAGAGGATCTTTCCGCCGATGGTGCTGTAATCCACGGTTATGAACTGGGAGATCAGAACCGGCACCGACATGATGGAGGAAGCGAAGATGACCGGAATAACGCCGGCCGTATTCACTTTCAGCGGAATGACGGATGCATTGCCGCCCACCAGTCTTCTGCCCTGCATCTTTCTGGAGTACTGTACCGGGATGTTTCTGGTTGCATCGTTCAGAATGATGGTATAGACCACCATGGCGATGATCACGGCCAGAATGATCACGGTCAGAAGCACTGCCACTGCAACGGTCTTGTTTCTGATAAAGCCTGTATACAGGGTATTGAAGTCGTCGGGAAGCGAGGACAGGATGTTGAACAGAAGCACCATGGAGATGCCGTTGCCCACGCCCTTTTCCGTAATGCGCTCACCGATCCACATCAGGATGGCTGATCCTGCCGTCATCGTGATGACACAGACGATCACGCTGCCGATGCCGTAGTTGTACAGCATGCCGTTTCCGCCGAAGCCGATGGCCATGGCTGCCGACTCGACCAGCGCGAGACCTACCGTCAGATATCTGGTATACTCTGCAATCTTCTTGCGCCCGTCCTCACCCTCTTTCTGCAGCTGCTCCAGTGCCGGGATGGCAATGGTCAGAAGCTGCATGATGATGGAGGAAGTGATGTAGGGGGTAATGCTGAGCGCGAATACCGAAAGATCCGAGAAAGAACCGCCGGTCATCGCATTGAACCATCCGAATGCGTCCGTATCTCCCAGTCTGGATAGCAGGTTTCTGAAATAGCCTGTGTTGACCCCGGGGATGGGGAGGACAGAGCCAAACCTGATCAACAAGAGCATCAGGAAAGTGTAGAAGATCTTTTTACGGACCTCCTCCACCTTCCAGGCATTCTTCAGTAGCGTCCACATATCAATATACCTCGCAGGTACCGCCAGCGCCTTCTATTTTTGCCTTTGCAGACTCAGAGAAAGCAGTTGCCTTTACGGTCAGCTTCTTGCTGATCTCTCCGCCGCCAAGGATCTTGACGCCGCAGAGCGCTTCCTTGATGATGCCTGCATCGAACAGGGTGTCGATGTCCACTACGGAACCGTCCTCAAATCTGTTGAGTCTGCCGACGTTGATGCCGACGTACTCGATCCTGTTGATGTTCTTGAAGCCTCTCTTGGGCAGTCTTCTGAACAGAGGCATCTGGCCGCCTTCGAAACCGGGTCTGGGCGCGCCGCTTCTGGCCTTCTGTCCTTTATGTCCGTAACCGGCGGTCTTTCCGTTGCCCGAGCCATGTCCGCGGCCCTTACGGAAATTCTTGGCGTGCTTGGAGCCCTCTGCCGGTCTTAAGTTTGATAATTCCATGGTTTACCTCCTTAAGTCAGATCTCTTCGACCTTGACCATGTGCGCAACCTGTCTCAGCATGCCTCTGACTGCCTTGTTGTCGGGCAGTTCATTGACGGCGTTGATCTTGTGCAGGCCAAGTGCTTCCACTGTCTTCCTGTTCTTGGGAACCTGAGCGATAGGAGACTTTATAAGGGTAACTCTTAATTTCTCTGCCATTTCAGACCTCCTATTATTTCAAAATCTCTTCTACGGTCCTGCCTCTGAGAGCGGCATACTGCTCAGGGGATTTGATAGACTGCAGTCCTTCAAGAGTAGCAAGCACACAGTTCACCTTGTTGTTGGAGCCCAGAGACTTCGTACGGATGTTCTTGATGCCGGCCAGCTCCAGAACGGAACGTGCGGGACCGCCCGCGATAACGCCGGTACCTTCGGGAGCTCTCTTCAGAAGCACTCTTGCGCTGCCGTACTCTCCGGTATAATCATGGGGAACGGAATTGTTCCTGTCCAGGGAAATGCTCACCAGATTCTTGCTGGCGGACTCTTTGCCCTTTCTGATGGCCTCGGGCACCTCGGCAGCCTTGCCGATGCCGACGCCCACGTGGCCGTTCTTATCGCCGACGACTACCAGGGCCTGGAAGCGCATGGTACGTCCGCCCTTCACGGTCTTGCTGACACGCTTGATGGCCACGACCTTGTCTTCTAATTCTAAAGACTTGGGATCAATCATTTCTCTTCTCATTTTTCTCTCCTCCCCTTAGAATTCAAGACCGGCTTCGCGGGCCGCCTCTGCCAATGCCTGTACTTTTCCGTGATAGATGAAGCCGCCTCTGTCGAAAACAACTTCCTTGATGCCCTTTTCAAGAGCCTTCTCGGCGATGGACTTTCCTACATAAGCTGCTGCTTCAACGTTGTCCGTATACTCAAGATCCCCTGCTCCCTTTTCCAGAGTGGAAGCTGCGCAAAGGGTATGTCCGACAGTGTCATCAATGATCTGAGCATACATATGATTATTGCTTCTGAAAACGCAAAGACGGGGCTTTTCAGCAGTACCGAAGATGCGATTACGAAGTCTTGCGTGCTTTTTATGGCGAATCTCGCTCTTTGACTTTTTGCTAATCATCTTATACTCTCCTCAATTATTTCTTACCTGTCTTACCGACCTTGCGTCTGATGGTCTCAGAAGCATACTTGATGCCCTTGCCCTTGTAAGGCTCGGGAGGTCTCTTGCCTCTGATCTCAGCTGCATACTGTCCGACCTTCTCCTTGGAGATGCCCTTGACAGTGATCTTGTTCTGGCCTTCCACCACGGTCTCGATGCCTTCGGGATCGGTCATCTCTACGGGATGGGAATAACCCAGGTTCAGGGTAAGCACCTTGCCCTGCTTGGCAGCTCTGTAACCTACGCCGTTGATCTCAAGGACCTTCTCATAGCCCTGGGACACGCCTACCACCATGTTGTTGATAAGGGTCCTGGTCAGGCCGTGAAGCGCCTTGATCCTCTTGATATCGTTGGGACGGCTGACGATGATCTCAGCGCCCTGCTGCTCGATGGTCAGTTCGGAGGCGAGGGTTCTGGAAAGTTCACCCTTGGGTCCCTTTACAGTCACCACATTGCCGTCTGCGATGCTGACGGTAACGCCTGCCGGTACAGCCACCGGCTGTCTTCCAATACGTGACATATGAATATGTCTCCTTTCTTAGATTGTCGATCCTTTGCGGATCGTTTTCAGATATTACCAGATGAAGCAGAGCACTTCGCCGCCGACGCCGCGCTTTCTGGCTTCCTTATCGGTGATCACGCCCTCGTTGGTGGACAGAACGGCCGTGCCGAGTCCGCCGAGCACCTTGGGCATGTTCTCCTTGCCGGCATACACTCTCAGACCGGGCTTGGAGATCCTCTTCAGACCCTGAATGACTCTGCCGCTCTTGTCTGCGGTGTACTTCAGGGTCAGTCTGATGTTCTTGAAGCTGCCGTTTTCGATCAGCTCATACTTCTCGACATAACCTTCGCTGACCAGGATGTCGGCGATGGCCAGCTTCATCTTGGAAGCGGGAACATCTACAGTAGCGTGTTTTCTCATGTTTGCGTTACGAATTCTCGTAAGCATATCAGCAATCGGATCACTCATTATTATTATCTCTCCTTAAATCTTGTGGATACAGGCGCTGCATGCCGGTCCGGGGTCCGCCCGCCCGCTCTGCGTCCGGAAAAGCAGAAGCAGGGCTTATGGGCCCGGCCTGCGCCGGAGGCTTGCCCCGCAGCATGAAGGCCTGTACATGAAAGCAGCGTATCCTCTTTGTCCTTCGGACCCGGCACGCCGGCTTTCACAGTAATGTGATATCCCTGACCTGTTTACCAGCTGGCCTTCTTGACACCGGGGATCTCTCCCTTGTAGGCAAGCTCTCTGAAGCAGATACGGCAGATGCCGTACTTTCTGAGATAGGCATGAGGCCTTCCGCAGATCCTGCATCTGTTATAAGCTCTGGTTGAGAACTTTGCGGGACGCTGCTGCTTGATCTTCATAGAAGTTTTTGCCATTTCCTGCTCCTCTCCTTACTTCGCAAAAGGCATGTTGAACAGCGTAAGCAGTTCCTTTGCCTCTTCATCTGTTTTCGCAGTGGTGACGAATATGATGTCCATGCCTCTGGTCTTGTCCACCTTGTCGTATTCGATCTCAGGGAAAATCAGCTGCTCCCTGATGCCCAGCGCGTAGTTGCCTCTGCCGTCGAAGGCATTGGGGTTGACGCCTCTGAAGTCACGAACACGGGGAAGGGAAAGGTTGATCAGGCGGTCTGCGAAATCATACATTTTGTCGCCCCGGAGAGTTACCTTGCAGCCGATGGACATGCCTTCACGAATCTTGAAGTTTGCCACCGACTTCTTGGCCTTGGTGATTACAGCATGCTGACCGGAGATGATCTCCAGATCTCTCACTGCAGAGTCCAAAACCTTGACATTTTCCTTTGCTTCACCAACGCCCATGTTGATGACGATCTTCTCGAGCTTCGGCACTTCCATGATGTTCTTGTAACCGAACTTCTTCATCATGGCGTCCTTGATCTCGGTGTTGTAGATCTCTTTTAATCTTGCCATCAGTTTCTTCCTCCTTTCCTTATGCTATAACCTTGCCGGTCTTCTTTGCGTAGCGGACCTTCTTGCCATCCTCGACCTTGAAGCCGACCTTGGTAGGCTGTCCGTCTGCCATCAGCATCACATTGGAGATGTCCAGTGCCGCTTCCTTCTTTACGATGCCGCCCTGGGGATTCCCGGCGCCGGGCTTCTGGTGCTTGGTCACGACGTTGCAGCCCTCGACCAGGACCTTGCCATTCTTGGCATCTACATGCAGCACTTTTCCGCTTTTGCCCTTATCCTTGCCTGCGATGATCATGACTGTATCATCTTTTTTGATCTTATGCATGGGGCACCTCCTTACAGTACTTCGGGAGCAAGAGAAAGGATCTTGATGAATGCATGATCCCTGAGCTCTCTGGCTACCGGTCCAAAAATACGGGTTCCTCTGGGCGTCTTGTCGTCCTTGATGATCACAGCCGCATTTTCGTCAAAACGGATGTAGGAGCCGTTGGATCTTCTGGTCTTCTGTACGGTCCGGACCACAACAGCCTTGACTACATCGCCCTTCTTCACAACGCCGCCCGGTGTTGCGTCCTTGACAGACGCCACGATGATGTCACCGATGCGCGCATATCTTCTGGTAGAGCCGCCCGCCACACGGATGCAAAGGAGTTCCTTGGCACCGGTGTTGTCAGCAACCTTTAATCTGGATTCCTGCTGTACCATTTGTCTGCTCCTTTCGCTTATCTGGCCTTCTCAACGATTCTGACCAGTCTCCATCTCTTTGTCTTGGAAAGAGGTCTGGTCTCCATTACTTCGACGGTATCGCCTTCGCCGCACTCGTTGTTCTCATCGTGCGCCTGCAGCTTGTAAGTCTTCTTTACGATCTTGCCGATCAGGGGATGCTTAACATTATCCTGAATGGCAACGGTGATGGTCTTGTCCATCTTATCGCTGACCACCTTGCCGATACGTGTTTTTCTTAAATTTCTTTCCACGGTCAATGTTCTCCTTTCCCCTCTCAAGCTCTTGATTTTTCAGTGATCACGGTCTGGATCCTGGCGATGTTCTTTCTGACCTCGGTGATCCTTGCCGTATTGTCCAGCTGGTTCGTGGCATTCTGGAATCGCAGATTAAAAAGTTCCTTCTTAGCTGCCGTAAGGTCTTCGTTCAAAGCCTTGATATCCTTGCCCTTCAGCTCTTCTAAATACTTTTTGCTCTTCATTATGCTTCACCGCCTTCTAATTCTGCCTTTGAAGCAATCTTGCAAGTAAGCGGGAGCTTATGCATTGCAAGGCGCAGTGCCTCTTTGGCCGTCTCTTCCGGCACACCTGCGATCTCGAAGAGCACGCGTCCGGGCTTAACAACTGCTACATAAAATTCCACAGCACCCTTTCCGGATCCCATACGGACTCCGATGGGCTTTGAGGTTACGGGCTTGTCGGGGAAAACCTTGATCCAGACCTGTCCGCCACGCTTGATATAACGGGTCATGGCGACACGGGCTGCCTCTATCTGGTTGGCCTTCAGCCAGCAGCTCTCGGTAGCGACCAGGCCGTACTCACCGTAAGAAATGGTATTGCCTCTGTGAGCTCTGCCCTTCATAGAACCACGCTGCTGCTTACGATATTTTGTTCTCTTTGGCATTAACATGATTATTTATCGCTCCCTTCCTTTTTCCTCTGGGGAAGTATCTCACCCTTGTAGATCCAGACCTTGATGCCCAGCTTTCCATAGGTGGTGTCGGCCTCGGCAAAGCCAAAGTCGATGTCAGCTCTCAGGGTCTGAAGAGGAATGGTTCCCTCTGAATAGAACTCGCTTCTGGCGATATCGGCGCCGCCCAGACGGCCGCCGACCGCTGCCTTGATGCCCAGGGCGCCGGCCTTCATGGTCCTTCCCATGGCCTGCTTGATGGCACGGCGGAAGGAAACACGGTTCTCCAGCTGCTGAGCGATGGACTCTGCCACCAGCTGAGCGTCTCTGTCAGGCCTCTTGATCTCCTTGATGTCCACATACAGCTTCTTGCTGGTGAACTTCTGGATGTCAGCCTTCAGCTTGTCGATCTCCGTGCCGCCCTTGCCGATCACGATGCCGGGCTTGGCGGTGTAAATGATGACTCTTGCGCTGTCTGCGGTCCTCTCGACTTCGATCTTGGAGATGCCGGCAGCAGCAAGCTTTTTCTTCAGGAACTTTCTGATGTTATAGTCTTCCACAAGCGCATCCGAAAACTCTCTGCCTTCGGCATACCATCTGGAATCCCAATCCTTGATCACTCCGACTCTGAGGCCGTGCGGATTAACTTTCTGTCCCATGCTTTCCTCCTTACTTCTTCTCGTCAAGAACCACAGTGATGTGGCTGCTGCGCTTTTCGATGCGGTAAGCTCTGCCCTGTGCTCTTGGCTGAATCCTCTTCATCGTCGGAGCCTTGTTGGCGTAGCACTCTGCTACATAGAGCTTCTCGCGGTCCATGTTGTTGTTGTTCTCTGCATTGGCTGCAGCAGACTCGAGCAGCTTCTTGATTAAGGTGGAAGCATATCTGGGATTGTAGGTAACAATACCGATAGCTGTTTTCAGGTCCTTGCCTCTGATTGCATCCAGCACGAAGCATGCCTTGGTAACTGAAACACGTGCATAAGAAAGCTTAGCGCTCGGTCTCAGATCCTTAACGGCATTTCTCTCACGCTTGATCTGCGCTCTGTGTCCTTTTGCCATTATTCAAATCCTCCTTTCACGCTCTTCCTTATTTCGTCTTCTTTTCGTCTTTGCCGTGGCCTCTGTAGGTACGGGTTGCGACGAATTCACCAAGCTTGTGTCCGACCATGTCTTCGGTAACGAATACCGGAACATGCTTGCGGCCGTCATGAACGGCGATCGTGTGGCCTACCATCTGCGGGAAGATCGTAGAACGTCTGGACCATGTCTTGATGACGGACTTCTGACCGCTGGCATTCAGAGCATCGATCTTCTTCAGCAGTGAAGCATCAGCGAAAGGTCCCTTTTTCAGTGAACGATGTGACATTTTCTCTCTCCTCCTCTATTACTTAATGGCTCTGCCATCACGTCTTCTTACGATCATCTTGTTGGAAGTCTTTTTCTTCTTCCTGGTCTTCAGGCCGAGAGCAGGCTTGCCCCAGGGAGTGGAAGGACCGGGACGTCCGATGGGTGCGCGTCCCTCGCCGCCGCCGTGGGGATGGTCGTTCGGGTTCATGACGCTGCCTCGCACGGTGGGTCTGATGCCCATGTGGCGCTTGCGTCCTGCCTTGCCGAGGTTGATCAGGTTGTGCTCGCCGTTGCCGACGATGCCGATGGTGGCTCTGCACTCAACGGGAACCATGCGCATTTCGCCGGAGGGAAGACGCAGGGTCGCGTACTTGCCTTCCTTTGCCATCAGCTGCGCGGAGTTGCCCGCAGATCTGACCATCTGGCCGCCCTTTCCGGGAAGCAGCTCGATGTTGTGGATGCTGGCGCCTACGGGGATGAGACGCAGGGGCAGGCAGTTGCCGGTCCTTGCCTCAGCCTTTTCGCCGCTCATAACGGTCATGCCGTCCGTCAGGCCCTGGGGAGCCAGGATGTATGCCTTCTCGCCGTCCTCATAGCAGATCAGCGCGATGTTGGCGGAACGGTTGGGATCGTACTCGATGCCGATGACCTTTGCGGGGATGCCGTCCTTGGAATTTCTCTTGAAATCGATGATTCTGTATTTCTGTCTGTTTCCGCCGCCGTGATGTCTGACAGTGATCTTGCCCTGGTTGTTGCGGCCGGCGGTTTTCTTCTTGCCGGCAAGAAGGGACTTCTCAGGCTCTTTCTTTGTGATCTCAGCAAAGTCTGAGCCGGTCATCTGCCTTCTTGAAGGTGTATAAGGTTTGTAAGTCTTTATACCCATGACTGATGTTTACTCCTTTTCTTTATTGTCGCAGTATGTTCTGCATATTCAGGCTGCCGGTCTGCCCGGCGCCGCGGGGATCACAGGCCCTGGAAGATCTCGATGGGCTTGGAATCCTTGGTAAGTGTTACGATGGCCTTCTTGGTCTTTGCGGT
>Ga0129307_1002453_pt1 | contig 14496 bp, 36 predicted proteins | sample P1105metagenome_FD_94437 | JGI IMG/M metagenome (GOLD analysis project Ga0129307, IMG submission 94437) | Capybara group fecal microbial communities from Wisconsin, USA - P1105 metagenome | ecosystem: Host-associated > Mammals > Digestive system > Large intestine > Fecal | place: USA: Wisconsin... | reverse complement strand
TTTTTGCATTTTCCCCCTTGACAAGAACCCCCGAAAGGTGTAGAATTTAACCAGAAAGAAAGAAGAAACCAACGAAAACAGAAAGGCAAAAAACACGAAAGGGGATTTTCACAATGACACAGACCAACAGCACCAAGCGCTCAAACCTCGAAAAGTTTTACGACCTTATGAGCCAGCTCGACAAGTCGGCAAGCAACGGCGATTGGAACAAAGTAATTTACTACTCCGTCGCCATCCGCAACGCTGCCTCCGCCTTCAAGGCCCGCCGCGCCGCCCACCGCGCCCGCGCAGCAAGCTAAAGTTGTAATAAGCCGCTAATATCCGCAACAAAAAGTTGCAACAGTTTTTAACCAAGCAGAAAGGGGATTAAAAAACATGTACAAAACCAACCAAGGAACATTCGAATATCGCGCGATGGTATACCCCAAGGCGGGCGCCTATCACGTTTGGGCAGAAGATTTTCCGCTCTGCTCGCAGACCTTCAAAGGCCGCAAGTACAACAGCGCCGAAGCCGCAGAGGCCGCGCTCATCGAGTTCAACCGCCGCCAGAGCGCCAAAATTGGCCGCGCAGTTCACGCCGTCTATACCGTCATCGAGTAGCACATAGCGGGCCCGCCCGACGCGGGCCCATATCCCAACCCCTAGGAGGTTATAAAAATGTCATGCTTCGTGTTGGATAACGAAACCCTTTTCAAGCTCGCATCATTCGTGCAAGACCTTTTGAACGGCAGTTTTTACGGCCTGCCCTACCTCAGCGCCCCCTTCTCGTTGCGCGATGCCCTGCACAAGTGCCAGGACGAGAAAAGCCCGCTTGTCTACGGAACAGGCAACGCGCTGCGGACCAGATACAGCGGCCAGGCGATTTTTAACGAACTGTATTGGCTGAACGTTCGCGCCTACTGCGGCCGCTACGAAGACGAAGACATAGCGAAATCAGTCCCGCCCGCGAAATTCAAGCGCACGAACTACCAGCAATACAAGGAGACGCCAGAAGGCCCGGTCCGTTGGCAATACCAGCTTTTGAAAACGCTGCGTTGCTACCTCTACCAGTGCTCAGAAGATGCCACCGTCAACGACCCAATCTACAAGGCCGTCGTCGATCTTAAAAACAATCTCGCCGTAGCGATCTGTGAAAGCACGCGAGATTATGAGCTCGCCGAGTGGTAGACAGAGAAAAGCCCCCGCGCCGACAAGCGCCGACGCGGGGAACACACCCCAAACAAGGAGGACAAAGACAATGAGCCGCCCGAACAGCTACCGCGAGTTGAAAAACCGCATCCAGGCCGAAAATAACGCTTTCCCGATGGGTTTTTGCTTCTCAGATGAACAATACAAAAACATGATGGAGAAATGGAACCTCGACCCCGACAAGGACACCGATAAAATCATCAGTGTCGGCGGAGTCGGCTTCATCCGCAAGAGCGACAAGCCCGCTTTTCTGGCGATGCACAAGAAATTTGCAGCCATGCGGGAAGAGTTTTTCGCCAGTGACACCACCGGCGAGCGCGGCGGGCATCTTTACGACGCTTTCCGCTACGAACTCGCAAACCACGAATACGGCTACACCCGCGAAGAAGACACAGTGCACGAAGCGCTGGACGCCGTTGGCATCGAATGGAAGGAGGTATTAAAGCATCCGCACATGAAAAAGGCGCTTTTAGCCGCCATTGAGGACATCGAGCACGAAGGCGACACGGAATAAAAAAGCCGCTAAGCTCACGACACGAGCTCAACGGCCATGCCCGAAAAGATCACTAAACGGACACGAACATTATACCACAACCAAGAGAGCCGGTGCCGATCCACGCCGCGCCGGCACGACCCAGACGAAAGGAGCGCCACAATGAACCTACCCCCCCGCGTAAAATACCTCGGGCCCGTCATCATGTACACCCTGCACGGCAAGCAGCTTTTTCTCGACAGCCGGACATATAACAGCCATATCGAAGCGTTCGACACTCTCGCAGAAGCGGAAGAATTTTTCAGGAAGGAGCCCAAAAAATGAAGCGCGTCACGATCAACGACTTACACGAAGGCGACCGCGTCAAATTTGAGGCCCTGGACATCCCAGGCGTAAAGCCTGACCAGGTCTTCACCGTCTATAAGCACCGCACGCCGGCCGGCAACGTTAAAATCAGATGGGGAATAGACTTTTTCACTTATGCGAATATTCCCAACTGGCGCCGCATGAAGTTTGAAATCATCGAACGCGCCCCGCGCGATCAAGAGCAAACAGAATTTTTCTAGGAGGTCGAAACCATGAAATTTTTCGAAGTCACAAGCGTATTTTTTGACAGCGGCCACGTCCGCGCAGCCATCACCGACACGATCGACGCCGACCGCCAGCCGGCGAACACGTACAAGAGCGAAGCGACAGCCGACATTTATCGAGATTACTTCCGCAGTTACGCAGCCGCGCGCGCATGGGTGCGCGATGCAAAATCAGCCTAGAGAAAAAAAACGCCCGGTTTCGGCAGACCGCCGAGGCCGGGGTTTTTGCGTGCTTATGACAGTTTAGAAGTTTCCGCGGCTGGCCGGATAGGGAGGGACCCGCAGGGCCCCTCCCTCCGGCACCAACCCACCCCGCGCGACAAAACCGCCCTTGCAACTTCCACGCGAGCCGATAGGATCCGCGAAGATCAACGGGCGCGGGGACCAGGAGCGGCAAGACACCCGTTCCGGGTTTCTTGCCCGATCTTCCCGACCCCCGCCGAGCGGGGGACTTCCACACAAAACAGCTTCACGCTGCACCGTCATTCCGGCGCGCTCGCTCGTTGGCTCGCATAAATAAAACAACCCCCGCGTCCTGCGCTGCGAGAGAGGTCAGCCAGGATAGCGGGAGTCACGCGAGGAAGATCGCTGATTGTGAGTATAGTGATAGTAGTTTTTTTAGTCAAGCGGGCAAATAATCAGCGCCGGCAGGGGAGCGAACCCTGTCGGCGCTGTCTGCACGAAGTGGCGTAGGCTTCGTTCAGTGTTTTGAGTCTAGTGAAATTATCTTTTTTTGTCAACGGGAAGTTTGATGTACGCGCCGCTCAGCGCCAGAAATGCGATCTGCGCAGGCACACGCTTGATGCACCGGGCCACGCGCCCTTTGCTCATGCCGGTCTGGAGAGCAATGTCCGCGTGCGTTGCGAATGTGAAGCGGGATCCTTTAAAACCCTGTCCCAGACAGTGCAGTTTATAGGCCATCCAGTCAGGCGAGGTCTTCCTGTCGCGCGAGAATTTTCTCACCACCAGCACCAATGCCGGCCAGTCCACCAGGCCGAGAGCGTCGTCAAAAACCACCTTGCGCGTCGCTTCAACGGCCACATGGTCAGACGCGCCGCCGTGCTGTGCCTTCGGGCCGCTTGACGTGCTCCAGGAGAGCGCGTCGTAGATTTCGCGGTCCGAAGGCCGCGGCGACTGACCGAGCAGAGCGGGGATCCCGTTTCGGCATCGCGTGGCGATCAGGTCAATGGCGCGCGCCAGCTGCTCAACGTCGGCGCGTGGCATCAGAGAGAGACCCCGAAGAAGTGCGCTCGCTGCTGAATGGCGCTGACGATCTGCGCCAGAAGTTCGGCGCGCTTCTTCTGACTTTTTAGCCAGTCCCACGGCGTATGAAAAACACACCAGTTGCGCACGCTGTAGCCGTTGCCCTTTTCCATATCGGCGAGGACTGACGAGGCCCTGTTGTGCCGGCCATACGTCCACGTCCCGCCGTCGATTTCGAGGGCGACGCGCACATCAGGCCAGGCGATGTCAGACCTCCACAGCCGCTCAGGCTTCGCGAACGGGAACTCAAACACCGACCGCAAGCCCGTCAGGCGCTCCACGTCGCCGGCGAAAGCGTCGCGGATGCGCTGCCTGTTCGCCTTTGCGCGCTCGCGCTCGTCAGGTATTTTCAGAGCCATCAGCATCACCTCCCGCCAGCTGGCGTTCAAGCTGTTTTTCCAGATAGCCGCGAAAGCCGAAACTGCGAGGGTCAAGGTCCAGCAGGCGGCACAGCGTCAGAAAGTACCGCGAAGCAGGCGTGCACCCTTCCCGAAAGATTTGTACAACATACTCAAGTTTAGTGCCCAAAGACGCCGCGATTTCTTCCAGTGAAAGCCCCGTGTAGACCAATGCCCGGCGAAACGCATAGCAGACGCGCTTCTTCGGCATCCTGTTCAGGGCCGGATCAACACCCGTCATTCCTCAGGCGGCTTCGGCAGCGGCATCCAGTGAGTGACAGCACCCTCAGGACCTTCCCAGCCGTCGCCGGACTCGTTCAAAGCGCCGTATCCAAGCACATTCCCCGGCGACAGCACAGCGCACAGCTGACCGATCAGGGGCTTCTCGTCAGGATAGGCGTGCCACCGGAATTGATCGCGAAGAGCCTCATAGCGGTCACGAGCGTTCGAGTACATCGTTTTCAGCGACTTGTTCGAGTAGCACATGAAGCACGTCATGAAGCCGATGAAGAACCCGCCAGTCGCAAAGACAACAGCGAAAAACCAGATCATCATTCCACCTCCTCGCTCTTTTCAGACTGCTTGTCATTATACAGCAGGTCCGGATTGTCAAGAATGTTGCCGATGACGTGCGCAGAAGGATCTCTCTGTAAAATATATTTTAGAGAGTAATCGCAGTGCGAGAGCACAACAAAAAAGCCATCGTCACGATATTGTACAGGCGCTATAATGCGTGTTCGAGTTGTAAGAAGCATACGCGGGGGAAGAAAACTAAGAATATCGCCTTCATAGATCTCCTGTCTCTTGCAATCCCTGAGTCCCGTAAACTGACCGACAGTCTCAGGAACAACTCCTATGTCTGTTGAGACATGGCGTAATCCGTCAACATAGTTTATGACACTGTGTCCGTCCTCGCAGACGATCAGACTGCCGCTTACCCACTCGCCGCAAGCCTTCCCTCGAAACTTGATTTCACGCATCGCCGCCGCTCCCTGTCTCGTTCTCCTCGCAATCGGAATATTGGAAGTGGCCGTTGCCGTCATGGTGGATATTGCCAATGACAAGCGCGCCGTCAAAGAAAGTTATCATCACATCGCCAAGCAGACGTTCTGCGCCGTCCTCATCCCAGGGACGAAGGGCAAACCCCGGAATTCGCCTGTCCCAAATGACAAGATATTTTTCTCCCTTGACAGCAATCAAATCGTCTTCGTAGATTTCAACGTCGTTTCGATCACGATAACCGGTAAACTGGCCGACAGTCTTACTGAGCACATTATGGCGCGTGCTCATACCGTCGATAATGACAGGAGAAAGATCATCGTCAGAAAACCATCCATAGACCCAGACATGTTCGTCAGTCAATCCGCGAAATTTAATCTTGCGCATCCCCGTCCGCCTCCCCAGATTCTTCAACTTTGCGGTCTACCCAATCAGTCAACGCATCGTCAAGTGTAGGTCTATAAGGTGTCATCGCGTTGCAAAACGGGCATTCAAGGCGAACAACGTTTTCAGCAGTTACGGCAAACTCACGAACAGTGCCCAGATAACCGCAGACGGGGCAAGAACCCGGCATGTAAGAATCAAGCGCATCGGCAGTACATCCAATGTCCTTGAGTTTTTCAGCTCTTAGCTCACTCAAAGTCGCATGCAGAGCATTCGCAAGCGACATTGCCTCATCGCGGGATAGAGCTATACTGAAATCACTGAAATCCGTCTCCAACAATACGCCGTCTGCGTATTTGACAGGCTTCACGATAAAATGACCGTAGAGTGTCGAGGTCTTTAACAGTTTCAAGCGTCCTTCACCTCCGCAGTTCGCTTCACATCGGCCGCCGTCGGCATAGCCACGACACGAGGCCGGACGATCACGCCTTCCTCAACTACCCGATATGAGTCGAAAGGATTGCCGTAAACGAGTGTTGCACCATTTGGCAAAAGGTAAATTCCTGTTGGGTAACAGTTGCATTTAAGCATCGTCCTTCACCTCACGTCCGCCCGAATCCCGGAAAATATTTATATTTAAATCTGTACTCAGTCTTGCCCTCTTCCTCAGGCATATCCTCATCATCAGCAAGTAATTTATCTATAAATTTATGCGCTTCGGCTTCAGTGGCAAAAATAGGCGATACATGCTTGCCCCGCCTCTCTCCCTCTTTTTTCACGAAAACACACCATCCCTGAACAGGCCACACGTACAAATTTAACGGGCGGGTCATTTGTCTTTCACCTCCGCGCGGCGGTTCCATTGAGTTACTGCGACTTCTTTAGTGAGTGCAGGATCATGTCGTGCATGACAGTTCATGCATTCGACCCACACATAGTGAAGGTTTGACAGAATCTCAGGATTCTCCCCGCAAAACGGGCACGGCTTCAGCTTTTCAGATCCTGGCATCGATAAGCCTCCCTTCGTTCCACTGGGCGATTGCGTCTTCTGCCGTGTCGTGATCGTCAGTGACGGTCCCGCACTCAAAGCAGAAGACGCACCATTTCCCCTCAGGCGTATGATACAGCTCGCCGTCCTTCTCGTGACAGATAGGGCATTCAGGATTCAGTTCAATATTTGCCATTGAGTTCGTGCTCCGTGAATTTGTGCCAAAGCAACGCGCCCCTGCGGATCTTCACACGCCTGCGCTTACGCTCTTTGGGCGACAGGGCGAGCGAGTTCATAAGCTGTTCGCATTCGGTGATTTTCAGTGCCAGGCTCAGCCTCAGATTGCGGATGAAATTCAGGTAATGGCGGTTCTCGCGCTGGAGATCGCGCCGGATGCCTTGCAGATACCGGCAGTGCTTCGTGCAGTTGCCCAGCTCGTTCTCCAGCTCGCGGATCCGCGACCAAGGCCAGATATTAAATCTCAAGTTATCCCTTCTCTCTCAGGTTTTCGCCCGTGCAGTTGGCGATCGTGCCAAAGTGGGCGATGCGGTCCATAATGCGTTCCCCGTAGCGGGCGACGAATTCCTTCACGCCCAGATTGCCGGTCAGGACCGTGGGCTTGAGTGCGTCGTAGCGCTCAGAAATGATGTAGTTCACGCGCGCTTTTGCTCCAGGCGTCGCGTCTTCGCTCGCCAGATCGTCAAGGACAAGGAACGGCGCGCTCGCGGCCGCTTCGGTCGAGTCGCGGTCGTTAACGAGCTTGTAAATGTGCATCCAGCACAGGGCGCGTTCTGCATCGCGCGCCATATCGTTCCAGCGCTCAGGATGCCGCCACAGGTCTGCCGGCGTCTTGGCTTCGAGCCAGCGCACGAACGCGCACGCCGCCGCATAGCTTTTTCCGACCCCTTTGGGGCCGAGGAGCAACAGGATGGGCCGATGCTTAAAGTCCCAGACGTTGGCGTTCACAAGCGCCTCCGTCTGCTTGGGAGTGGCAAGCGCCAGCTTGTGGATCGCGGGTATAGCCGTCTGCGTCAAAACCTCGACGAAGTGCTCGCGCAGTTCCCGGCGCTTGGCAAGGCCATAGGCGCAGTCGGGAGCCATGAACCAGCACGCCGTGCTGACGTGCTCGCCAGTCGGGAGCGTGCAGTGAAGCCGCCCGTCATCGCAGGGGCCAGGGCAATGCAGATGGACCTCCTGCATCATGCGCATCCTCAGTTCAGATTTTTCGCGGATGCCTGCGATCATGCGGGCGATATAGTCGTTAGGCTCGGTAGTGTCTGTACCATTCGCCTGCGGGCTTCGGGCATCCTGCGGCAATCCATTTGGCATAGGCATTCACATCACCTCCAAATTCCTTCTGGATAAGGTCGTTCTCGTTCTCAAAATGTTTATTGCTCTCCGGCTCCATCATGCCGCCGAACTGGAGCCTCGGCTCGTCATCGTCGCCGATAAAGTCCTTCCATCGCCCCGAAGGCCCGAAGAACGTCGAGCCCATCATGACATACTGCGGCTGTATACAGTTGTCACGGATATAGTCGGCATACCCTTCAACGGCCTTCTTGAAATCCTCCATGGGAACGCCCTTGCGGCGATGCCCGATGTAGCTTTTCAGCGCCTTGTCTTTCGCGCTGCTTCGCTTCCTCGGGTAGTTCTCCCAGACAACTTCGAACTCCTCTTTGAGTTCTTTTTCGCTCAATCGGGAGACTCGGGGAGTGCTTTTTGCAGGTGCCTCGATTTTCTGAGCACCATCGTCAATCTCGCTTCCTGACTTGGACGGGGGACAATGGTTTTGAATTTCTGGTTCTGGTTCTGGATCTGGTTCTTGTGCGTGGATTGTCCTCGATTTGTCCGGGACATTTTCGGGGACATCTTGAAAGACATTCCGAGACATTAGGACGGCGTTCTGCGAACTGTCCATCAAAGACTTTCGAGCGCGCTGTGCTCGTTTTTGATCTCGCCAGTATTCTCGCCGGTCGTTATTTTGACCGGTATACTGTTCCCAATCGTGGACGTGATAGCCGTTTTTCAGCTCGTCAAGAAAGCCAGGGCGGGATTCGCCGCAGTGAACGAGAGCATAGGCGAATTGAGCGGGGTCGATGCTGTCGTCAAGGTCACAGCCATACGCCAGTTCTTCATCGTCGGCGGGAAGATTGCCGTCGGGATAGTTGAGCATCGCGAAGCGCCAGAGGTTGAAAATGTAGTAGAAGGCCTCCCGCCGTGTGATGCCGAGCTGCCGCGCCAACCGGTACAGCTTGGCATGACGCGGCAGATCGACCGACACTTTGACCCACAAGCCGCGGGACATAGCCGCACCTTAGAACGGGATTCCGTCGCCGTAGGGGCCTCCGGGATTGCCTGTATTGCGGTAGCTCTGCGGCTGCGGCTGTGCGTTGTTGAAGTTCACGTCAAAGGTGGTCGTGTCAGGACCGGAAAAGGCAGGATGAGGAGCGTTCCCCGGTTCCACCCAGGGGGGGAGAAGATCAGTCTTGTCGCGGCGCAGAACATAGGCGATCTTTGCGCTCTTCTCGCCGTTGTAATCCTCGTGTTTCACATGCACGCCGCCGACTTTGCCGATCCATGCCGGCAGGTTCATCGTCGGCTGCATTGCAAAAGCGTCGAACAGCTCACCAAGGCGCTGATCAAGTTTGACCTTCTGCTCCTGATTTTCCGGCTGACAGCCAATGTACAGCCACAGATGATTCTTCATGCCGGACACGTCGAACTCGATCTTGATAGATTCCTTGCCGCTGTTTTTGCTGATGTGATAATCGGCTTTGGCGATCCTCACGCGGTAGTCGCCTACGGGGATCAGTTCATATTCAGGGCGCTTGGTAGGGTCGTAATTCCTCGGATCATAGCCGGTATAAGGCATTACTTCTTTTCTCCTTTCGGTCTGGCCTGCTCAGCGACAGGGAGCTTGAACAGGTCTTCAAATGTGCAGTATTCGCGCTTGTGGATGCGGTCTTTGGCAACGCTGTAGTTCGTCGCCGTCAGCTGGATGATGCGCTGATTGTCCGGCGTGATGACGATTCGGCCCACCGTGTCGCACAGTCCGCAGATGATGTCGCTCGTCTTGCCGGAGAGCGCGGGGCGGAACACCTGATATTTCGTGCCGTCGCTGCCGGTCACTTCCTTCGGTTCTTCCCATGTGGTGAAGACCGTGTTACAGGGCAGGGCACGGATGCGTCTCACATAATCGGCGATCTTGAACTGCGTCTGATTGTAGTGTCCCAGCTCAGGCGCGCCGCCGTTCTTGCCCGTGCGGCCCAGCACGGTCAGCATAGACTTTTCCAGTTCGCTCAGTGAGTCGATGCAGACGAACTCATAGGGGCAGTTCTTTTCAAGCATCTGGCACAGCTGCGGCAAGTCGCTCAAGTCTTCGTTGAGTCGGCACACGTCCACGTCGCCGGCTTTTCCGGCGAGCACTTCGCTTCCGCGATCCACGTCAACGATCAGGGTTTTGCCGGGGAGCATCCCCAGAAGCGTCGTCTTTCCCATTCCGGGCCTCGCGTAGACAAGGGCGCTTTGATTGCCTGTCTTGATGTCGCTCATTTTCAGAATTTGCATGGACTCAGCTCCTCATTGTTGTTGTCTTTTTTGACGAAGCCCGTCAGCGTCTGCGGATCACAGTCAAGGCAAATGCTTCTGTACGGGCAGTCGACGATCATGCAGTGCGCGGGATTGCGATACCAGAACTTGCGCCTGCGGATCTCCTTCGCTAGCTCCTTGAGATGGTTAATCGTCTCCTCGATCTGAGTGAAGGTCCTCACGACGGTGAAGCTCTTCACGCGAGTTTCGTCGTACCAGTCGCGCACGCGCTCCTGGAACTGGCTGTCGGTCTCGTTCTGCTTCTGGCGGATCGTCGGCTTCTGGACGGCTGTGTAATGCACGCGGTTGATGAGCTTGTCGGAAAGGAGCGTCTGCGCAGCGAGATAAATGCTCACCTGATCGTCCAGCGCCAGACGCTCAAGGTACATATCGTCCAGCGTGTTGCGCGTGGTCTTGTGCTCGACGATGCAGCCGTCTTCACACACGGCGTCGATCTTGCCGCGGATGATGAAGTACGGCGTGATCTTCACGGCAAACTCCTGTTCAACAGCCTTGATGCCCCAATCGCGCCAAGGGAGGAAGCGATTGAAAGCCGCTGCCATGGTCCCCGCGATGCCCTCAAGCCGGTATTCCTCGCCGCTCAGGATCTTTGCAACATAGTCGTGATACTGCGAGCCGGTCGTCAGCGCCTCGCTAGGCGTCACCGGCTTGAGCTGATGGATATACTCAAGTTCGTACAGGCGGGGACAGGCTTTATAGGTCTTCACCATGGAGGCCGTCAGGATCACTTTACGCCGGAGTGATGGATGGGCCTGTCGCGGCATTTACTCCGTCACCTCCGGTTTGAAGTCCTCCAGGGGCTTGGCAAGTGCGCCGCGCAGCCGCGCGTTCTCGCGGTACAGCTCGTTGATCTGCTCTTCGAGCTTGCCCTCGCGCTGAGCCCAGTGCGAGCGTTCCAGCTCATGGCGCGCGATCTGCTTTTCGAGGGCATAGTCGCCGTAGCGCTCGTCACGGAGGAAGATAAAGAGCATGTACAGGGCGGAGATCAACAGGGAAGTGGAAGAGGCGATAAGGAAACAGTTCAGATAGATTTTCGAGTCCATCAGTACGGACTCCTTTCTGCCGCGCAGCTCATGGCAAAGTCCATCATGGCATCATCGCGCAGGCGTGCCGACTCGTTCTCATAGACCGACACAGCGCGCGGCTGCTCGTCGTCGTCAAGGTAGTCAAGCGCGTCCTCAAATTCCGATTGCGTCATTTTGCAAAGGTCTTTCATCGTGCTATACTCCTTTTGAGCGGTTCCCACCGGTCCCGCTTGCTTTCTGAGTCGTCGGGACGGCCATCCCGGCGGCTCTTTTTTTCCCCATTTCCAGCCGCTCGTCGTCAAAGCCGAATGATTTCGGGTCCAGATCGTAGAGCTCGCACAGACGCCAGAAATATTTGCTCGTCGGCGTCAGGCCGTCGCTTTCAAACTGCAGGACCATAGGCCGACAGCACAGCAGATGCCGTGCCACCTGCGCAAGGCTCAATCCATGGTCCAGACGCGCCATTCTCACCTTGCCCGCGAAGATCATGCGGGCATCGAAGATCTCTTCATCCGTCATTTGTCGAAGGGCATGTTCAGCTGATCGTTGGGAAAGTCGAAGTCGCTGAAACGGTGCTCAAGGTCGTGCTTTTCGATGATGACACGGCCAGACCCGTCGCACGACGCGCATTTCACCCAGCCGCAATCCGAGGGGTAGTAGCCCAGCCCCTTGCAGTCCTTGCACAGCTTCACGGTCATAGTCTCTTCATCGAAGATTTGTTTTGGCATGCTCATATTCCTCCTTCACGCTACGCAGTGCGCAGTTATAGCCAAGTTCCCAGCCCGCCGCCAGGCCCAGAGCAAGGGCGAAGTAGCCGACAAAGGCGAGGGGAACGCCGATACCGCAAGTGTTCATTCTTGTCACCTCCGTGCCTGCTGACGTTCAATGTAACGATCCCACACGTCGCGCTTCCACAGACGCTTCGCGCCGGGCTCCGTGAAGGGCTTCGGGTACTTCCCGATGCGAAGGCCGAGAGCCAAGTCGTTATAACTCTTGCGCGTGTAATGCTTCATCACAAGCTCAGAGTCAAGCGTTTCAGGGAGTTCAGGACGCTCTGAGTCGTCTGCCGGACGCTGAGCTTCCACAGCCTTGAGCGAGTCGATCGCTCGCAGTGCAGTCGCCGCGTCGCTCTGGATAGTTTCAAGGCGCAGCCGGATGTCGTCGAGTGTCAAATTATTCACCTCCTGTTTGTTATAATCGAATCACCTGGAGAGAGGAGGTGATTCTATGCGTAAATGTCCAAGTTGCGGCAATGTGATCGTTGATTACAGCTGGAGAAACACAACGCTGCGACCGGAAGAGTTCGGCAATGATGTCATTCATGCAGTCGAAGTTCTGTGTCCGCATTGCAAGCATGTATTCAGCATCATGAACAACCCTGATGCGATTGCGATCGAAGCCGCTGCGCGAGTTCTAAATAGCTGGCAGAACAGGACGATTTAAGCCCCTCTTGCACAGGGACGATCGTCTTCTCCCAAAACTCCCTGACGATTTCTGCCGCTTCATCAGGCGTCAGTAGAAAGTCGAAGGGAGTTTTTATTGTCACTGTGCGCGTATTGTTGCCGTAGATAGTTATGAGAGCATCAAGCTCAGCGGATGAGTCGAGAGACATTGAGTCACCTCCTTTCAATAAACTTACTAGTATGATACAATTGACGATACAAATTAATTCCGAGGGAGGCCTTTAGATGTTGAAAAAGGTGAATGCGAAGTTAATCGCAGTATTTGTTTGTCTCTTATTAGCTATTGCAACATCAACACGCGGGGAGTGCGAAATAGTCAGAAAGCCCGTAGAATCAAGCGCTCTTTCTTCGGCCGGATATGACGCTGTGAATCATGTTCTAGAAATTGAATTCCGCAAAAACGGCTATATTTACCAGTATTCAAATATTCCGGAAGAGGAGTACATAGGGCTTATCAATGCAGAATCAATCGGTCGTTACTACAACAGAAGGATAAAGGGGAAATATCCAAGTTATAGAAAATGGCCGCCGAGATACTAAAAGAAAGCAACCGAAAGAGCTGAACATTGCCCGGCGAAAGCCGGGCGTTTTTTATGATTCGTGATTAATCACGTGATTCGTTAGTAGTATTATAACGGTTCACGTGATTAAATCAAGATGTTGTATTTGTTAGTGTTAGATTCACGTTGCAAACCGATTGATTGTGTGTTATAGTACACAATGGGAGGTGTACGAAATGATTGGAGAGAGGATTTCGTACTATCGGCGCTTGAGAGGACTGAAACAGAAAGAACTTGCCGAATTAATTGGAGTCACGGGGCAGACAATAAGTGTCTGGGAAAAAGGCACAACGTCGCCTATCCCCGCAAAATACGAAGCAATCGCTAAAGCACTTGGCATCACAATCACCGATCTGCTGGGCATGAACGAAGACACAAAAAAAGAGCCTGTCCCAGTGAAGGAACAGACTCAGCAAAAGCCCTTTCAAATCCCTCTCAATCCCGACGTCGAGGCCGCTCTCCGCCTCCGGCGCGAACGCCCAGAAGTTACACGCCTCCTTGCAAACAACGAATATTCCGACGACCAAATCCGCGCCCTCGCGGCAGTGCCAAAAAACGAAAAACAAGGATAAATAGAGCAAAAGGAGGAATAAGCATGAAGGTAGTATTGAATCAGCCAGAAAAAACAATCACCGTTTACTTCGACGCAAAAAAACATGAAATTAAACATAATAGTCTGCTTCGAAGAATATATTACTTTTGCAAAGGATGGGCGAGTTTAGGAAATATTTATGGTGATATGCCCCGTGATAGGCCGAGGTATCAATAATGGAGAGGACAGCGATAATTGACAAATAAACAAAAGAAGATAAAAAACTACACAGAAGAACAATTAAACGAATGGATGCACGAAAAAGATAAATGCAATCATGTCTATGAAAGCGAAGAAGAATATCTCGAAGCTGTTGCTTCAAACTTCACAGTAGAAGAGCTGGAGGAGCTTATAGCATTGCTTGAATAAAGGAGGAGCAAAATGAGTGATCGCGGCATCAGGATATACGAATACTTCATGTGCACGATTATCGCCATACCGGGATTCGCGTGCCGCGTCGAGCTTGCAAACGGTCTCGGGTGGCTGCTGTATCATTTCATCGTCTGGCTCTTCTCTGGCTCCTTCTGGCACTTCCTCGGCTTCCTCATTGCCGTACTCATCGTCTTCGGCCTGACGCTGTTCGTCAAAGCGGTAATAAGCGGAGGCCCAAGTTACGACGACGAAGTATACTCATCATTTTCATACGACGCTTACGACGGTTACGACGACAGTTATTAAAAAAGCGAGCGCATTCCAATCCCGCTAACCATGCGGGGCAGCAAAAACACACCAAAGCCAGTAGCTAGCATATATCACATAAAGCGTGAGTTTTTCAGTGAGTTGCTTAAACGCTACTTTCATGATAAAATGCGTCAACAGCGCGGCGAGCAAGAGACAATAAAGCCCGCCGAGCGCGCCAGTTTTCTTTTCGCTGCATGGCGAGCTGTTACCCCGTGGTGCAACGGCAGCACAAGGGATTTTGGTTCCCTTGATCCTGGTTCGAA
>Ga0129307_1002450_pt1 | contig 14526 bp, 11 predicted proteins | sample P1105metagenome_FD_94437 | JGI IMG/M metagenome (GOLD analysis project Ga0129307, IMG submission 94437) | Capybara group fecal microbial communities from Wisconsin, USA - P1105 metagenome | ecosystem: Host-associated > Mammals > Digestive system > Large intestine > Fecal | place: USA: Wisconsin... | reverse complement strand
CCGATGATGGTACAATTGAGAAGTACGTATACGGTAACGGGCTTATAGCTTCTTACGAAACAACAATTTCCGAAACTGATAGTACACCTACAACTGAATATCAGACATACGTATACGACATCAGAGGAAGCGTTATACTTACTGTGAATGCGGCGGGAAGTACAGTCGCAGAATATCAGTACAGCACTTACGGCCACAGGAGTGTAATAAGCGGCTCTGAAACCGATGAGCTTGGTTACTGCGCAAGAGACGGTGTATTAACAGAACAGAGCGGATTGCTCTACATGAGAGCAAGATACTATTATCCTGAACTCATGCGCTTTATCAATCAGGATATTGTTACCGGCGATATAAGTAACTCAAGCTCCTTAAACAGATATGCTTACGTAAATGGAAACCCGGTAACGCTGATAGACCCGTTTGGGTTGTGCGCTGAACGAACCATAAGAGGTGCTACAAGTACTATGTGGGGCTCCTGTGAAATCTTTATGGGTTGTGGCGCGGTTGAGGCCGGTACGGCTATGATGGCTGTACCCTTGCCGGGCTGTAGAATATTGGGATTTGGACTTATCGTTTTTGGAGTATGGGAAGCCTGGTTTGGAGCGAATGATGTCACTGAGGGTGCGCAGGATGTCGCTTGCGGCGTATTAGGCATAAGCGATGACCAATACCGATCCGTTAACGTACTTCGAGATTATGGCTTTCATGGGGATTACGAAGCTTACTATAATACAGAAATGTTCGTGACATATTTTAACGCTGTTGGTATGGAATATGCCAATACCAAGATGTGGGCGGTAAATAATAGTAAGCCGGATATTGCAAAGTGGGCAGATTATGAGAGTAATCCATCAGAAGGGGAGAATAATGGCAAAGTTCCTAATCCGTACGGAAAATTGGGAGGCCCCGATCATCGTGCTATGGTGGAATCCATTGAACCAAAATGTGAAGGGAATACAATCGATACAGAGGTTAGGTTTGATACTACAGGGGGCTATAAAGATTTCAGATATGCTGATGCGGTTGAACGTGATCCAGAAGGAAATATTGTGGAAATTTATCAAGTTGGAAAGGCTAATTTAGATGGTTCTCCTATAGCGAGAGAAAGGCGAGCTATAGATGATATAATGCGATCCAATGATTGCCCACCAGGAACACCTATTACATTTTTGCCATATAATAAGCGATAATGGGGAAAACTAGTAATCATAGAGACTGCGCTTCGATTCAGAGAAAGGATGTGAGCTATGTCAAGGCAGATAAATTATTATATGGGTAAAAAGGAAGAAACTCAATTTATTCAATTTGTACTAAGGAACAATCTTATTTTTATTAATAGAAATGATGGAACAAAGGTTAATCCGCTTGAAGACAAAGGACTTTTCTACTGTATTACGAAGGAAGCGTACTTATCTCTTTTGACGTTCAGAAACAATGCTGTTGATATTCTTCATAGCCTTGTTATTGAATATTCAAAAAATAACGTTATAGAGGATAAAAGCATAGTAACAAGAGGAAGGATTTACATCAGTGATGCTTGTAGAGAGAGTAAATACCTCGCCTATGCTGACGATTTTGTAAAGGATTATAGTCTGTTAAGTAATTGGATAAAAAAGAATATTCCTTTTCAAGAATACGTTAATCTGGGGAAGATACAAAAAACATACATAAGTGATAGTATGTTGGCGTTCTCAGACAGAAATTATCGGTTTCAGGCGTGATAGCAAAATCAGAATTATATGTTTCGGATATTTTGACGCCGATTAAGTTTGCCTATTCGGGTGGCAGTTCGTTGAATCGGGACATTTATCCAAACTTAATAGTTACATCACAGAGGAAGAGAATACAAGCTCTTCCTCTTTCTTTTGCCCTGTATTAAGCCAAGAAAGTATTAAAGGGATCAATCAAAATTTACAGAGTTCTATGTGCTGTGTAGTAAAACAAATTGAAATCCACTATGATATTATGCTTAAAGAAAGAAACAGTAAAGCGCCGGGCGTGGATTATTCCACACCCGGCTTTCTTCTTTACTTATTGAAATCTATGTGAATCGAATCGCTTGTAGAGGAAGCGTCGAGGGTCTTGGAGCCTTCGCGGCTGCTGTTAAGATTGGATGATCCGGAACAGCAGTTATTTGATTTACTTATGCTTTAGTCCTCCTTAACAAAAGTTAATACTTGGCTATATCTGTTGAATTATGCAGACCACTTAATAGTCTTCTTCAATTACATGAAACTCGAGATAGTCAAAAGAAACATCTTCGATAAAACAATCTCTTGTGAATCGGGTCTTGCCGGTTCTCTTGAAATCCGCGATGGTAGATTCAAGCCAGATAGGCTTCTGGAGATCGAACTCGACGCAGGCTTTCTCGAGGGCGTTATATACCTTGTGGGTGCGGGTGTCGGAAGAGTAGTCTTCGACGGTTAGGTCTTTAATCATATGATTGCTTTCAAATACCTTTACCCAGATACGCATAACCCGCAGGCTTTCCTTTCGCTGAGAAGTTTCTTTCGCAATATTTTACCATAGGTTTCACGGATTATTAATAACTTTTTGCGCAAAAACAATTAAACGTTAACCGAATTATGCTATAATAACAATTGGTGTGGAGCGATGAAGCGCCACACCTAAAATATGTTAAAAAAGGGAAAATATGGAAGTTACTACCAAAGAAGAGCGAAACAGCGAAGTGCAGACATGGAACGAAGTCACCCTTCTTTATTCGTCTGCACTCAAACAGATTAATACCAAGCTTGAGATTCTTAACGATGAGTTTCAGCATGTACATCAGTACAATCCCATCGAGCATATCAAGTCAAGACTCAAGACTCCCGAGAGCATAGTCAAGAAACTTAGAAAATACGGACAGGAATCCACTATCGACAATATGGTGGCGTATGTTAACGATATCGCGGGTATCAGAGTTATTTGTTCTTTTACCAACGACATCTACCGTATTGCGGATATGATTTCCAATCAGTCGGACATCAGGGTAATCGAGGTCAGAGACTATATCAAGAATCCCAAGCCCAGCGGTTACATGAGCTATCATATGCTTGTGACGGTGCCGGTGTATCTGTCGGACAGAATTGTGGATACGAAGGTTGAGATTCAGATTCGTACGGTTGCGCAGGATTTCTGGGCCAGCCTTGAGCATAAGATTAACTATAAATTTGAGGGCGCCGATGTTCCGAAGAACATTCAGGACGAACTCGTGGAATGTGCATATATGGTTTCCAAACTGGACGATCATATGTTATTGTTAAATGAAGAGGTACAGAACCTCGATCGTAACGGTACAGACAGATAGTGGGGTAAGGAGAGAGTATGGACAGTTTTTTTGACAAGATAACGAGCAAATTCGGTGCAGGCGATGCCATCAAGGCCAATTCCGAAGCGGAAGCCAAGGAATTAGAGAAAGCAAGAGAAAAGGCTAATGAGCTTGAGAAGGCAGTAAGCGACATGAGAAGATTAAGCTTCAAGGCCGTAGAGACCAATGAAGCCACCACTCAGCTTGTTGCAAGCGCCATTGAGAAGATAGAGGAATTCAGAGCTACAGGCGGTTCCGAAGGCTCGGAAGAACTTACCAAGATTGCTGCGGAGCTTGAAGCTCTCAAGGCTACGGTTGAGAGTTCTTTCAAGGCATCCGGCGAGGAAGCCCACATGGAGAACGTGCGCGTGTACAGAAACGTGCAGGCGGCAGTTATCGAGGAGCTTAAGCAGCAGTCCGAGGCCATTGCGATTCAGCACCTTCACATTGAGAAGAAGATTCGCGGGATTAAGCCCTGCGCCATCGTTGCGCTTGTATTCAGCGGTATTTCAATGGTAGGTATTGCTGTGGCGCTCTTCATACTTATCAGCCACTTCGGATTCTAAAGGTGGATAAAGAGAATGGGTAAAGTAGATTTTAAACCGGGAAATATGCTCTATCCCCTGCCGGTGGTAATGGTTACCGTGGCAGACGATAACGGCAAGTCCAATATTATAACGCTCGCCTGGGCGGGCACCATCAATTCGGACCCTGCGATGGTATCGATTTCGGTGAGAAAGGAACGCTATTCCTACCCGCTTTTGGTTAAGAACAAAGAGTTCTGCATTAACCTCACCACAAGAGACCTGGCCTTCGCCACCGATTATTGCGGTGTGAAGAGCGGTCGAGATACCGACAAATGGAAGGATACGGGACTCACTCCTATCCCTTGCAGTGCCATCAAGGCAGATATGATTGAGGAAAGCCCCGTGAACATCGAGTGCAAGGTCACCAAGTACGAGGACCTCGGCAGTCACACCATCTTCTACGGCGAAGTGGTAGCGGTTCACGCGGACGACAAATACATGGATGACAAGGGTAAGTTCACATTCGAGGACTCAGACCCCATCACCTATTCTCACGGCAAGTACTATACGCTCGGTGAGAACATAGGCAAATTCGGATACTCAGTACAGAAAAAGAAACCGGACCGTTAATCTAGCGGTTCGGTTTTCCTTTTGTAACGGAATTGTCGCCGAAGCGGTCGCGGATGGAGCGAAGTGCCGCCTCAAGCTTTCGGTTCTTCTCTGTATCTACGGCGGGAGCGGATGTCGTATGAGTCGCTTCGGATTGGGGAGCGGAACTGTCCGATAAGTATCCTTCCGAGAACAGACTCAACTGATAAGGTTCGTCGGGCTTAACAAGCTTACCTGCCCGGACGCCGAGTAGTCTAATGGGCTCGCCATTCCAGAGTCTGTCGAAAAGCATCATGGAAACCCTGTGCAGGGCAACTGCGGTCTCGATAGGTGAGTCGGTTCCGCATTGGTGAGAGAATGTCTTAAAGTCGGAGTACTTAATCTCTACGGTTACCTGAGTGGCGAGGACTCCTGAGTCGTGGAGACGCTTGGATACAGACTCGCACAAAGAATATATGACATCGGAAGCCACAGACCGGTCAGTTACGTCGCGGGCCACGGTGGTGGAATTGCCTATACCTTTGGCTTCCTGAACTTCGGTCTCTACCTTAGAATCATCTATGCCGTTGGCAAATTCCCAAAGTGTGATTCCGTGACTCTTAAGGTGCGATACCAGAATGTCCTTATCCGTGCGGGCAAGCTCGCCGATTGTGAATATACCGAGCTTATTAAGAGTGGCCGCGGCAGACTTACCGCATAAGAATAAGTCACGGACAGGTAAAGGCCACAGTTTCTGCTTAATCTCATATGAATATAGCGTATGGGTCTTATCGGGCTTGGAAAAGTCCGAAGCCATCTTGGCAAGAACCTTTCTGTCAGAAATACCCACATTAACAGTGAAACCGAAACGTGTATAGATATCGTGCCTTATCATGGCCGCACAGGCCTCGGGTGATTCGTAGCGATGAGCGATCGGAGTGTAGTAGAGGTAACATTCATCGATACTCGCAGGCTCCACATCATCGGTCAAAGAATAAAGGTAGTCTTTAAAAAAATGGCTCATACGCGAGTAAAGTTTAAAATTCGGGGATTCGATAATGAGATTAGGGCATTTCTTAAGCGCGGATGCAACGGGCTCGGCGGTCTCGATTCCAAGCCTCTTGGCAGGGATGGATTTGGCCGTGACGATGCCGTGACGGGTCTCGCGGTCACCGCCGATAATCGAGGGAACTTCTCTTAAATCTACAGTAGCTCCGTTATTGAGTTTGTCCACCGCTGTCCAGCTTAAAAAGGCTGAATTGACGTCAATGTGAAAGAAAATCGGGCCCATAAGAATCCTCGAACATACGTACTGGTACTACTGTACCATAATCCGGTGCACTTTACAATAAGTCAAAATCTTGGTAGAATAGCAGAAAGAAATTAATGATTATATCCGTTGAGATTTGCTTCGGTATTTATATATACAGGGTTTGGGAAGATGGTTTTATTATCCAGATATCATAAAAATTGTAAAGTGGCAGCGTTGCGCGTAGGGTTTATTGCTATAGCCTTAAGCGCTCTTTTTATACCCTCGATTGAACCCGTTAAGAGTGAAGGTAACAATATCTTTACTCTCTATGTTAACGACACCGAAATCGGTACCGTTGACAGCGAGAAGGTAGCAGACGAGCTTCTTAATACCGCTCGCCGTGCCGTTGTGGGTGATGCCGAGGGCGTTATTTTGATTGAGGCGGAGGCCAGAGTTGTTGGCTCCGAAGTCCTTTACGGCAGGACCGATGACAAGGACGAGCTTATCAAGAAGATTGAAGAAGTATACGAGGCATCCCTCAGAGAGACGATGCAGCATTCCTATACCGTCAAGATTGACGATTATACCGTTAACGTTTCTACAGCCGAGGAAGTTGAAGAACTTCTTGAGGCATCTATCAATCGTTATGCAGATCCGGGTAAGTTCACGGTTGACCTTATCGCAGACACCGACAGAAAGCTTCCCGTACTCATCCCCCAGATTATCAAGCATGGTGACGAGACCGCCAAAGAAAGTACAAGTGTAAGCGACTACTTAAGTAATGACGGCTTTTACTATGATTTTGACAAAATAATAGCTGAGGCAACACCTGCGTCATTACCTTCTTTTGACGATTATGATTACGGCATCACAAATGTTTCTTTTGCAAATAACGTGGAAGTGGTGGAGTCGTACCTGTCTTCGAGGGAAGTTGTACCGCTCAGCGCGGCTATCGACGAGGTTACCAAGGACAAGCAGCAGAAGACCATTCATGAAGTTAAGTCCGGTGATACCCTTTCGGTTATCGCTCAGATGTATAACACCACAGTTGATGACATTGTCGATCTTAACGAGAACATTGCCAATGCCAATTCACGTATCCGTGTAGGTGACGAAATTACCGTAACCGTTCCCAAGCCCGAGCTTTCCATCGCAAGAGAAGAGCTTGTGTACTATGAAGGAACTTACGAAGCGGATGTTATTTACAAATACAACGACAACTGGTACACGACTACCGAGGTTACTCTTCAGGATCCTTCTTCGGGTTACCACAAAGCGGTTGAGAAGGTTACATACCTTGACAACAAGATGGTAAGCTCCGAAGTCGTCATGGAAGAAATCGTGGCCGAAGCGGTTCCGAAGATTGTGGAGAAGGGTACCAAGATTCCTCCCACATACATTAAGCCTATAAGTGGCGGACGTCTTACCAGTACATTCGGCGCACGTACAGCGACTATCCGCGGTATGACATCTTACCACGGCGCGGTTGACTGGGCTACGCCTATCGGTACTTCGGTTGTTGCTTCCTGTGGCGGACGTGTATCCTTTGCAGGATGGAAGGCTTCATACGGTAACTGTATCTTCATCGAGCATCCGGACGGAAGACAGACCAGATACGCTCACTTGAGTAAGGTTTTGGTATCTGCGGGACAGAATGTATCGCAGGGTGAGAAGATTGCGCTTTCCGGTAACACGGGCGTTTCCACCGGACCTCACTTGCATTTCGAGATGCGTATCGGCGGCAAGGCGGTTGACCCGCTTAAGTACATTTCGTACTAAAAACTGTTGCAATTTTAAGAGCTTTGACAATCTAAATTCTTTGTGTTATAAAAAATAAGTTAGATAAGAAATCCAATCAATCGGGATGGAAGAAGATTATGAGACAATACGCAGTTAAGGGCGGCGCGCCTCTCGTAGGCGAAGTTGAAATCGGCGGTGCCAAGAACGCGGCGTTGGGAATACTTGCCGCAGCGCTTATGGCCGATGAGACGGTCGAAATTGAAAACGTCCCCGATTTATCCGACATTGATGTCATGCTCGGTGCGCTTAAGACTTTGGGCGCCAGAGTTGACAAGGTTAATCGCCACACGGTTCGGATAAACGGTTCCACTGTTCACACTACATCGTTACTTGACGATGCTTTAAATAAAATTCGCGGTTCCTACTACTTTGTAGGCGCATTACTCGGTAAATACGGAAAGGCAGAGGTCATTCTCCCCGGAGGATGCAGCATAGGTTCAAGACCTGTCGATCTTCACATGAAGGGCTTCAGAGCTCTCGGCGCTACAGCTGAGATCGATCATGCCTGCATGGTATGTGATTCCGAGAAGCTTACGGGAAGCCACATCTTCATGGATGGTGTTTCCGTAGGCGCTACCATTAACATCATGCTTGCCGCTGTTATGGCGGAAGGCCAGACATATATCGAAAACGCTGCCAAGGAACCCCACGTCGTAGACGTTGCGAACTTCTTAAACAGCATGGGCGCATCCATTAAGGGCGCAGGTACCGACGTTATCCGTATCAAGGGCGTTGAGAGGCTTCATGCGACCCACTACTCCATCATTCCCGACCAGATTGAGGCAGGAACATTCATGATGGCGGCAGCCGCTACCAAAGGCGACGTACTTATCAAGAACGTTATTCCCAAGCATTTGGAGTCTATTACTTCCAAGCTCCTTGAAATCGGTTGTGAGATAGAAGAGTTCGACGATTCGATTCGTGTCGTATCGAGCAAGCCTTTCTTCCACACTCAGGTTAAGACGGCTCCCTATCCAGGATTCCCGACCGATATGCAACCTCAGATAGCTGTGGTACTCGGACTTGCCGAGGGCACCAGCATCATTACAGAGACTATTTTTGAGAACAGACTTAAATACGTAGACGAACTTGTAAGACTCGGCGCCAATATGCGTGCCGAAGGTAATACCGCCATTATTGAAGGCGTACAGCGTTACAGTGGCGGCAATGTAACCGCTCCCGACTTAAGAGCCGGCGCGGCACTTGTAGTTGCAGGCTTAAGCGCTGAGGGCGTTACCCTTATAAGCGATATTCATTACGTAGAGAGAGGATATGAAGACTTCCCCGAGAAGTTAAGAAGCCTCGGTGCTCAGATTGAACTTGTCGAGACAGATAAGGACATTCAGAGATTTAAATTAAGAGTGAGCTAATAAATAAACCCTTCGACGATGTGCCGAAGGGTTTCCTTTTGCTATTGGGAATATATTATATAATTGCCTCGATATGCAGGTCGGGCTCGGCGGAAAGATCGATGAACTCGTTGCCACACTTGATGGTGGGGTTCGCAAGGCTCGAGCGGTTGATGAATACAACGTCGCCGACACGTCCGTCGTTAAGCTTAACGCGATTAAGCATGTAGGTGTTAACGATGTTCTCAAGGAAGGTCATGATGAAGCGCGTATCGTATTTCTGAAGACCTTAGTTCTCAAATATATCCACAACCTTGAAAGGACACATGGGACCACGGTAGATACGTGAGCTTGTCATGGCATCGTATACGTCTACGATGGCAACCATCTTAGCAAAAGTATCTATCTTGGCGTTTTTAAGACCGAAAGGATAGCCGCTTCCATCGCAACGTTCATGGTGCATGAGAGCGGAATTCATGATGGTCTCGGGAACGTTCTGGGCCTTAAGGGCGTTGTAGCCTTCAAGTGTATGTTTCTTAACTATGGTGTACTCGCCTTCGGTGAGCTTGCCGGGCTTCTTGATGATTTCTTCGGGTACGGAGACTTTACCGATATCGTGGAGTAATCCGCACAGAGTGGCGAGTCGGGTCTCTTCCTCAGTCATACGGAGCCAGCGCGCGAATACGTTACACATAAGCGCGACATTGATGGAATGAACATAAGTCATATCATCGTACTGACGCATATTATGAAGCATGTCAAATACGCTTAAGTATCCGCTTTCGGACTTAAGAAGATTCATAGTGAAGCCGAATACCTCATCTAAGTTCAAAGAACGGGTATTGAGCGCAACGGAATTAAGAAGGTTCTGGAACTTCGGAACCTCTTCGTCGAAACGTTTCTTAAATTCCTTAAACTCGGGGCTGTTCTTAATCTTCTCGGAATAAGAAACGTCCTCGGGCATTTCGGGATTGGCAAGGTAAACCTTGGATATTTCGTCCTCAACTCTTACGTTGATGATTGAGTAAAACTCAAGCTTTGTAATGGCCTTATCAGTAAGAATCGTGCCTTTGGGTATGATGAGCTGATTGGTATATGTGTATACGTCTTCCGCTGTAACCATACCGGGAGTAAGGTCTGTAGTACTGAGCCTTTTCATAGTATTATTCCTTCTTAGATAATCTACTCTTCTTTATTATACTAATTATAAATTGTTTCCCAAGAATTATCAATAAATCTTGACAATACTACACGTAAGAAGTAGACTTTATTTGACTCTTATTCAGAGTGGTGGAGGTACATAGGACCGATGAAGCCACGGCAACCCCCATACGGAAGGTGCCTACCTGAGCGAGCGGGGCGATAGTGCCCGATTCGAACAATAAGAGGATTGAAATAGTGCCTATATTTTAATCCGCTTATTATATAATGATAAGCGGATTTTTATTTACCTAATTTCAATCCTTATCACAGAAAGGACAGAAAATGGAAAAAAGACTTTTTACCTCTGAATCCGTTACCGAAGGACATCCCGACAAGGTCTGCGATGCCATATCCGACGCGATTCTTGACGCATGCATGGCAGAAGACCCCATGAGCCGTGTAGCATGCGAGACAGCAGCCTGCACAGGTTTCGTACTTGTAACAGGTGAGATTACTACTAACGCATACGTAGACATTCAGTCCATCGTACGTAACACAGTCAAAGAAATCGGATACGACAAGTCCGAATACGGCTTCGACGGCAACACCTGTGCCGTACTTGTAGCTATTGACGAGCAGTCCGGCGATATCGCAATGGGCGTAGACAAGGCACTTGAGGCCAAAGAAGGCGCTCTTAAGGATGACCTCGACACAGGCGCAGGCGACCAGGGTATGATGTTTGGTTACGCTACCAACGAAACTCCCGAGCTTATGCCTTACCCTATTTCCCTTGCACACAAGCTTGCTTTACAGCTTACCAAGGTTAGAAAAGACGGCACTCTTAAGTATTTAAGACCCGACGGCAAGACCCAGGTATCCGTTGAGTATGACGAGAACGGTAAGCCCGTAAGACTCGAGGCTGTCGTATGCTCTACCCAGCATGATCCCGAGGTTACTCAGGAACAGATTCACAAGGATATCAAGAAATACGTATTCGACCCCATCCTTCCCAAGGATATGGTTGACGCAAATACCAAATTCTTTATCAATCCTACCGGCCGTTTCGTAATCGGCGGACCTCACGGTGACGCAGGTCTTACAGGCCGTAAGATTATCGTAGACACCTACGGCGGATACGCTCGTCACGGCGGCGGCGCTTTCTCCGGTAAGGACTGCACCAAGGTAGACCGTTCCGCAGCTTACGCAGCAAGATACGTTGCCAAGAACGTTGTAGCTGCAGGCCTTGCAGACAAGTGCGAGATTCAGCTTTCTTACGCTATCGGCGTAGCAGAGCCCACTTCCGTTCAGGTAGATACCTTCGGAACCGGCAAGCTTTCCGATGCTGAGCTTACCAAGATCGTAAGAGAGAACTTCGACCTTCGTCCCGCAGGAATCATCAAGATGCTCGACCTTCGTCGTCCCATCTACAAGCAGACCGCAGCTTACGGTCACTTCGGACGCACCGACATCGATGTACCGTGGGAGAAGACCGATAAGGCAGCAGCACTTAAGAAATATTTATAAGAATTTGCCAATGAGGGCCGTGAATTTCACGGCCCTTTTTGTATTCAACGGGACCGGTTGTGTGATATAATTACCCTTAAGAATAACGGGGAGGGCTTCTTTAGCACATGTCTTTTGTACATCTTCACGTCCACACGGAATTTTCGCTTCTGGACGGTTCCAATAAGATAAAAGAATACGTGAAACGCCTTAAGGAACTGGGCATGACCGCCGGAGCCATCACCGACCACGGCGTTATGTACGGTTGCATAGATTATTACAAGGCGGCCAGAGAAGAAGGCATTAAGCCTATCCTCGGCTGTGAGGTATACGTTGCGCCTAACTCCCGTTTTGACAAAGAAATCGGCGGCGGTGAGGAGCGTTATCACCACCTTGTACTTCTTGCCGAGAATAATGTCGGCTATGCTAACCTTTGTAAGATTGTAAGTGTCGGATTCACGGAAGGCTATTATTACAGGCCCAGAGTGGATTTCGAGATTCTCAATAAATATCATGAGGGCATTATCGCCCTTTCTGCTTGTATCGCGGGCGAGCTTCCCAGATACATACTCAAAGGCATGATGACTGAGGCGAGAGCCTGCGCTCAGAAGTACCTTGACTGCTTCGGCGAGGGCAATTATTTCCTCGAGCTTCAGGATCATGGATTGCCCGAGCAGAGGACTGTTAACTCTGCACTTCTTACCATCAGCCAGGAAATGAACATCCCGCTTGTGGCCACCAATGACGTTCACTACACTTATGCTGCGGACGCCGAGCCTCACGAGCTGCTTCTTTGTATCCAGACCGGTAAGACCATGAAGGATGAGGACCGACTTGTATATGCGGGTGGACAATATTACGTTAAGAGTGAGGAGGAGATGCGCCTTCTTTTTCCGTATGCGCAGGAAGCGATTGAGAATACGCAGAAAATCGCGGACAGATGTAACGTGGAGATTGAATTCGGCGTGACCAAGCTCCCTCATTTCGAGGTGCCCGAGGGTTACGATTCCTGGACTTACCTTAATAAGCTCTGCGATGATGGTCTTCGCGAGCGCTATCCCGACAATTACGAGGAGCTCAGAGAACGTCTGGATTACGAGCTTTCCGTCATTAATAAGATGGGTTACGTAGACTATTTCCTGATAGTCTGGGATTTTATTAATTATGCCAAAGAAAACGGTATCATGGTGGGTCCCGGTCGAGGCTCCGCGGCAGGTTCCATCGTTTCGTACTGCCTTAAGATTACCAACATCGATCCTATTAGATACAACCTTCTTTTTGAGCGATTCCTTAACCCCGAGCGTGTGTCCATGCCCGATATCGATATTGACTTCTGCTACGAGAGACGTCAGGAAGTTATCGAGTATGTGCGGCGCAAGTACGGCCCCGAGAAGGTAGTGCAGATTGTTACTTTCGGTACCCTTGCGGCCAAGGGTGTTATCAGGGATGTGGCGCGTGTTATGGACCTTCCTTACTCAAGGGGCGACCAGATTGCCAAGCTCATTCCCAATGAACTCAATATTACGCTTGATAAGGCACTTACCATGAATCCGGAGCTTAAGAACCTTTATGACACGGATGACGAAGTGCACTATCTTATCGATATGAGCCGTCGTCTCGAGGGCCTTCCGAGGCATACCTCCATGCATGCTGCGGGTGTTTTGATATGCCCTAAGGCGGCCGCTGAATTCGTGCCCCTGCAGCGAGGCGCCGACGGTTCCATAACCACTCAGTACATTATGACTACTCTTGAGGAGCTTGGTCTTCTTAAGATGGACTTCCTGGGGCTTCGTACCCTTACGGTTATTCGCGATGCGGTGCGATTGGCTGAAGCGTCTCACGGAGTAAAGATTGACATAGACAACATAGATTACAACGACAAGGGCGTACTGGACCTCATGGGCTCCGGTCACACCGAAGGCATATTCCAGCTTGAAAGTGCGGGTATGAAGAGCTTCATGAAGGAACTTAAGCCTCAGTCGCTTGAAGATATTACCGCGGGAATCGCGCTTTACCGTCCCGGCCCCATGGACTTTATTCCCAAGTACATCGCAGGTAAGCTCAATCAGGACAACATCACCTACAGAACTCCCGAGTTAAAGCCTATTCTCGAGGCCACCTACGGCTGTATCGTCTACCAGGAGCAGGTTATGCAGATAGTGCGTGACCTCGGCGGATACACCATGGGCCGAAGCGACTTGGTACGCCGTGCCATGAGTAAAAAGAAACAGCACGTCATGGAAGTCGAGCGCAACAACTTCATCTACGGTAACGAGGAGGAAGGCGTTCCCGGCTGTATTTCCAAGGGCATTTCCGAGGACGCGGCCAGCGGTATTTACGACGATATGATGGACTTTGCGAAGTATGCTTTTAACAAGTCCCACGCAGCCTGCTACGCCGTAGTATCCTACCAGACCGCATACCTTAAGCACTATTACCCTGTAGAGTTCATGGCGGCTCTTATGACGAGCTTTATTGAAAACGCCGGCAAGGTATCCGAATACATCAACGTATGCCGCTCCATGGGCATCGGAATTGTTGCACCGGACGTTAATAGCGGTGATGTATCATTTTCAGTAGTGGACGGTAAGATTGGATACGCTCTTACCGCGATTAAGAACGTCGGACGCCCCGTCATTGAAGGACTTGTGGAAGAGCGAAAGGTCGGCGGCCCCTACAAGAGCCTTACGGATTTCATCAATCGCATGACTTCCCGCGACCTTAACAAGCGCGCTGTCGAGAACTTTATCAAGGCAGGTGCTTTTGACTCCCTCGGCGGCACAAGAAAGCAGTACATGAGCGCTTACGTGCGTATTATGGACTCAGCCAACGCCGACAAGAAGAATGTAATCTCGGGCCAGATAAGCCTGTTCGACTTCGCCTCTCCCGAGGCCAAGGAAGACTTCAAGGAAAGCCTCCCCGATGTGGGCGAGTACTCCAAAGAAGTGATGTTACAGTTCGAGAAGGAAGTTCTCGGAATTTACGTTTCCGGACACCCCCTCGAAGACTTCAGAAACATATTGCAAAAGAATACTTCCGCCACGGCAGCAGATT
>Ga0129307_1002448_pt1 | contig 14554 bp, 14 predicted proteins | sample P1105metagenome_FD_94437 | JGI IMG/M metagenome (GOLD analysis project Ga0129307, IMG submission 94437) | Capybara group fecal microbial communities from Wisconsin, USA - P1105 metagenome | ecosystem: Host-associated > Mammals > Digestive system > Large intestine > Fecal | place: USA: Wisconsin... | reverse complement strand
GATGGTCACACTGATCACCAGAAAGGCTTACGGTGGTGCATACGTTGCCATGTGCAACAAGGATCTCGGTTCCGATGTCAACCTGGCATGGCCGACCGCACAGGTCGCCGTTATGGGTGCCTCCGGCGCTGTCAACATCATTTCCTCCATCAAGAAGGAGATCAAAGCGGCAGCAGATCCGGTCGGCATGACCAAGGAAAAGGTTGCGGAATACGAAGAGAACTTCAACAACCCGTATGTTGCTGCTAAGCTCGGCTACGTCGATGATGTCATCGAGCCGGCCCAGTCCCGTCAGCGCATCATCAGTGCTTTCGACATGCTGGCTTCCAAGAGAGTCAGCCTGCCGGCCAAGAAGCACGGCAACATTCCCCTTTAGGGAGGTGACACAGCATGAGTTTAATGGAACAATTTGCACAGCCGGAACTCTTTGAGAATCTTACCTTCGCGGAAAAGATGGCCGGCACAGGCATCACAGCCCTGATGGGCATGGGCATCACCTTCGCAATTCTGATTATCCTGTGGGTCATGATCGCAGTCATGACGCGTCTGATCAGAGCCACTGAGAATAAAGGAAAGAAGAAGGCAGAGGCACCGAAGGCAGCTCCTGCAGCTCCGGCAGCAGCAGCGGCTCCCGCGGCGGCAGCAGCAGCGCCTGCAGCAGGTGGTGCGTCCCCTTTAGCTGAGTCCGCCTCCGACGACCAGCTCATCGCAGTCATTGCGGCGGCGATTGCAGCGGCGGAAGGCGGCGCGGCAGCCTCCAACTTCGTAGTCAAGAAAATCCAGCGCATCGCTGGTCCGGCTACAGCTTGGAACATGGCTGGTCTGAATGAAAGCTTTGATAGCAGAAGGATGTAAATCCTGGGTATAAGGAGAATAACAAAATGAAACAGTATAACATCACCGTAAACGGCACGACTTATGCAGTATCCGTTGAAGAAGCTGGCGCAGCTCCCGCAGCAGCTCCGGCTCCGGCAGCAGCTCCCGCTCCGGCGGCAGCTCCGGCTCCGGCTCCCGCTCCGGCGGCAGCACCGGCTCCCGCTCCGGCACCGGCTCCGGCTCCGGCCGCAGCTCCGTCCGCTGGCGCACAGACTGTCAGCAGCCCGATGCCCGGCACCATCCTTGATGTCAAGGTTAAGCCCGGTCAGGCTGTAGCGGAAGGCGACATCCTCATCATCCTCGAAGCGATGAAGATGGAGAACGAGATCCTGGCACCCAGTGCCGGTACCGTTGACACCGTTCCGGTATCCGTTGGCGCTTCCGTCAACTCCGGCGACGTTCTGGTCACACTGGTCTAAGTTTCCGGTTTTTCCTCATGGAGCGCCCGTTACGGGTGCTCCATGTTCTTTTTGACAATAAACGGTCAAATCATACAGAGCAAAGGAGGCAACCATGCTACTGGCTTTTGACGTTGGCAACACCAACATCGTCGTTGGTGTTTTCAAAGATGGCGAATTGATCACCAACTGGCGCATGGAAACGGACACGAAGAAGAGCGCCGACGAGTACGGGATGATCATCAGCCGTCTTTTTGAATATGAGGGGCTGGACATGAAGGCGGTGGAGGACACCATCATTTCCACGGTCGTTCCGTCCATCCTGTTCACCCTGCAGCATCTGTCGCAGAAATACTTCCATACGAAGGCCATTGTGGTGGAGTCCGGTGTCAAGACCGGCCTCATCGTCAAGTACGACAACCCCAAACAGGTCGGTGCGGACCGCATCGTCAATGCGGTCGCAACGCTCAAGAAATACGGCGGTCCTGCGATCGTCATCGACTTCGGCACCGCGACCACGTTCTGTGCGATCACTGAAAAAGGGGAGTACCTCGGCGGCACCATCGTGCCCGGCGTCAAGATCATGGCGGACGCCCTGGTCGAGCGCACCGCGCAGCTGCCTAATGTAGAACTCACTCCGCCCGGCAAAGTTATCTGCCGCAACACCATCGAGAGCATCCAGTCCGGACTCGTGTACGGCAATATGGGCATCGTGGAGTTCATCACCGAGAAGATGAAAAAAGAGATGGAACAGTACCGCATCAGCGACCGGCCGATCCAGGTCATCGCAACAGGCGGCCTGTCCACGATGATGGAAAAGGGCACCAACTGCATCGACCATGTCGACAAGCTGCTGACCCTCATCGGGCTTGAGATCATCTATCAGAAGAACAAAAACTGCCGCAAGAAAGAGCGGCTTGCGACCTCTCCGGAAGGCGAGGAACAGGAATCGCATAACTAGAGCGGCCCCAACGGGCCCTGAAAGAAAGGACCCTATGCAGATCGGTACGCTTTGCCTGGACAATCCATTCATAGCAGCCCCGCTGGCTGGTGTGACAGACAGCGCGTACCGCAGCATCCTTTCGGAAATGGGCGCCGCGCTGACCTGTACGGAAATGGTCAGCGGCAAGGGACTTCTGTATGAAAACCGCAAGACGGAGGATCTGCTCATGATCCGGCCGGAAGAAGGTCCGGTCAGCTATCAGATCTTCGGCGGAGAGCCTGCAGTCATGCGCGAGACGGCGCAGCGGCTTGCCGGCAGACCGAACGCCCTGTTCGATATCAACATGGGCTGCCCGGTCCCCAAAGTCGTCAAAAACGGCGAAGGCTCGGCGCTTCTCAAGGATCTGGACCGGCTTTACGAGGTCGCCCGCGCAGTGTGCGAGGCGGCGGACAAACCGGTGACCATCAAGATCCGCAAAGGCTGGGATGAGGATCACATCGTTGCAGCCGAAGCGGCGAAAGCCGCCGAGGCAGCCGGATGCGCCGCCGTCACCATCCACGGACGCACCAGGGAGCAGTTCTACACCGGGAAAGCTGACTGGGATATCATCACAGCCGTGAAAAAGGCGGTCTCGATCCCGGTCATCGGCAACGGGGACGTCTTCGCGGCAGCAGATGCTTTGCGCATGATGGATGAGACCGGCTGCGACGGTGTCATGATCGCGCGCGGTATGCTGGGCAACCCCTGGCTCTTCCGCGAGGCGGTCTGCCTCTGGCGGGACGGAGAGCAGCTCCCGCCGCCGGACGGCGAAGAAAAACGCCGGATCATGCAGCTTCACTTTACGCGCATGATCGAAGACAAAGGGGAAAAACGCGCCGTGCTCGAGATGAGAAAGCACTTCGGCTGGTATACGAAGGGCAGACCCGGCTCGACGTCGCTGCGGCGCAAAGTGAATACGGTCACAACCGCGGAGGAGCTTCGCACGCTCATCGACGCGGTGGAATAAATCAATGGATAAGGAGGAAAGCATGAAAGAAATCATGTCAGGGAATGAAGCGGTTGCACGCGGCGCCTACGAAGCCGGCCTTGCTTTTGCTTCCGCGTATCCGGGCACTCCCAGCACGGAGATCCTGGAGACGCTCGGCACCCGCTATAAAGACGACCTGTACAGCGAGTGGGCACCGAACGAAAAAGTCGCTATGGAGGCGGCGATCGGCGCTTCCGTCGCAGGGGTGAGATCCTTCGCGGCGATGAAGCACGTCGGCCTCAACGTGGCGGCGGACCCGCTGTTCACGTTTGCCTACACCGGCGTGACCGGCGGCATGGTGTTCGTCTCCGCGGACGATCCGGGCATGCACTCGTCCCAGAACGAGCAGGACAACCGCAACTACGCAAAGGCGGCCAGAGTCCTGATGCTCAACCCCGCTGACAGCCGGGAAGCGAAGGAGTTCACCAAGCTGGCATTCGACCTGTCGGAGCGGTTTAACACACCCGTCATGCTCCACATGACGACCCGTGTCTGCCATTCCAAGGGGCTTGTCGAACTCGGCGAGCGCGTGGAAAAGCCCATCGTTCCTTACGAAAAGAATATCAAGAAGTTCGTCGCGACCCCGGCCAACGCCAAGGTCATGCGTGCGCAGCTCGAAGAGCGCCTCGCAGCGATGGAAGAGTACGCCTGCACCACCCCGATCAACCAGCCTGAGTACAACGGCACGAAGATCGGCGTCGTCACCTCCGGCATCTCCTATGAGTATGCGCGTGAGGTCTTCGGCGATGAGGCGTCCTACCTCAAACTCGGCATGACGTTCCCGATGCCCCGCAGACTCCTCAAAGAGTTCGCGGAGAAGGTCGAGAAGATCTACGTCGTCGAAGAGATGGACCCGTACCTCGAGGAATCGCTCAACATGCTCGGCATCGAATGTGTCGGCAAGGAGATCATCCCGCGGTACGGCGAACTGAACACCGACATCGTCCGCGCGGCGGTCACCGGGGAGCAGAAGGAAGTCCTCACCTCCGACGTCAAGGCGGTCATGCGTCCGCCGGTCCTGTGCGCGGGATGCCCGCACAGAGGGTTCTTCTACACGCTCTCCAAGAAGAAGGGCGTCATGATCACCGGCGACATCGGCTGCTACACACTTGGCAGCGCACCGCCGCTCAACGCGCTCGATACCACGTTCTGCATGGGCGGCAGCATCTCGACCGGACACGGCGCGAGCGTCGCGCTCAGAGAAGCGGGCAGCGACCTCAAGGTCGTCAGCGTGATCGGCGATTCTACCTTCTTCCACAGCGGCATCACGTCCCTGATCGACGCGGACTACAACAAGGGCAGCAACACGATCGTCATCCTCGACAACCGCATCACCGGCATGACCGGCCACCAGGAAAACCCGGGCACCGGCTACACGCTGATGGGGCAGGAGACGACCGAAGTCGATATCCCGGCGCTGTGCAGGGCGATCGGCATGAAGGACGAAAACATCTACGTCGTCAACCCGAACAACATGAAGGAAGTCCGCACCGCGCTCAACGAGGCCATCGACAAGGACGAGGCGACGGTCATCATCACCAAGTGGCCGTGCGCGCTCAAGCGGCTCACGCAGAAGGATACATCCCGGTTCGACCTCACGCCGAAGAAGTGCGTTGTCGATGCTGAAAAGTGCGTCATGTGCAAGGCCTGCGTCAAGACGGGCTGCCCGGCGATCAACGGCACGGGCGACCATATCGTCATCGATGCGGCGAGCTGCACCGGCTGCACCGTCTGCAAACAGGTCTGCCCGACAGGCGCGATCGAGGAGGTGGAGAAATGAGTGAAGTAAAGAACATCCTGCTCGTCGGTGTCGGCGGTCAGGGCACGATCCTGGCCAGTAAGATCCTGACGGAAGGGCTCGTGGACGCGGGCTACGACGTCAAAATGAGCGAGATCCACGGCATGAGCCAGAGAGGCGGCAACGTCAGCACGCAGGTGCGCTACGGCGAGAAGGTCTATTCCCCGATCGTCGGCGCGGGCGAAGCGGACGTCATCGTGGCGTTCGAGAAGATGGAAGCGCTCCGCTGGCTGGAGTACCTCAAGCCCGACGGCAAACTGGTCGTCAATGATTTTGAGATCCCCTCGGCACCGATCCTGATGGGCGTTGCGGAGTATCCGGAAGGAATCCTTGAGATCCTGCAGGAGAAGGCGGACACGCTGGTCTTCAAAGCCGGCGAGATCGCGGAATCGCTGGGCACCGCCAAGGCCATGAACATCGTCCTGCTCGGGGCGCTGGTCAAGGCGATGAAGGTCGAAGGTGTCGACTGGCACAAAGCGATCCGCAACAACGTCAAGGAGAAGTTCATCGACGTGAACATCAAGGCGTTCGAGGCGGGCTACGCGCTGTAACGGCGCAGGCCAATGCACAAAACAGCAGAAACCAGCCGGCGCATGACCGGACAGGAATGACGAAGTGTGAGTATGACGCACCGGCTGTTTCAATATCCGTTATCGTGAAAAGCAGTATAAGGACTTATTCGTTATGAAAGAAAGAGAAACATTCGGATCGCGGATGGGCTTCATCCTGGTATCCGCAGGCTGCGCGATCGGCCTGGGCAACGTCTGGCGTTTCCCGTACATTACCGGCCAGTACGGCGGCGCCGCATTCATTCTGATCTACCTGATCTTCCTCGCCATTCTGGGCATTCCGATCATGGTCATGGAATTCTCCGTCGGCCGTGGTTCGAGAAAGTCGGTCGCAGCTTCCTTTAAGGAACTGGAAGCGCCCGGCTCAATGTACCACCACTACAGCAAACTGGCCATGGCAGGCAACTACATCCTGATGATGTTCTACACCATGGTCTGCGGCTGGATGATCAACTACTTTGTCAAGATGCTGTCCGGCAAGATGAACGACCTCACCCCCGACGAAGTCGGCGGGGCGTTCGGCGAGATGCTGGGCAATTGGCAGGAACTGACCCTCTGGATGGTCATCTCCGTCGTCATCGCGTTCGCAATCTGCTCGCTCGGCCTCAACAAGGGCGTTGAGCGCATCACGAAGATCATGATGACAGCACTGCTCGTGCTGATGGTCGTCATGGTCATCCGTGCGGTTACCCTGCCCGGCGCGAGCGAAGGCCTGAAGTTCTACCTCGTTCCGGACTTCAAGGCGATGTTTGCAGACTTTGGTAACGTTGCTTACGCAGCGCTCGGACAGTCGTTCTTCACTCTGAGCATCGGTATCGGTTCGATGGCGATCTTCGGTTCCTACCTGTCCAAAGACCGTTCCATCACCGGTGAAGCGGTCAGCATCACGGCGCTCGATACGTTCGTCGCGGTCATGGCAGGCCTGATCATCATTCCGTCCTGCTTCGCATTCGGCATCGACCCCGGTGCGGGCCCCGGTCTCGTATTCGTCACCCTGCCCAACATCTTCAACGAGATGCCGCTCGGACAGCTCTGGGGAAGCCTGTTCTTCCTGTTCATGTCCTTCGCGGCCATGACGACGGTCGTCGCGGTCTTCGAGAACATCCTCTCGTTCGCGATGGATTTGCTCGGCTGGTCCCGCGGCAAGGCGGTCATGGTCAACCTGGTCGCCATCATCGTACTGTCCATGCCCTGCGTACTCGGCTTCAACGTCTGGAGCGGTGTCACACCGTTCGGCGAAGGCTCCGGCATCATGGACCTCGAAGACTTCATCGTCAGCAACAACCTGCTGCCGCTCGGTTCGCTGGTCTACCTGACCTTCTGTACCAGAAGATACGGCTGGGGCTGGGACAACTTCCTCAAGGAAGCAGACACCGGCGACGGCATGAATTTCCCGAACATCCGCGGTTACGTCACCTATGTCCTGCCGCTTATCGTTCTGGGCGTCTACCTGAAGGGGTACTGGGACTTCTTCAAGGGATTCGGCATCAGCCCGGTCATCGGCGAAGTGATCGCGCTCTGCATCCTGGCAGTCTTTGCCTTCTTCATCTTCTACCGCAAGAAGGACGCAGCGAGACTCTAGCCTGCAGGATAACAGTTTTGCAACTACGCAGCCGGCGGGGCGATGCCGCCTTCCGGCTGCTGCATACGACACAATAAGAAAGAAGGAATGAACTATGATCGCAAAAGCAATGGAACCGTTCGTCTTTGGTGATCCGGGCATCGGCGGTATGTTCGATGTCGTTGCGAAGATGGTCGAGGAGTATGGCGAAGAGAACGTCTATAATTTCAGCATCGGCAATCCCAGCGTTCCGGCGCCGGATGAAGTCAAGGATGCCATCAAGGCGATCCTCGACGAGGAACCGATGAAGAGGATCCACGGTTACTGCCCGAGCAGCAGCGGGGATGCCGGCGCGCGGGAAGCGGTCGCAGACCACCTCAACAGACTGCACGGCACATCCTTCACCGCGGAGAACATCATGATGACGGTCGGCGCGGCCGGCGGTCTGAATGTGCTCTTTAAGGCGATCCTCGATCCGGGAACGGAGGTCATTACCTTTGCGCCGTTCTTCGGCGATTACGCGCACTATGTGCATAACTTCGGCGGCGAACTTCTGGTCGTGCCCCCCAATGTGCCGTCCTTCCAGCCGGATGCGGCAGAAATGGAGGCGCTGATCAACGAGAACACCCGCGCGGTCATCATCAACTCGCCGAACAATCCGACCGGCGTCATCTACAGCGAGGAATCGCTGAAAGAGATCGGCGAAGTGCTCTCCCGCAAGAGTGCGGAATACGGCCATGCCATCTACCTCGTCGCAGACGAGCCGTACAGAGAACTGGCGTACGATGGCGCTGTCGTACCGTACGCGACGAAGTACTACGACAATACGATCGTTGCGTATTCGTATAGCAAGTCGCTGTCGCTGCCAGGCGACCGCATCGGTTACCTCGTCTTCCCGAGCGAGATCGAGCAGTTCGAGGCGATGAAGAAGGCGGCGGAAAATGCGATCCGCATGCTCGGCTTCATCAACGCGCCGTCGCTCACACAGCTGGCGGTCGCAAGATGCATCGACGCGAGCACCAACATCGCTGCGTATGACAAAAACCGCAAGGCGCTGTACAGCGGTCTCAAAGAGATCGGCTACGAGTGCGCATATCCGGAAGGGGCGTTCTACCTCTGGATGAAGACCCCGCTGGAAAACGATGCTGAATTCGCCCAGCTGGCGCTGAAACACCGCATTGTCGTGGTCCCTGGCAAAGCGTTTGGCTGCCCCGGCTATGTCCGCGTGGCGTACTGCGTCAACTACGACATGATCGGCAACAGCATGCCGGCGTTCAAAGAACTGATGGATGACATCCGCGACAATTACCTGGAGAAATAGCGAAGCTGCGGCAGGGCGATGCCTGCGCGGCAAAGCGATTCCAAAGGATTCAAACAAAGAGACCGTTCCGGCGGTCTCTTTTTCATTGGCAAAACGGTTTATTTATTTTTTTATAATATAGTGTTGACAAACAATATTATACGACGTATAGTATGGGCGAAAGGAGAAATCGGATCTTCGCGGGATACGATTTCCCGAAGGGGCGGAGACGTCCGTCCCGGCATACTGCGAGAGACGTCCGCAGGATGCCAGCAGCAAAACAAAGAGCGGCAGACAGGCCGCATACGGAAGAAACAAGTGCATCAAGCCGAAGAGGCGAAGGAATAAGAAAGGCGGAAACAGCCATGGGAAGCAGCTACAGAAGACTTTACCGGTCGAGCAAAGACAAAATGCTGGCCGGCGTGTGCGGCGGTATCGCAGACTACTTTGATATCGATCCGACCATCGTGCGTCTCATCTGGGTCGTCGGCGGACTGTGTGCGGGCTGCGGCCTGCTCGCGTACATCATCTGCGCGATCGTCATCCCGAACGAACCCTATGACCCGTACGATCAGAGACAGTACGGACAGAGATAGCAAACCGAAAGGAGAACGCAATGAACTTTCAGATTGGCTCCGCATTGCTGGATGCCTGCGTTCTGTCCCTCCTGATGCAGGGAGACACGTACGGGTACGTGCTCACTCAGGAAATGAAGAAGGCGGTGGACATCTCAGAGTCCACGCTGTACCCGGTCCTGAGGAGACTGCAGAAGAGCGGATACCTGATGACATACGACAAACCTTTCCAGGGGCGCAACCGGCGCTACTACGCCATCACCCCGCAGGGGCGCGTAAAATATCAGGAATACCGGCAGGATTGGGAAACGTACAAGACGCAGCTTGACAGCATCATCAACGGAGGTGAGATCCATGGATAGAAAAGAGTGGCTGAAAAAACTCCAGATGGAACTCTACCGGATGCCGCGCAATGAGATCGATGACGCTGTCGCATACTACAGCGAATACTTCGAAGAAGCCGGCCCGGAGAACGAACAGGAGATCATCCGCGAACTGGGCGATCCGTCCAAAGTCGCAGCACAGATTAAAGCGGACTATGCGGTCCGGCAGCTGGACGACATGGAACGCGAAGAACAGCGCGGAGAAAGAAGACGTTTCTGGAATCGCAGAGCCCGCAGCGAGGGCGGCGATTACGGACAGTACGGCGGCAATGAACGCCGCAGTGAGAGCTGGCAGGAACACGTCGGCAACGCCGGTTACAGCCAGCAGGAAGACGGCTGGCAGAACGCCCAGAGCAGACAGGCCGGCTACAGAGACGGTTACAACAACGGATACACAGACGCCAAGCAGGCCCCCAGAGGCCGTGTCGGCCTGGTCATCGCCGCAATCATCGGCGGCATCCTCGCCGCACCGATCGCACTGCCGGTCGCCTTCGTACTGATCGGTCTGGCGATCGCAGGCATCTGCGTCGTCGGTGCGATCATCATCGGGCTCATCGCCCTGGCAGTCGGCGGCGTCGTCGGCGGCATCGCGATCCTCATCTCGGCCTTCTTTACGGCCGGGACAACGGCAGCCGGTATGATGATCATCATCGGCACCGGCCTGGCGTTGGCAGGCGGTTCGATCCTGCTCGGATTCCTCGTGATCAAAGGCGCGGCGGCGCTCACCAGAGCGATCGCCCGCGGCATCAGCAACCGCCGCGCGCGGAAGCAGATGGCCGGCGGCTACAATCCGGGAGCATACCAGAACAACGAATATCAGTACAGCACCGCAGACGACGGATTTGCACCGGCGGACGGCTGGACAGAGAGCAATGCACAGGCGGAGGATTTCGCTGAAAGCGCGGCGGTTGAGCCGGTTGCAGAAGAAGCCGCAGAAGCAGCAGCGGCCGAGGAAGCTGACGCGGCAGAGATCATCTACGCGGCGGAGAGCGATTCTCCGTTCGAAGAGTCGGAGACGGAAGCCCCTGCGGCACCGGAAACGGAAGCGGCGGCGGACATTCCGGCAGCAGACGGGGAGGTGAATGAAGATGCAGGAAAATAGAGGCGGACTCAGAAAAAGCACCATCGTCATCCTGATCATTTGCGGCATGATGATCCTCTCGGGCATCGGCATTGCACTGGCTGGCGTTGCGCTCGGCGGCCTGCACGACATGCGGGACATCACCGTCGGCAACCAGAAGATCCATATCGGTGAACCGGAACCCCTCGCTGCGGCTACCGTCAGCGTTGAGCCGTTCACCAGCATGGACATCGAAGCCAATGCATCCAACGTCACCTTCGTGAACGATACGGATTGGTACGTTGTCAGCAAGTATGAAACGGGGCGCGAACCCCTCGTGACCTCCGAGAACGGCACGCTTTACATCAGAGACGCCGCGGCACTCAGCGGTGACGATGTCAGCCTCGTCGGCGGGGCGGACGGCCCGACCGGGATCAACATCAAGGATGCGGAGGGCAACAACGTCACGATCGGCGAAGACGGACTGTACATCACGGACGGCGACGGCAATGATGTCATGATCGGCATCAGCGGCATCAATGTGACCGGGGAAGACGGCACGCAGGTAAAGGTCGGTGACGGTGGCATCAACGTGACCGGCATCGAAGACGGCAGCGGGACGATCGACATCGATATCGGCTCCTGGAACGGCAGTTATAACTACGAGGTACCGAGTTTTGAGATCCACTGCCCGATGGACACCGCATTCGACTGGATCTCGCTGAAGGCGAGCTGGCTGGACGCCGGCATCCTGAGCGGTCTAACGGCTAAGGAGATGGCGCTCGATGTGGACAGCGGCAGCATGGAACTGCAGGACGCGAAGATCGGAACACTGTCCGGCAAGTTTGACTACGGTGATCTGGTCATGACCAACAGTACCTTCGACGTGCTCGATTTTGCGGGTAAAGACGATGAAGATGGCGGCATGGACAGCGGCACGTTCAAAATGACCGGCTGCACCGTGGCCGGGGACGCCGCGATCACCTGCATGTACAGCGATGAATGGGTGCTGGACAACTGCACCTTCGGGACACTCAGCCTGACATCCGACAGCGCAGAGCCGCAGATCAGGAACGTGACCGTGACAGGTGCCTGCGCGGCTGAACTGACATACGGCACACTGAACATCGAGAACAGCACGTTCGATACGCTCTCGGCAAAGGGCGACGGCGCGGCATTCAAGATGGTCAATACGACCGTGGCGAAAGATATCGTGCTGGAATCGACCGACGGTGCCTACGAGTCGAAGATTGACAACTGCACGTTCGGGACATTTTCCCTGAAGGCGGAAACGCTGGAGATGGATATGAAATCCGTCACAGTGAACGAGGCGTCCGAGATGACCTGCAGCAGCGGGGACGTGGATATCGAGAGCTGCACGCTCAATGGATTCCGGTACAAGATGGACAGCGGCGAATTCGACTTTGACGGGGCGCTGACCGGCGAGATCGCGATTGACGCGGAGTACGGCGAAATCGAGATGACCGTCCACGGCAGCAAAGCGGATTACGCATATGCGATCAACAACGACGGTGGTGATGCGTTCGTAGACGGCAAACCGTACAAAGCGACCGCTGCACAGACGGCTGCGAAGAACACAATCCAGATCGATGTGGAAAGCGGCGAGGTGAATCTCAACTTTGAGTAATGGCATCAAACAACAAAGAGCCTGCACCGGAAGGTGCGGGCTCTTTTTATGTGCCCACAGGTGTCAGGATTGCCGCATGCCGGCAAAGGGCAACGCTTGTCAGAACGCCCGCCTTTCTAGTATCATGGGAAAGGAGGCACAGGTACTATGAACAGCATCAAAGGCATTGATATCATCGGCGCGCAGATCGACCTCGGCGCATCACAGAAAGGCGTTGCCATGGGCCCGCTGGCGATCCGTTACGCGGGGCTTGCGGCAGGCCTCGAAGAGATGGGGTTTTCCGTCCGCGACCGGGGTGATGTGATCCCGCCGCCGGACGGCATGAGCCTGCGCGGGCTGATGCACTACGACCAGGTCGTGGAGACGAACCGGCAGATCTACGAGCTCGTCAAGGAAGCGCTGGCGGAAGAGCGATTCCCCCTGCTGCTTGGCGGCGACCACTGCACGGCGGCCGGTAGCATCTCGGCGGTTGCCAAACACTACGCGCCGCAGGGCGAGATCGGCATCATCTGGATCGATGCGCACGGCGACTGGAACAACGAAACGTCTACGGCCACCGGGAATATGCACGGCATGCCGTTCTCTGCGGTTTGCGGACATGGCCCGGACGGGATGGTCGATTTTGGTCAGCAGCCGCATTTTGTCCCGACCGCGCACTGTGTACAGGTGGCTGGGCATGATTTTGACGGTCCCGAAGCGGCACGTATGAAGGAGGCCGGCATGCATGTCTTCTCGATGCACGACATCGACCGGCGAGGCATGGCGGAGACCATGCACGAGGCGATCCGCATCGCGGGCGAGGGCACCGTGGGGATCCACCTGAGCTTTGACGTCGATGCGATCACACCCGAGTATGCCCCCGGCACCGGCACACCGGTCCCGGACGGCATCACCGCCAGAGAAGCGTTCCTGGCTGCGGAGCTGCTCGCGGAGTCGGGCAAACTCGTCAGCATGGATCTTGTGGAGGTTAACCCGATCCTCGACGAGCGCAACAAGACAGCGATCCTCGGGGCCAAACTGATCCGGGCGGCGCTTGGGGAGAGCGTGTACTAGGGTCGAAGATCGGATAGCAGGGGATTTGGATAATCGAAGGATGTAAAAGAATTAACAAAACAGAAGAACCGCCATCATAGCGGTTCTTTTTATGCTACAAATTGTCGTATAAAAATAAAATTCATTCTGATAAATTGTGGGTTGAGAGACAATTTAGAAGATAATAAGATTATTCTGAAAAAAGAATGGCAACGTTGTCAGACATAACTATATAAAGGAGGACGAAAAATGGTTGCTATCAAGGCACCCCTGCCGGGGACAGTACTATCAATACTAGTCAAACCTGGTGACGCTGTTGAGGCATATGCAACACCAGTGGTTGTTCTAGAGGCTATGAAGATGGAAAACGAGATCAGCAGTGAAGAGGATGGAGTTGTAAAAGAAATACTAGTTAAAGAAGGGGATGCTGTTTCCCCTGATCAGGATTTGGTCATCTTAGAATAACCATTGCACTTCACGAAGGAGGGAACTATGAACGGGAAATATGATCCGGTACTCAAGGTGATCCCTGAAAGAGAACACTGTCAGGCTATTTATTTCCGGCAGGCGGGAGACGGTTTTCTGGAAGTGGTATATGGAGCCTCCAAACCATCATCAGAAAAGAATCTGAAAGATATTATCCTGAATTCTGTTCGTGTCAATGTAATGGGCGACAAGGTGCGGGCAGCCAAGATACCAGGTCTAATCGAGTTCGTGCAGGGCGGCGAGAGCCTTCTTTACGTATATGATCCTCTCAAGCTTAAAACAGCGGACTTGATTGACCAGATCAGTGCAATGGAAATCGCGTTGGAGTCTGTCGAAGATGTATCGATGGACACCCGCCTGATCAGACTGCCATTGGCATTTGATCATAGCGTTGTTGCGGAGTCCATTGCCAGATATCGGCGTGATATCAATCCGGATGCGTTCTACTGCAAGGATAACAGTAATCTGGAATATATTGCGCTTTATAACGGAATCACTGTTGCTGAGCTCAAGGAAAAGGTGCTCAAGACCAAGTGGTTTGTGGGCATGGTCGGTTTCTTCCCCGGTTTACCATATTACTATCCGTTGGATCCGACCTGTGCGGTGACCTGTCCGAAATACAATCCGGCAAGAGCCTGGACAGCAGAAGGGACGGTTGATATCGCTGACTTCACATCCACTATTTTTGGAGTTGATTCTTCCGGGGGCTACCAGCTGCTTGGAAGAACTGGTCCGATTTTCCAGACAACCAAGGTGCATCCGGCGTATAAAGACAATCCTTGTCTGTTCAGACCGACGGATATTCTGCAGTATTACGATGCAACGGAAGAGGAGGTAGATGCATCTTACGAACAGGTTGCAAACGGCACCTATGAATATGACATCACTCCCTACCATT